>Ga0268261_10003257_pt1 | contig 11894 bp, 8 predicted proteins | sample TergutNc150P1_FD_190353 | JGI IMG/M metagenome (GOLD analysis project Ga0268261, IMG submission 190353) | Nasutitermes corniger P1 segment gut microbial community from laboratory colony in Florida, USA - Nc150 P1 (SPAdes) (version 2) | ecosystem: Host-associated > Arthropoda: Insects > Digestive... | reverse complement strand
GCTAACGTGGAGAAAATGGTGAGCTAATAATGCCAGCAAATAGCAGATGGGATTTAATTCAGCGTTTAAAGGGTTAAAATTGTTAAAAACCCCAGGAACGGGCGTTTAAACAATTTAAATGACCCCATCCTCAATGTGTTAAAACATCATTCCATTTTCGTATCAGCTTTTCAAGTGCCAACCTTCAAATACATTTCACAACCAGAATTCCATTTTCATTTCTTAGGTGCGTTCACAAAATTGCGAAAAGTGATTATTAGCTTTGTCATGTCTGTCCTTCTGTCAGTCTGTCTGTCTACATGGAACAACTCGCCTCCCACTGGATGGATTTTCATGAAATTTTACATCTGAGTATTTTTTGAAAATCTATCAAAAAAATTAAAGTTTCATTCCAATCGGACAAGAATGATGGGTACTTTACGGAGGACCAGTATACATTTTTTATCATATCTTGCTCTATTTATCTTAGAATAAAAAACATTTCAGACAAAAGTTGTATAAAAAATCAAAGCACACATTTTAAGTTCAATAACGTTCTATCAAAAATCATGCCATATATGAGATAATGTGGAAAAGTAACGTACAGCTGGGCAGGCCACAGATGACAATATGGTGCAAGCGCATTGCATGCTGGATACGTACAGCTACAAACACACTCTCATAATACGTAATGCTTACTGATTTTCCACTGCAACAATGGTTGCATGAATGCACCTCATTATTACATTATACATACACTGCCTATCTTGTTGTGTGATGTCCATGTCCAGCTCATCTCAACCTCCACATCCAACTTCCCAACCTTAAGCCGAGGAACTCAAAAATTCCTTTTTATGTAATATTCTCTATCCTCCATACAATTCAACTTTTTTTTTAATCTGCAAATTATGTAAAACTTACATAAACAAGAAGCTCTGTGTAGATTCATTGGCATGACTTACAAAATCAACAGAGTCTAGGACAAACTTGCAACATACAGATAGCTAATAAAAAAAAACCTCTGATCCCTGTTTCTATCTCTCTTTTGTTGACATGAGCATCTGTGTCTCTCCTGATTCAAGAACAGCAGGAATCACGAGAACATGAGGTCCAGGTAAGATAAATGAAGCCAGTAACAGTAAATTTGGGAAAAATGATGTATTATACAGGCAGGCACATGCACAGTCAGTGGGTTAGTTGCTATTAATGAATTTAAAGAAACACTCTGCCTTGCGGAAAGTTTGGACCCACAGAGTTTCTCTCCAGTCAACTTAGGTAACAGGACTGCTAAGAATTTCTCAAATAGAATTGTAGAAACAAACTTAAAATGTAATTCATGACATACTAACCTACCGCAGCCTGGAGTAAGTTAAAACGTACAGAACATGTTGGAAATGTGTATCACAAATCTACAGTATACTAACCTCAAGCTGCCTAACCCAAGTGGTAATGTGCAAGCAACTCAACATATTAATCACTGAAACAATAACAACAGTTGATAGAGACAACAAAAGCCATATTGGCGAGTCAGATAATGACGTATAATAATAGTATCAATCGCGCTGAAATGTCTGAACGCCGAGTATTATTAAAGGTCGTTAGATATTTGCCAGCCCAAACTCTAGAACATACACCCGGGTATTTTAATTACAAACCTCAGCTCGTTGTATACGTATTTCAATTGGAGGTACTGAAACTACAATAATAATAATATATATATATATATATATCGTAATAGAAGGGTTGTACTTTCGATTAACATAATAAATATGTTATACCCATGCCACCAACGGTTCCTAATCCGCGACCAGCATACTTCATCCACCACGGGACGTCGTCCTTTGGAACAACATCTTGCCCAGGTCTCTGCATAAGTGCACCAATTTTCTCCGCTAGTGACTGACAAAATTAGTCGTAGTTAGTTAATTACGAAATGTTATTATAATTTATTTTTCATATACAGTAAAATATTAATAAATGGTACAACAATCAATCATACTAACCATCTTGGTCTCCGTCACCCGACTCCGTCACCTGCAGCAACAGCTGATAACAGTCAAGCTGATGACCACAGATTCACATTCAACTTTTTTGTTGCAGTAAGGCCAACTGTTTCGTTAAGTCCCTAAATATTTTGACACTCGTATTTCGCCTCCAAATGGGATTGTTCGAGACATTGAGTACTTAAATGTTATCGTGTGTAACTGCAGCAAAAGTATGAACAACACGAACGTATTACACTAGTAAGCCCATTGCAAGAAATTACGCAACCGAACGCGATAGATATGACTCGTGGGTAGAAATCGATAACAAATATTGATGCGGAATAAAATTTTGAAGCGAAGGTGGGCGGTGATAAGGTCAGGGAAGAAATCTGAGCTCATTTGTAAGTGTCTACGTCTTAAACATCCTGATATTCATCTTCAAAAGTTAACGAATCACTGAGATAGAAAACCCGTAATCAACACGTTTCCCAGAAAAGTTGCTGTACCGTCAACTTAAACGGGAAACCCAATACTCTTACATAAATTTCAAGAAAATTGAATTCACGTGAGGTTTCTTATGGGGAATACATCGAAATCTCATTCACTTTGTAGAATGTGTGATGCTGACGATTTAGTATTAATGGTCATGAAGCTGGCTGGCATATAAAAAATGCACTTCACAAACGACTGTCTAATAAATAGAAACTGTGGCCACTGGGGAAAGGGAGAGCACAATAACAGCACTAATATTAATACCTGAAGTACCAGGCATCTTCAACTTCAAAGGAAATCTTTCCTGAAAACTAGTTATTCAGCTGATCGAAAAATCCTGCTTAGAGACCAAATGGTACAGCATCATCATGATACCAGCCTAGTAAGATATTTCATGGCCAGATATTACACATCAATTTTGACACCCTCATGCTTTAAAATATCCAGTGAATGTAGACAAGAATTAAATTTTAGATCTTATTTGACGGCAAGAAGTAAAATGCCATCATGTCATTTGTTTGAAAGGTATGTTTGAGGCTAATAAATATGAGCTTCAACCAGAATTTAACATCTACTGCCACCCACTTCAGACACTAGAACTGATACTGTAAATTTCACAAATCAATTATTTGTAAGCAGGCTCAGTAAAGTTTTATCCAGCATGTTTCTCACAGGGTCATCTCCATACACAGATGAAACTAATGGGAAACATCTGTGGCTTCTGTGAAATACAGAGCCATTATTTTAACTGATCCATATCACTGTTCACTTCCAATGTTCATTCCAATTTTCTGTGCATCTGGTCGATGCATATGGGTACAATGTGATGCTGTTAATACTAGTTCTTTCACTCATCCTCGCCATATCTAAAGAACATGCCGCGGACAAAAATCACAGAAGTATAGATCCAGCAAATTAGGTCACAATCCCCTGCTTATTATTGTGTTGCCAAACACACTTTCTAAACATCAAGCATAACTATCTGCAGCATGAGATGTTGCACTATTCACATAAAGAAGAGGCACAGATTACCGCAGTCACATGTGTCTTAGTAGCATAGCAGCATCACAATGTAACATAACAGTGCGACTTACAATCTCAGTAAAAAAAATGGCCCCAGTAATCCTAGCTGCAGACCAAACACCAAACTTGATATCATGTAATGGCACTCTGCCAAAGAACAGCATCTGTTATGATGAGAGTTCACACATCCACTGCGATTATGCCCTGCTTCTACACTGAACAGAACAAGCATGGGGTCTATTCCTCCATCACTCACCCCATGAAAGTACCAGTTCACAAAATTCAGTCTTGCTTCATGACCAGTGTCCCAACATCTCAATTGGTGCCCATAAATAAATTTCATGCAAGTTAGGAAATATGGTATAATATTCTTGTCAACTCATACATACCCCATGGAACCACTTTACATACATACATACATATATACATACATTCAGCGATCCATTACCTGCACAAGTTGGACTGAATGTGGAATTCGTCATGAATAGAGCTAAATTGCAATATGCAATCAAGTCAAAGCAGTAAAGCAGTTACAAAATTACATAAGATTAGTACAAATATGATAAATAACAAAGAAAATATCATTAGCACACAGCAGTTCAAATCAACATATGCACTACAAAATAATAAGTTCAATATGAATATTCATGTATCTACATTATAAAATTAAGTAGAATTAAAAAAAAACCAGAACACAAGTGTAAAATATTTATTGTTAGCCAGCTATCATGACCAGCAGAAGAAATTCCTCAATGGAATAAAAGGCATTTTTAACAAGGTAATCTCTTAACATAGTCTTCATATTATGTATACTGTTACAAAATTTAAATATATTTTGTGGATATTGGTTGAATATTTTAACAGATGAATAGTAGACATTTCTCTGCATTCAGGTAAGTCTTACTGAAGGTATATGCCGTTTATGCTGCTGCCTTGTATTCATACCATGAACAGACATATTAGTTTGATAAATATTTTGATTTTTAATGCCAAATAACATCAAGGCATAAATATATAAACAAGGAGCTGTAAGTATATCCAATTTTTTGAAACCCTCTCTACAAGAACTTTTGGACCCAGTCTCAGCATATTTCTAATTGCTCCTTTTTGAAATATGAAAACATTTCTCATTGACGAAGATGAAACCCACAAAATTATACCATAACTGATTTGTTAACAGAAATGTGCAAAATAAGCCATTTGTAATATGTTTACATTTACAGTGGGTAATAATTTTCTCAACATCAAGCAAATCGAACTCAGTTTTTTTACTAAATTATCTACATGTGATTTCCAACTCAGATGGCAGTCCAAATGCATGCCTAAGAATGTGATGTTTTCAGAGACTGTAAGAGTTCAACTGTTGTATGCATTGTGTAACGGGTAAGTCAGGAGCTTAGAAGAAGTAAATTTTACAATATGTGTCTTGAGTACTAACTGGTTATTTTGAAACCATTTAAAAATACAGTATACTACTGAATTTAATTTAGAATTCAGCTGATTAAGATCACTGGAAGAAACAAGAATATTAGTATCATCTGCAAAAAGAATGGTATGAAAGACTTTTGTTTGTGATGCAAGGAAAATCATTAATATACATGTTGAAAAGTAAGGGGCCCAAAGCAGATCCCTGAGGAACAAAGTGTCTGTTTCCCAGTCTGATATAAGATTAGGCAAATTGACAAATTGCAATACAACTCTTTGTTTTCTATTATGCAAATAAGATTTTAACAAATTTAATATAGAGCCTTTTACTCCATAAAATTCCAACTTTAAAAGACACAATCAAAAGCCCTTGTTGGATCACAGGACAGACCCGTTTATATTCTTTATTATTCCGTGCACTAAAAATCGTTTCAATGAGTTGAAAGATAGTGCTTTCAGTAGACACAATGTCACAAGAACCATATTCTTCATCGGCCAGAATGTTATTAATCACTAAATGATGTTCTACCCCATGGAAAATAAGCAACTCAAATATTTTACAGAAGCCAGTCAATAAAGAGATAGGTCTATAATTTGATATCTGTGATTTATCACTTTCCTTAAAACATGGTTTTATAATAGCATACTTTAGAAGATCTGGGCAGATACCAGAAGTTAATGATTTATTGTACATGTAAGTGAGAGGTTTAGAAATATGGCTACCACATAGTTTTAATATCTTATTGGATAGACCATCATAACCACATGAAGTTTTATTTTTTAATGAAGATATTGTGCATATAACTTCTGTCTCAGTAATTGGAATATTGATGATTTGTGGGAACTCATGAGGATGTGATTCCCTAAGTGAAAATATAGCCGAATCAGTTTTGGTTGCTGAGTGATTAATTCATCAACAGAATTTATGAAGTGATTATTAAAAATCTTAGCTAGTTGTTTCATGGTTATATTTTTCATACCAACTTCTTATTAGATGCAGTATCATTTTCATTGTTAATAATGATCCAAGACATTTCAGATCTGTAGATCAAGTTAAGCATTTGATTGTAGTACATTTCTTCAGCTTTTCTAATTACTTTCCGAACATGCCGCAATATCGATTATAATGTACTTTAATTTTTAAACAAGTGGTTGTTTCACTCATAATGTAAAGAAACGTTTTGTGCTTGCAAGATATTTTGATTCCCGTTGTAATCCAGCAACTATTAAATACATTATTAGTTACATATTGCATAGGAAAGCATTCTTCAAAAATAATTAAAAAAGCATTTAAAAATAAATTAAAGCTATTATTAACTTCAGTATGGTTAATAATATTATCCCAGGATTAATTTTTTTAACATTTCAATAAAAATTGACACAGCAAATTTTGTTATTAATCTTTTTGTGACAAGTCTAAAATTACGTGTTTGGCGAACTAAAATGTGCTTAACCTTCATCTGAATTCCCCACGTATGAAAGATGGCAACCATATTTTACCTCAGATAATGCTGCCTTTACTACAGTAAAAATGCAACACTGGGTCAGCTGTACTGTGCCTATGTACCTTAATAATAGGCCAACATCCCGGTAAGGTTAAATGAAATGTATACTGAAGTCCATACAGAAAAACAGTTCTCTGATGTATTTCCTATTTAGAACAGTCTGAAACATAGACAAGTTTTACCCTGCGCCACTATAAATGTCCACAGGAATCAAGAGAAATTGGAATTTAAAGGGACACATCAGCTTCTCATGATCTTTATATCAGTCAAGTACAGCAAAAGAGCTACTCCTACCACCTAGGTCATTCATAGTAATCACAGTGAGTAAGTGCATGTGGATGTATGTATGTATGTGTATATGTACGCATAAACCTCCAACATTTGCGTATCCATAAATATACCCACACATTATCCATATTCTATATTATATAATTTTATATTTTATTGTAACATCCTAGGATATGAAAGAAAATTTATTTTACAATTATATAATTATCAGGAGGATTTTATACTTAATGATACATTTGCATCTTGTAACAATATCTACACAATCTAAAACATACCTCCATACCATACATACACAATAAAAGCACACTGACATCACAGGCATTAAATTAAATATCACTACACTTCAATGTACAACAAAGTTACCTCTCTCCTGCCACCCACACAATTAAAATTGGAAGTACAAAGTTATATTTTGCTGGGAGATTCAACAGTAATACTGTTTTTGAGAGAAGTTTCACTAAAATATAATGATATGAAGCAAAAGTATTTATTTTAAAACATTTTACATAATAAAGTTCACCTTTACTAACCCAACTTAAGAAGTAAAACAAAATACCACATGATTTTCCCATCTTGAAGTCTGTCATACGATGTTTGATGCCCTACACATTCCTCTGGCAGGTACTTTTCAGTCCTTGCTACCTGGCGATATTTTGTCTCAACTCCTGATGGCACATGAAACGAATATATCGCAGCACACATACAGCAATGTGTGAAAACAAAAGCTTCATACTGTTATCTTCTTTTTACTGAAAAAATTCAGACAGTTGTTAATTATTATGACAGTTACACACACACACACACACAAAGAAATGTTATTTCAAGTCCCTGGGGAAATGCTATGGGTGCAGCCTCTCCCACTGCGAAGCCATGGTTAGTGAATCATTACCAGAAATAGTTTTCAGTCTGTGGGGCACGCATGACCCCCACCCCTCCCCCCAGGCGGCGGTAGTTCATGGCTCCACACAGGCGCCACTGGTTCTGATCAGTGTCATACACTTCAATTGTTTTCAAGTATGCTGTCCCATCAAAGCCACCAACGGCGTACAGCTGTCCATTCACGACTGCAAGTCCAACCTGCAACAGAAAATTCTATAGCTGAACAAGGTCTGCTGCAGTGCTGTATTTCACAAATAACTTGTTCCAAGAGCAGAGGTATGTCAGTGGGCTACAACTTAAACACCATCAAAGCACATAATATGAGACTATGTGCCTCTACCTATCTCCTACATGCTGAAAGATTTGCTTTCAAACTGAGATAACCAGACATTTGACAATACACACAGAACATATTTCCATGATAACACTCAAAAAACTGTTACAAAGCTTTACAGACAGGACTATCATAGAAATGCGAGTTTAACCACTCCCCATGCAAAACAACACACAGTACATGGCACAGGATCTTCACTTCAAAAGATGATAATTAGGTAGTCAAGAAGTTCCCTAGGTTTGTATAACTCAAGGTTCATTCCCATGTTAACAAAAGCCCCCCCCCCCCAGTAGATGGATCCACTAATGTGTAGCTGAATCCAGTCCACTCTTAAGTACCCTGTCTCCCTCAGATATCAGAAGACTTGCATGAGTCTGGAACGCCATGATAAATAGAATTATCCACAGGTGTTCATAACAGGAGACTATGGCACACAGATGTGTCAATGAGGAAAAGCAAGACCTAAAAGATAATGACTGCAGGCTGCTACCTAAATAAGAAACTGCCTCAGTGATTTCTACAGTTTACCAGCTGCATCAATAGGGAAATCTTGATCAATCCACAGATAATTATTCTGATCAGTCTCCCTAGTTATATAGAGGAATTTTTTTTCCTACTTGTCAGATAAACGCTGGCACGCCACTCTAGTGAGTTGTTATTAGCCTTTCTAAAGGTTATCATCACTACGATCATTTGTTTAGCTCCTGTCATCAACCGTTAAACCTCCCCGAAACACATGGCGTATGATGCAACGCGGCAGAGTGTGGGGCAGAGTGTTAAGCCAGCGCTTATTTGTCAAGGGGGGGGAAAAACTGTACATATATATATATATATATATATACACAGAATACCCTTGTGTGAATGACTGAGTTACAGCTTGGCTGCATGGCAGAAAGTGTCCATGGCTACAAAACAGTCCAGATTGTGCATGATGCCACACAGCGGTTACGACAGCATCACCAGCTGGCAACACACCCTAGTTACAACAGTGGTTGGTTTCCACATATCAGAGATTGGTTTGCCTTCTAGTATAACCAAGGTATAGTGAAGCACGTGAGCATGTGAATACTTATGGCAGCCTGTCACAAGCACATGGTTACTATATGCTACCACAGTGATTCCCAACCTGTGGGTTGCAAGAGCCCATGGGGGACAGCGGTTCACTCCAGGGGCCCTGTGAAGTCACAAAATTTTGCTGTATGTCTTACTCCTCTAGTCAGCACTTATCCTGTAATTACATTTCTGATTAATAAAATATGATTTTCTTATAACAGAACCAACTAGATGCACTAATTTCTCAAATTTTTTTTATTTTTGGATGGAACTCCACATGTTTCAGACAGTTCCTCTGTCCATCATCAGGAGTTTTCCACTGTACAGACAGCAATGGTATATGTCATACAGGTTTGCTGACAGCTTGCGAGCAGGATCAGAATGTTCCATCTGTCAGCAAACCTGTATGACATACACCATTGCTGTGTGTACAGTGGAAAACTCCTGATGAAGAACAGAGGAACTGTCTGAAACACGTGGAGTTTCATCCCAAAATAAAAAAATTTAAGAAATTAGTGCATCTAGTTGGTTCTACTATAAGAAATTTATCACGATGCACAGTCACATGAACGTCAAAATAAAATATGAATTCATTTACAGTGGTTACTGATTGCATATCAGTTTTTTTACTATATATTTTTCCAATTAACAGAGCTTAAAATTACAACTCTTAGCATTTGGTGGGTGGGGGGGAAAGGGGTCTGGAGAATGCTTTTGAATTAAGAACAGGCCCTTGTACTCAGAAAAACTGGGAACTGCTGCTCTGGAAGATGGATTTTAAATTCACATCTTGTTCTTTTACAACATACATACCCCACTTCTCCGTGAGGTCATGGCCACAATAGGATTCCAAGTATTTGAATGAGGATTATAACGCTCAGCACTGGACAGTTCCATGCAGTCATCTCTACCACCCACGGCATAGATGAAATTGTTAAACACTGCACAACCTAAATGTTTACGTCTCGTTGACATTGGTGACACTGGTGACCACTTATTTTGACGGGGGTCATACCGTTCCACTGCAAAAATACATAATGATTAAATATAAAAATTACCTGAACTTGTAAAACATCATTAATATGTAACAGGACCTTTTCCATTATCACTACACATGACAGAATACTTGCAATTTATCAAAAGCAATCTGCCTTTGTCCTAAGGTAAAAATTTCTTCTTCTCTTGGCACTACAACTCTTTATGAGTTGTGGACTGTTCAAAAACTCTCTTCCATGCTTCCCTGTCCATCTTACTCCAATTCCAAATCTTCATTTTTCCCAGATCCTCACTGACATCATCTTCCCATCTTAACTTCTGTCTACCAATCCTTCTTACTGTAACTAGTCTCCACACTGTTATTCTTTTCACCGTCCTTTCTTCATCCATTCTTACAATATGCCCAATCCATTTTATTCTATGCACTTTTATACATCTAACCATATCTGCACGTTTGATTAGCAACTTCAGCTGAAAACACTAATCCAGACAATAACTGACTGGATTAGTGTTTTCACCTGAAGAGAGAAGCAGACTGCTTTAAAACGTTGTTAGACTTACTTTGTGTTCAGTAATAATGGAAAAAGTCCTGTTACATGTTAGGGATGTCACACATGTTAAACCATTATCAAAAGATTATATACAAACTGTTGAATAAAATCTCAGATGTATATTATGATTAGTAAGAGATCTGTAATACACACACAACTGCAATGAACTCCCTATTCCGTAAACTTTTATCTTGTTCAGGTCGGTGCACTAATATTACTCTTTCACATAAAAACCAATTAATGCACACATTTATTATTAACACCACTTTATTAACACCATGTCACTCCAACATGTTTCAGCTCTCAGTGGGCCATCTTCAGGAAGACAGAGACAATGCAACAGAAAGGACAACAAAATGAGTTACCAGATGTAAAATTCAGCTTAGTGAGCAGCAGGTAATATGCTACATGTTATAACATATTACATGCTCCTTTCCATATATCAGTTTGTGGGAAAACAAATTATAGTTTGAAGTGTGGTTTAACATTTCACAACAATTCTGAAGTTTTCCATTCTGTGCAATCTAATATTAGTAAACACCTTTTAATTGTACCAACTAAATACACAATGTTTATTCTTTACATATATTTATTGTATTTCTCCTACATGTTTTGGTGCCAAGTGCACCATCATCATCAGGGAGAACAATTATGACATTTACTTACAACCAGATGTTGTTATCCAGCTGATACCGATACAAGAGCAACATACCCCAGTCCTAAACCCACTATACATGTTGGTACAGGACATGGATGGACATAAAGCTGATGACATATATAAGACAGGCTCACAGACACAATCATACCAGTATTCTACTGGCAGTGACATAGCAAACCTCACATAAACAGGGTGAGCCCACTGCTCATATACATATGTCCGGAATGTAAAGGTCATAATAGCTTGGTTTTATGTAAACTGATAGGGCTGTATTTATTTTATAGCCACTGAGTATTCCTACCCGTCTTATATCAATGGACCTAACCCAAATTTGAAGGATGATAGATGAGCATATTTGTCACAGCAATGAAAAGCCCAAGATAAACATCAGTAAGAGCCAACTGTATACACATGTTTAATATACAAGGAGATTATAACCACAGATTAGCAAGGTCTTTCAACAAACAATACGGTGGTGTCACATCTACAATTGTAACTAATGTACAACTATTTTAACTCCAACATACACGAAGTTGTACCTTTTGTAACATACTTATATTTACGATGTAACGGCTAGAGAAACAATATTTAACAGCTTTGGTTTTAACCCTTTAAACCCCAAATTAAATCCCATCTGCTATTTGCTGGCATTATTAGGAGCTCACCATTTTCTCCACGTTAGCAGGATAAGGGTTAAATTATTAACCTTTAGGCGACTAATGTCAT
>Ga0268261_10003256_pt1 | contig 11895 bp, 14 predicted proteins | sample TergutNc150P1_FD_190353 | JGI IMG/M metagenome (GOLD analysis project Ga0268261, IMG submission 190353) | Nasutitermes corniger P1 segment gut microbial community from laboratory colony in Florida, USA - Nc150 P1 (SPAdes) (version 2) | ecosystem: Host-associated > Arthropoda: Insects >... | reverse complement strand
TGCCCCCGGTGGGATTCGAACCCACGATCTCAGCAAGCAAGCTGCTGAGATCGTGGGTTCGAATCCCATCAGGGGCATGGATATTTGTCTGTTGTGAGTGTCGTGTGTTGTCAGGTAGAGGTCTCTGCGATGAGCTGATCACAAGTCTAGAGGAGTCCTACCGACTGTGGTGCGTCGATGTGTGTGATCTAGAAACATCAAGAATATGCGCTCCATATATATATGACATTAGAAGCCTAAGGTTTAATGATTTAACTCTTATCCTGCTAACGTGGAGAAAATGGTGAGCTAATAATGCCAGCAAATAGCAGATGGGATTTAATTCAGCATTTAAAGAGTTAAACTGCATGTAAGAAACTACTACAACGCTATGTAACTCATGTCCATCACCACTATCATATGCAGGCTTGAAATCGTGAGATGGAGGCAAATACTCCTTATTCTTTGGACATATTCCTATGTGATTACTTTCTAGGCATTCTTCACAAAGTAAAACAGATTATGGCTTATGTGGAGATCATGCCCACCCATCCACCTGTGACCTAGTATCAGGGACTAAAACATCTTTTGGACTTTTGTGGAAATTGGCTAGGTGGCAATCATACTTTACTTAAGGGCATAAATAAATTTCTGCTGTTACTTTCAATATTTATGGCCTAATCTGTGTTGAATCAGATCCACAATATCTCCACTCAATGCTTCTGAGCAACAGTGAGTTTTGTGAATGCTACATTTTACTCAGGGCCAAAAATGAATTTTTTTCCATATTTTCTAAACTTTTCATCTGATCTGGATGTAACCTGATATATTAGAAACCCACAAAAATACAATGCATGTTAGTAAGCTTGTGAAAATCAGCACAATGAAAACCATCCTTTACTTTTGAGCACACATGAATTTCTATCTGTAGTTTGACATACACCATCCAGTTTCAGTGAAACTGGTACACAATATCTGCCCCTAATGCAAGGTAGCACTTGTGAGTTCCATGAAAATTGGCAAAGGGGAGGCTGTATTTATCTTTTGGGCATTAATGTAATTTTTTATATATATATATATATATATATATATATATATATATTACTTATACCAGAAAACCGTACAGCATTTTCTAAGCAAGGAATGCCTTTTACTGTGTCATGGAGCACAACACTTGCAGTCGTTCATTTGGATAAAGCAGCCACTTCAGGAATTGTAGAAAGAATGTGCAGAAACCATTAACTAGGGTGTCAAAGCATTATTAAGACACATAAATGCTGGAAATTACAGTACTATAATTGATGGTCTGACATCTTTCAACTTAGGCAGTTACCACTCTCAGTTTGCTGTTACGAATGATTTATGCTGATTCACTGCACTAAGAGCATGTGTGACCACAAACAGTGAATTTATGAAGTGTTTTCTATACTACATTTACTCAAACAATGTTCCCTCCAATGTGTGGTAAAAGCAGCTGAATTTGACATGAAATGATGGTCATACTTCAGATATCTGCACCGTGCAGTGGTTAAATATTTTGAAGTGTCCTGAATACTAGGGAATAAGAGTTTGAAATAAACAAGCCCTTCGTTACAGTGAATGAGACTGCAAGAGAAGTGCCAACAACAGTAAATGCAGTAGGCACTGAAGAATGCCACAAAAGTAGAAATGAAAGGGTAATAAAGCAAGTGAGAACGGAACACTTTAATCCAAAGGAAAAGGAGTCACTTCAGAAAATACGCTTTGACTACATGGATGTGTTTTTCCTGCCCGAGGATCGATTGAGCTGTATGAATACAGTGAAGCATTTCATTAACCTAGAGCCAGGGAGTAACACTATAAACACATCTGACTCCTCTAAAAGTTCTGTTGTATCCTTAGGGTGGCTTCTACTGCTGGCAGACATATCTCAGATACTGTTACCTCTGAAACTGGATCTGAACCTCGTTAAGGATGAGAAGAGGAAGGCATAACATTACTCGTACTTAGTCTCGATGAAACACTGAGCAGTTGTACACTCTAGTTTAATAGCTACTAACGGTGATTATATTGCAGAAATAAGTCATGACTGACTGGAAAAGGCTGACAACGGAGGGTACATGCCTTTACAGTGTCTGTTTGTGGTATTTGAAGAACCTGTCTCCTGATCCTTTCAGCAACTTTTAGCAGTACTAAGTTCATAAATTTCACATTTGTACCACATGTGATTCTGGCTTGGTGGGCACCATTATGTGGATCCACACCTTAAACTATGACCCCGAGACTGATGTGGACAAACACCGAGTTACAGTTAGTTTATAAAATGATGTAAGAAGGAAAACAGCAAACAATCATACAGTATTGGTACTCGTAAAGTATGAACGTTCTTACAAAACTCTGCACTGTTCAGCATCTGATCATAGTAGCTGTGTAATAACTATATGTGGTGTGGCTATAAAATAACCAGACTGATGTTAGAACATTTTTTATTCAAAAAATTACACAACAGAAATGTTGTCACCCTCAATGTACTCCCCTCCCCAATCCCTACACCGCTCCATGCGAATCTTCCACTGTTGGAAGCAATGCTGCAGGTCGTCTTCTGATAGCTTATTCATGAGCTTCGTCGGTTTTGCCTTCACTGCATTTACGGACTCGAACCTGGTTCCTTTTAACGCAGACTTGATATTTGGAAGTAAAAAAAAAGTCACATGGGGCTAGATCAGGTGCGTACGGTGGATGTTCCAACACGGCGATCTTGTGCTTCGTCAAAAACGTCTTGACAGGGCGTTGTGTGCCGGCGCATTGTCTTGGTGAAGAACCCATGAGCCATTATTCCACGTTTCAGGTCTTCTTCTTCTCAACCGTTCACAAAGGTTTGTCAGAACCTCCTTGTAGTAGACCTGGTTAACGGTCTGACCTTCAGTCACCCAATTCATGTGAACAATCCCTCGGATGTCGAAAAAAACGATCATCAGTGTTCTAATTTGGATTTGCTCTGCCGTGCCTTATTTTGCCTTGGTGAACTGAAGCTCTTCCAGTGCATGGATTGGCGCTTATTTTCTGGGTCATATTGAAAGAAACCATGATTCGTCACAAGTTATTACGTTCTCTAAAAAGCGTGGGTCGTTTTCAATGTTTTGAAGAATGTCAGTACAAATGTTCATTCGAATTTCCTTTTGTTCAGGAGTGAGGTGTCTCGGCACCATCTTCGAACACACTTTTTTCATGTTGAAACTGTTACGTAAAATCTGTCGAACAGTTTCCTTGTCAATGTTAATTAACTCAGCAACTGCTCGAATGCTCAGGCGACGATTTTGTCGAACAATTTCACCGACTTTTTCAACGTTAGCGTCCATATTTGATGTGCTGGGACGACCGGGGCGCTGGTCGTCTCTGATCTCTTCCCTTCCCTCTTTAAACCTTTCAAACCACTCGAAAACTTGAGTACGAGATAGACACTCATCACCATAAACTTTCTTCAACAAATCATATGTTTCTGTAGCGGATTTTCCAAGTTTCATACAGAATTTCACGTTGACGTGTTGCTCCATGTTAACAGTTAACATGATTCCGACGGAGAACAAGAACACGATCCACTTCAAGCAAAGGTTATTGCCAAACTGTTTGCCACACGACCTTAAAATTGTAACTGTGAATGGAGGGCAAAGCACAAGCCAATACCACACACAGCTCGCTTTTGCCAAGTGTACAGGGAAGCGGAAAAAAATTACGTCCGGTTATTTTATAGCCACACCATGTACATTTTTTTTTAATTCAGGTTTAGAGACACTTTTATATTTACATTTTGGAGTCTGGTATGTGGTTACCGATGTTTTGGATAAACCTACTGCCTCCATTTTTGAGTTGGAAGTGTCTGTCCATGCTGTCTAACCCAGCAGCCCATAATATTAATACAGCACCTTACTGCCAAGTGCAAATGAATTTTATAATTTCATCCATCACACAAATGTTAATATTCCCTTCCAGTTCCAATACACCTGCTGTATGAATTCCATACACATACCTGTATATATATGTAGGTGATACACATCTCTGTACTTCATATTTCTGGGAACTGGGTGCTGACTATGACCGAACACACAGCACAGAGGTGTATAAACACAAGGCCACATACCTAGCTTTAACACAGCACACAGACACTGAATATATAATCATACACACCTTCCTTTCTTGGTATAAGGAGATCCAACATCTTTTTTGCTTGCAGTGGCCAAATATTTCTTATAGTGTCTCGGAGTTCATCATCTGCTTGGTCCATTTCATCAGCTAGAATCACGTATGTTGTCATAATACAGATATATCCAACATCAACACAACAAAAGCATGTAAGTGTCTTATTTATCCATGAGAAGAAGAGCTCCTATGCTGGAAATGTTAGCAAAACCATAGTATCTCCAACAGTCAATCCAAACAAGATGGGAAAGGTGCAGGCTGTACCACAATTCTTTAGTCAGTGCTTAACACTGGCACCCTAAATTCATGATGATGACGAACCTGAGTTTAGTCCCACCATCTTACTTATTTCCTGGGGTTTCCCACTAATTAACACCAGGTTATTGTGGTGCCAGAATCCCTCTATATTTATTATTTTTGCGTTACTTATATTTTTTGTGCCTTATTTAACCAGTTTCACTTCACTTAGCCTACACATCTTCATAGAGTCTCTAACAGGTGATTAATGTGTACAATTTTATATTTTGTATATGTATTTTCCTAGATGCTATATCCTCACTCAAGTACACCCATTTTTTACTAAAAAATTTCGTTCTCCATTTTCTTGTGTCAGGACACCAAAACAGTATATTTTAAATAAAGCGGAGATGGAACATCGTGCTTTCAACTTCGAGGGTCAAGGTTGACAGCAATATGTTACTTCATGATGCTGGAAACCACTCTTCAGCCAGCAATACAGGGTCACATTTCAGATGACCAGAATCATATGTTCATGTGTTCAATGCTATCAAACCTTCTATATATGTGCCTGACAGTACTGTGGTGATGGACTGTACTAAATGTAACTTACCGAAAGCCGATCATAAAATAAAACTTACCACTTCTCACTTTTATGCTGAGGTTCTCCCTGATAAGTGCAAATAGTGTTGTTGTAAAGTTGACTTTACCATCATCATCTACTGGCATGTTCATGCGGATCAACTTCTTATATGCCAGCCTATTGGGGCATTTATTACCAAACCCCAAAGGAGGGTCCATGTTTTTTAACATGTCATACATTTCAGAGTAGTGAATTTTACCCCTGAGGAATAAAGAACATGATTAAGATAGTTTAATTTTATTACATAAAAATTCAATTAACATAAACTTGTTGTAAAATGCTACATGTCAGCTGTTACTAACTCACCCACTGCATGCAGCAGAGTCCTTCTTGAGAAGCTAACCAGTTTCCAGCTAGTCAAGAAATTCCCCGCATTTTTTGGAACCCAAAGGTTCATCACCACATTCACAACCACCCGCCAGCTGTCCCTATCCTGAAACAGCTCCATCTAGTCCATACCCCCACATCCCACTTCCTGATGACCCACCTTAATATTATCCTCCCATCTACACCTGGGTCTTTCAAGTGGTCTCTTTCCCTCATGTTTCCCCACCAAAACCATGTATACATCTCTCCTCTCCCCCATATGAGCTACATGCCCCGCCCATCTCATTCTTCTTGATTTTATCACCTGAACAATATTTGGTGAGGAGTAAAGATTAAGCTTCTCCTCATTATGTAGTTTTCTACATTCCCTTGTCACCTCGTCCCTCTTAGCCCCAAATATTCTCCTCAGCACCCCATTCTCAAACACCCTCAGTCTATTTTTTTTTCACAGTCGTACCGTGCATCTTGATATTATCAAAGTTTTTTATTTACCAATTGATGTACAAGAGTTTTGCTTTAAAAGAAATATTAAAATTTACATTAAAAATGCTCCAACATGTTGCGGTTTAATCACCATCATCAGGGAGCGTGCTATTTGAGCTTTGCTAAAGATATTGTTGCTAAAACAATTAGAATCATCAGTTAAAATACATCGCTGTGGTCAATTCGGCAGTGTGGCTGTACACATTATCAGGTCCTGGTTGGTGTATGTCTGTGACACTGTTTCGAATAAGACTTATTCCAAACAAACACCAATCAGGACCTGATAATATATGCGGCCACACCACCGAATTGACCACAACAATGTATTTTAACTGATGATTCTGACTGTTTTAGCAACAGTAACTTCAGCATAGCTCAAATAGCACGCTCCCTGATGATGGTGAATAAACTGAAACATGTCAGAGCATTTTTAATGTAAATTTTAATATTTCTTTTAAAGCAAAACTCTTGTGCATCAATTGGTATATAAAAAAACTTTGATACACTCAGTCTACTCTTCTCCCTCAATGTGAGCGACCAATTTTCACATCTATACAAAACAACAGGCAAAATTAAAGTTCTGTACATCTTAATCTTTAAATTTTTGGACAGCAAACTGCACCAAATGATAGCAAGCATTCTCTGACTTCAATATGCTCTTAATTTCTTCCTGAATAAAATTTTGATTTGTTAAAGTTGTTCCCAAATATCTGAACTCTTCCACCCTTTCAAAGCAACTATTTTCAGTCTTTATATTGTGACTTCATCCTGCATTCTGATCTCGAGACATGACCATGTACTTAGCCTTATCAGCAGTTGCTTCTAGTCAAATCTCCTTACTAGCCACTACTAAAGCATCTGCGTTTTCCTTTATGGCATGTACGCTTCCACCCAATATATTAACGATCATCAGTATAAACCAGAAGCTGATGTGTACCATTAAATTTCAATCCATCCTGGTTTACCTGAACCCTCCTAATGGCATACTCTAAAGCAAAGTTGAAAAGCAATGGCGACAGAGCATCTCCTTGTTTCAAACCATTCCTAATGGGAAACATGTCAGACAAATTCTTGCTCACCCGTACTCTACTAAACGTGTCAGTCAGACACATTTTTATTAGCCTTACCAGTTTCATAGAGATACCAAACTTAATATTATACAAGACTGAATCATAAGCTTTCTTGAAGTCTATAATGAATTGATGCACTGCTTCACTGTATTTCATTTTTTCTCACGAATTTGACGAATTCAGAATATATGATCAGTAGTTGACCTGTTGCATCAAAATCCACATTGATGATCCCCAATAATTTCCTCTGCATATGGAGTTAACCTTGACAGACGGATGTTGGATAAAATATTGTACATAGCTGGCAAAAGTGATATGCTCCTATAATTACTAAAATCTGTTTTATCGCCCTTCTTATAGATAGGTACAATGATTGACTCCTACCACTCCTCAGGCAATTCCTCCTTATTCCAAATAGAAATAATAAGTTTATGAATCTCATATCAAATTGTTCTACCCCTGCCTTAATCAATTCTGCTGTGATTTGAACAATACCTGGTGATTTGGGAATTTTTGGCTTTTCAATAGCCAACTCAATGTCAAAGGCACTGGGCTCAGGCACTAGTGGTTGTGCTGTGTGTATTTCTCTCTGCCTAACATCACTAACATCATTAACCCCATGCATATGTATGTAAGCTGTTAGGCATCAATAATGTTGAAGAACTAAGTGTACTGTACAACAAATGATGCGTAACGAAAGTGGTGTGTTAATACAGAAATGTTTTCCTTAAATAACTGGTTTGTCCAAGACGTATTACTCAGTAACAACCCCTATCAACCAATCAATCTAAGGCACTCCCTTTACTACTAAAGGTTTCAGTTTAATACGACTAGTACAGGGAAGGTACTTCATGGCAGCAGTCCTCATTATCAGGCTACTTTCTAAAATCTAGTGTGATCATAATTATATTCCATTTTAATCTGAAAATAAAATATTGTAAAACATGAATATTAAAGTAGTAAAATAGGAAAACTATTTTGTCCAAAACTGGGGTTATTTTTAGTTCTTCTGCAACCTCTGTGCTTGTTTTTGGGGTCTTATCAGTACCCAGAGGCAGGCTTGAAATTTGATTTTGGGCCCTAGTCCCACTGCAAACACAAAATTTCCGTCCTTTAACAGGACACAATCCAGGGTTGTTACAGGGCCTCCTTACTGGACATAACACACCCTGAGAAGAAATCTATTCTCAATGGGGCTGATTAATAACCCCTTATGTTGGAGGTGTGGAGCAGAAGAAGAAACCTCAGCACATGTTTTGTGTGAGTGTGAAGCTCTGGTTTCACTCAGACATGCATATTTGGGTTGCTTTTTCTTGGACCCAGAAGATGTTAAGATTCTAAGTATGCGGGCCATCTGGAACTTCAGTAAAGGAACAGGGCTCCCTTTACTGGACATTAGATTATGGGGCACAAAGGGCCTGTCTAAAAGGCCTAAGTGCATCGGGACCAAAAGGACTCGAACCCAATCACTAATCTAATCTAACTTGTATTTGTTTTATAAATATGCATGAGACTAGTCAACAAGTGGTCCGAATCCATGTTAGCTAGATGATGATGACGGAGATAAAAAATATTATTTCAGCTGTATTTTTTGTGTTGTGCACATTTTGTGTGCATTCTTCTGTATCACAAGGTTTACCCACAACAAATGAAACCTGAACAACGATATTCATTTTACTACTTACGTCTTACAATATTTAATTTTCATTTTAAAATGAGACGTGATACAACAACAGATTTTATATTGGTATCACCTGTTGGCAGCATTTGCTACCTAAACACATGGCAAATCTGTGGTATAAAGTTGTATTAACTGTATTTCAATGACACATTTAGTAGTAAAGTTTATATACACACAGTGTGATGCTAAAACACTACAGCACTCCCACTGTGCTTTAGAGCAATTCTGCTTGAAAGAGATGCACTGGTAACTACCTGAAGTCACACTATCATTTGTTACAGCCATGCCGACAAAAACTTGAGCTCTCTTCCTCATCTTGCATCTACTTAAAATCACTTGCACAAATTACAATGCCAATTATCAATACTTTGCAACATTACATATGTCGCCCTTTCTCCCTGTGTAACAGCTTATATTATACAAAACATTTCAAACTCAATGATATTAATTTTATCTGTGATAAAGAGCTGTAAATTTTCAAGTTTTACATGTTTAGTGCTATCCAGTTTACCGCAAAGGAGTATTTAAAAGAGGTTTCTTTTCATTTAAGCTGGCATATGATTCAATAAATGGAATATGTACTATATACTCACGTAGCATTTGGGTCATACTCGGCCCATATTCGGACAAACTCGTCCAAGTGGTGAGCGCCCAATATGGACGAATCTCTCGTCAAATAGTCAAAGTTGTCCATAATAACAGCCACAAACAGGTTCAACATCTAAAGATAAAAAATTAATTCTCAAATATGTGATTAATCTTATCTACAATTTGGAGTAAGAAAATGAAACTAAGCAAGTCTTTTACAACCTCCATAGTTTGTGAGTGTGCATGTTTTCACATATTTGTATCAATCACAGCATCCATCCTTTGGACAGTCTTGCTCTGGTATCTCAGAAACTAATTGTAACGGTGGAAAAATGTAAATACAGAAGTTGTCATTGTACTAAAGAAAAATCAAAAGAATTTTTCATTTTGCTGTCACAAGCACAAGCCTCAGTCCAAACAAAATTCTCTGTTTAATGCATCACTCACTGCCTGTCACATCCAGGTAGTAATGCTTGCAGGTGATTCAAATCGCACTTTGGGTAAACCCAAACTCGCATGTTTGACAGGATGGGAAAAACTGTCCAAACAATTCATATCACTGCTAGGTTATAGGAAAACATACTAACTCCTGAGTATCTTTGCTCCTTGATGTATAGATTGGTTTATGGAGAGGAGGACAATGATTAAAGCAAGAGATAGTATTTATTTACTAAGGAAACCAAAGTAAGTCTGTCCTGCTGCATCTAATAAGTGATCCATGAGCAGTATCAGAGAATAAATAACCTTTATACAGTGATGTTACTTAATAAAAATTATGAGTTCCAATTTTCAGTCCAATCTTAAAAACAATGCAGAAAAATTCAAGTCCTCTCAGATGTTACATTGTGGACTGGTAAACAGCTACTGATATGTCAGAAAACCATCTGACTCTGCAGATGGAGGAACTAAGCTCATCCAAGATGTCAGTAATCATTTAACAGTCAACATGGGTAACATTCCAGCAGACTTATACGTGCATCAACTCTACTGAGACAAACTCAGATCTTGCAATGTAGGAAAAGCCTGATCACACACCACACTGAACTCAGCCTCCCTCCCCTCTGCAGGCCTTCTTCCACTACCAATATTTGTCACCTGGTATCATGGAATGGTCTGTTATTTATTTACACTTGCAAATCAAGTAATTTCACTTACTAAAAACTAAATTACTTATTATATTTATACACTTTTATTTATTGTATTTTTTTAACCCATGGCCATAAAAATTACAATGAATGATAGAGAAGTGGTACCCTTCTCCTGAAGAAGAGTCATAAGCCTTGTAGTATACTGTAGTGTATTGTATTGCACTACACTGTATTTTTATTAATTCTTATTGACAAAAGTTGTATAGGACACATCAATACAAACTCTCTCTCTCTCTCTCTCTCTCTCTCTCTCTCTCTCTCTATATATATATATATATATATATATATATACAACTGCTCATATGAGTCATACTTGTCACTAACATATCATATGACAAAGATTCAAAGTTATAACAGTTCCACATCTTGACAACAGAGAGGTGAGCAGCAAGGGAGTGGGAGTAGGCAGTACCCATGTTAGTTTCCCTAACCCCAAGCGCAGAATTCACCCATGACTTGAAACCTCAGCACTGTGCAAGATTTGAGATTTACACAGTGAAGATGCTGAGGACTGAGATCTTCTAGGTTGTTATGCTGAGTAGCTATGTTACTGACTCCTGATGTTTGAAGGAATATAGTGCCTCCATAGTCAAAGGTAAAGGATAGTGGGACTCCCTGACACTTTCAAAAAGGCCCAGAACAACTCGTCAAATGACACAGCATCAAACCCCAGAGGACATGAATCCTCAAATTCAGTGCTCATTATGACTGAAGTTTGAGTCACAGTCTCAGGCCATGAAGAGCAACAGAGCACTGAAATACAGTGAGTTCGGAAAGTTGCTGTGCACTTATAAAAGGTGTTGGAAGTGATGTCCACAGGCATATATAGAGGCCTGAACCCATTTAATTTTATTTGCAAACACTTTTTGCAGATCTGCTTGTGAGATGTTTCTTATGGATGCAGTTATTGCAGTTAATTCATTACGCATGCATGGGTGATCACGATACACTGCAGCCTGGTGCACAGTGACTTTTTGAACTCCCTGTACATGCACATCTCTCTCGCTTATAAATGTGACAATAAATGTATCCCAAGACTTACCAGAAATGAGCAGAAAAATATGAAAGAGACAAAGTAAGCATAGGCAAGGTTTGAGCCACAGTCCTTTTCTGGTTTCTTTGCAAGAGGGTCACAATCCTGTCCTTTGATGCAAGACAACATTATAGAAGGCCAGGCCTCTCCAGTTGCACACCTGGAATATTTAACACAAATACATCTTTAGCTCTCATCCCAGCACCTCTCATCTCAACCTCACCAAAGAATCCTGGTCATTCCTTTCATTTCAATTAATTTTACAGACATTAATGTTTCAACACATTGCAGTCTACAAAACATAATTTACAATGTTTAAAAGTTTTATTTTTAATTCCCAATTATTTTGTGGTGACAGTTCAATAGCGGCCTGTAAAACATGTTTCCTTATGTGAATAAACACCATATGAATCCACTTCGCATGTAACTATGTGAAGTAACAGTGAATAGGGAGAAATTAATTAATGTAGAATATGTGTGATACATACCTTTCTCTCTTTTTTTTTTTTTGGGGGGGGGGGGGGGGGGGG
>Ga0268261_10003255_pt1 | contig 11895 bp, 13 predicted proteins | sample TergutNc150P1_FD_190353 | JGI IMG/M metagenome (GOLD analysis project Ga0268261, IMG submission 190353) | Nasutitermes corniger P1 segment gut microbial community from laboratory colony in Florida, USA - Nc150 P1 (SPAdes) (version 2) | ecosystem: Host-associated > Arthropoda: Insects >... | reverse complement strand
GGGGGGGGGGGGCCGCGTTGAAGATTCGGACGAGGAAGGATACCGCTCGCTGGGGAAGATGCTCCAAGGCCCTGTTCGGAATACCGTTTGGGCCCGGAGCCTTGCCGACCTTGAGACCCTTGATAGCTTCATTAACTTCGTCAGGGTTTATTTAGCTTGCGTTCGCGGTTTGGAGTCAGAATGTAAGACCTCAGCGTCACGTAAATCATCTCAATAACTGCCGGGACGGAACGAACGGTTATCGGCTGAAACTGAGCCTCCAGACTGTCGGCTTTTTCTTTGCTCTGCCCTAGTTCTTATTAACAGAACGCATGTATCAACCGACTTATCAATGTCCACGCTTTAACCAGGATAGCGCACACGCCGTCTGCACAAAATCCAACTCTAAAATCTGAGAAAAACACAAGGGTTTGAATTTTTTTCTTCCTATTTCTTTATTTACTTATTTATTTTTTGCCGTCTATCGCACAGCCAAGAAACGATCGTCAGAAAGCCGCTCGCGCGCGCTCGCCCTGTGGTATTGTAACTTCCTTACTCTATGCCCTTTCATGGTGCCCATAGTGACAATTTTGCCTACCTGTAGCAGTGTGAAGGCTGTATAAAATAATTTGTCGAGTCTTATACATGAGACCTGCCAGGTTCCTAATGCACTGCTTTTTTCGGTTGGGTTCTTCAGTTCATTGATGTCTGGGTCAAGGTCAGAAGAAGGCGTGTGGGGGACCCGGCATGAGGAAACGTGGCAAAGCCACTGTGTCACACCACCTGGGATTACACGCGTCAGCTATTTACTAGAATGTATTATTTAGTAGCAAATCGAACGACCCAAAATTTCTCACTTTATTTTCTCTACAATTTCTGAATGTGGGATTGTAATACTTGGTCATTTTTCTTCGTTCCAGGTACTCTTTATCTTCACAATTTTTAAAACGAGTCGGAGACATCTACATCGCGTGCACCCTTGCAGGCGGAGTTCTGAGCGGAATGTGCGTTGTTGTCTGTGTGTATAGTATATCACTCCCGCATTTCACTTGTCAAATCGGTCACGTTATTGCAACTGCACGACGTCACTGCCGAAAGATGGCAGCTGGACAATGTCTGTGACGATCTACTAGTATAGCTCTGATCCGTGGTTTTAAATGCTGCAGTATGAAATGAATTTGCAACAGAACGCGGAAGCAGGCGCAATTGTCATTTTCGGGCAGGAAGGATTTAACAAGTTGTATTTTGACGTACTGTGCAATAGATCGTGCTATTAAACATGCTACGGAATGGAGTGTAGTGTACAAGGTGTAATGACGGTTTAAGAGTATGAAGGACACAAAAACTGTAGTAAAATGAGAAAGAAAATTCGTACATTGTGCCACTATCAGGGCGTGTGAGGCAGTATTCGTAATGAAATTATCCAAGACGTACGTAAGTACATATGTTTCCGTTTGTAGTTAATGGTGTGTTGTATTGGGTTTGTATTGCAGAGGTTTAAGAACTGAAAATTTATCTTTATTTTTATGGCTGCGGCCCTGTAGCCTAAAACCGGCCTCTCTAATCAAGTACTGCAAAAGAATTCCTGGATAACGATAGGTATGAAATCGTCCTGTAAACGAAAAAGGGAACTCTGCATAGCAAGCAGATATAGTAACAATCCAATTTTAAAAAAATCTTAGTGTAGAATACTGGCCAGTGTCAAGGAAGCTGGAAGATTATATTATGATAATCCAATAACAATTCCATTAATAAAGTTAAAACAACATCGATGATAGTAAATTTGGAAACACGTAGAAAAGTAAGCATTGCGGCAATTGAATCTTTAAATGCTGGTGGTAGGATTATTAATAACCAACAACTCATTGCTAACACCTTTAATAAATATTTTCTCTCAACAGCTGGTAACGTTGACATCAATAATAACGCTCACACACAAAAATATAATCCCGACACTGACAATATTAATAGCTTCTTACAATATATGTCACAAATTTATGCGTCAGCATACACAAAAATTAAGCAAAAACCCACAAAAACTTTTGAAATTGGAAAATAATTAAATTGCTTAAATCGAAGGATTCACATGGCTATGACAGAATTTCCACTAAGTTGTTAAAAATAAGCACTCCATTCGTAAGCTCACCCCAAAATTTTATATGTAATGAAGTTCTTATTAAGCAAATTTTCCCTGATAGATTCAAATTGTCTATAATAAATCCCTTATACAAAAAGGGAAATAAAAGAGACGTATCTAACTATATATCTCTTCTAACTTAATTTTCCCAAATTTTTGAAAAGGTAAAGCAGACAAACTTATTAAAATATTGACATAATAATAACAATTTAAGGAGGGAAAGATATGGATTTCAGATGAAATTAACACCAGAAAATGCCATGTATACAATAATTAATTAAATTTTAAATGCCTTGAAGAATAAATTAGTAGTGGGATGTATCTTTTGTGATCTTGAACTAGCCTTCGATTGTGTAAATCATGACGTATTGCTATCAAAACTAGAAACTTACGGAATAACTGGTAAAGATAAAGAACTTATCATTGTTACCTTAAAGGCATAGATAAAAGAGTTTTAATATATAAGACACACAATTATAGCACCCTCTCTCACAGGACATTGATTAAACATGGGGCTCCGCAGGGTTCCATCCTGGGTTCCTGTTATTTCTTTTATACATGAATGATTTACTGCAGTTTATAAATAACAAATCTATACCTATTTTGATTGCTGACTATATAAGTCTACTCCTTACGCAGACACCACTGAATTTAATTCAAATACTCATACAGTCTTTAAAAGATATAAACACTTGGTTTAAAAACAGTTATCTCTAATCAAATTTTGAAAAACTCGTTATATTCACTTTAAGACTAAGAACTAAATTAAACACTGCTTGTTATGTAAGTAGAACTGTTAAGCCACGTATGTCTCATAAGACATTACTGTTGATTTATCATTGCATTTTTCTTAAAGTGATGAATTGTGGAATAATATTTTGGCAGAATTCTTGTCAAAGTATACAATTTTTTTCAATGCAAAAAACAATAATGAGAATTATTATGAGTTGTGGGAATGGAGACTCCTGTAGAGTATTATTCAAAAGACTAAAAATTTTGCCACTTATGTAACAACGTATACGCTCCCTACTTATATTCGTAGTTAACAACCGAGATCAATTTTTGATAAATCCAGAAATTCATAATATAAGTACTAGACACAGTTCTAACCTACACTTACCTTTGGTAAATTTAGATATTTGTCAAAAGGGAGTTTACTATTCAGGTATTAAAATTTGTAATAGTCTTCGTTTTAACATTAAAACATTTTTTGATACTCATGGACATTTAAAAGTGCTCTAAAACATTTCGCTTATATGATCTTCTTTTATTCATTAGATGATTGTTATAATAATGACAGTAATGAGTAGGTATTTGGGTTACTAGATTTTGTGAAATCTGTATTTAGACTTATTTGAATACTCTGTTTATTCTGCGTATTATGTGTATTCGGTATCCACTCAAGGTATATATTTATTTAGTGTTTTATTGAACATTTATTTACTGTCTATTAGCTATTAGCAAACTTTATTAAATTGTAAATTTTGTGTATTAAGTTTGGTCATATTGTGATATTTGTCAATTTGACACTGATATTCATCTCTCTTTCTCCAGCTGTCTTTATCATTCATGCTCATCTGTAATCTTCTGTCGTTTCTTGTATAATTATATCTTATACTAATATCCTTTATTGTCTCTGTGTACATATATTTTATACTAATATTTTGGACATGCCTCTTTCATATTTTATAGGAATATTCTTTGTTGACGTGTTCTATATCCAGTGGTTTTGTAACCCTTTTGGATTTACTTAGCGAAAAAATAAATTCAGTTCATTTCTTTAACATCCATGGTTTCTCTTAGCTTCAAAAGACACATTATGTTTTTGTATTGCAGTTTTTACTACAGCTGCTGTGATGTTGAATGGGCCTGTTAGACTGCTGCACTAGCTGTCTTGATGTCATGGATCCGTTGTTGCTACTAGCCATAATACTGTTATCCATAGGTACAGGTGTGATTGCAACACTTGTGGTGCAGTGGTATGCCTTTAATCACTACATCAAGTGCCTGCCCTATGTTGGCCCCCCAGGAGTGCCAATGTCTGGACAATTTCGTCTTCCTCAGGTTTGCCTCTCTGACATGTGAATGAGAGAAGTAATATGACTAAACTAATGTTGTCTTTATTGGTAATTTTACACAAGGAAAACTGTTCAACATTTGTAAGTTTTCTCTGCAAGAGCACAGATTGCTCATGTCAGGCAGAACAGAATACAGCTGTTTGTCACTAACTGCAAATTCAGCTAATTTCCAGTTACAAGGTGTCCACAGTTTTCCTTATGTATCTTGTTTTGTCAACTGTTGTTTCTGGCATTACATATTAACTTTTGGTTTTTGTACATATGGTAAAAATTGGTAGCCTTGATACCAAGAAATCCAAATGCTGTGGTGCAGGGCTATGATGGAACAAAATGGTTGACAGAAATGCCAGACAAAATGAACAAGAATATAAAGCTAAAAGAAAAGGAGCACATAAAATATTTAAAAAAAAAAAGTACTGTTTAAATCAAAGTTGGAGCAAATGGAATTGCTTATAATAACAATAAAGCAAAGAAATTTTATCAGAATTCAGTAGTATAAGAAAAGGACTTAAAAACCACAGACTGTACTGGTTAGAGATAAGGAAGGTACTATAGTAAGCAACAATGGGAAAGTCCTACAAAGGTGGTCTGAATATTGTGAGAAGCACTTTGAACTGCAAGATGGAACAGACAGTGGCAGTGGAGAAGAGTGGACAATGCATACAAACTGCAGAACCATATATTGAACCACCAAATGATGTAGATATAGAGATGGCAATAAGTAAATTGAAAAATGGAAAAGCAACTGGAAAGATCAAATTCTGGCCAAATTGATTAAAGGGGGAGGAAAAGAGCTCAAGAAGGTCAGTTATGGACTAATTTTAAAAATATGGGAGGAAGAGATTACACCACATGAGTGGAAATATGGCATGATATTCCCATTTCTTCAGAAGAGGATATGATGATGTGTGGTAATTACAGAGCAGTCATATTGCCATGTAGAACATATAAAATTCTGCCAAGTATTTTATATGTAATGTTAGTACCTGATGCTGAGGAAATAACAGGGGATACCAAGGAGGCTTCCAAAGGGGAAGATTAATTGTTTATCAAATTTTTTATTATGAGACAAATATTGTAAATCTGTTGGGAATGGAATATAGATGTACATAATGTATTTATTGATTTTCAAGCAGCATATGGCACTGTATGGATTAAGAATACCTGGAACGATATGCATAGCCTGGTTTCCCCCAAAATTAAGTTCATTTGTGCAGAATTTTAAATAATGAAATATATGCTAAAGTTAAAATTGGTAAACTTAGTGGAATTCCCAGGCCACTGAAGCACATTTATTTTCTGTTCTTCAATTGCTTTCTTCCCTTTTCCTGATGTTCAGCAAGTAGCAAGGTCATGCTGAAAAATTCAGTCACTATTTGGAAGATCTCCATAGCTGGAACAACGCTGTGCTGTAATTGATGTATGTTTCTGAATTTGACATTCCTTCAATGGGAATGAGGATTTCAGGCCCTATATAGGTAAAACATCCCCAAAACATCTTTTTTGGTGGATGTTTACTCTCTGCTGCAGATGTCCACTTCTTAGAGGCTGAGCTTGGTTCCTTCACACAACAGTTTTTTTTGCACCCTTGGACAAAGACATGGCTTTCATCAGTAAACATAACCTTTTTTTAATCACCAGTGGCCTAGTGCTTGTATTTTTTCTCTCACTGCAATCAAATTTTCTTCATTTTATTTGTAAGATATTGCTTTTTTTTGTCAGTCTTCTTGCATTTCTTCCCACTTCTAGAAGTCTGTGCTACACTGTTGAAGACTCAGTCACTACACCACAAGCTGCTAAGTATCTTTGTAAGCCGTGCTTGTTTCATCTGGGCAAATAACACCTTTTATATTCAATAGTTTGTGAGGTCATGGTGTCATTTTACTTTTCTGTTAACATTTTCCCTTCAGGTATTGATGACACAGATCCGATTTCACTGTAAATTTTAAGCAGCCTTGAAACACTAGATTTACTTGCTGTAATAGAGTGAGCAATATCATGAATCAGCAGACATGTCTACTCTTTAAGAGCTACAGTTATAGGTCTTTTCCTGGTTGTAATATCCATATTTAAGAAAGAATTAACAACAATTTAACATAAAATGAGAAAACAGAGTAATGTTCACTTGTCAAACTCTGGAGCTAAATGGACATAGACTCGACTGTAGGTGGACAGAACCAGCTGAAACAGACTTTGTCTGCTGAAGGCCACATTCCAAATCCCACATCGTCTCCAGTAAAGACACTCATTTCTCTATGTTCTGAAGAAAACCACAAAACACAAAAACTCATGTTGTCCCTATTAATTTGCATACCAGTCTATGTATTCTCGTGGGTGGCAAGCAATTGCTTTGTGATTTTACATGTCGATTGTGACCTCACATTTTATGTATAAGTGACAGGATTATATGTTGAACTATTTTATGATAAGTCAGTAAATGTGCCTTTATAGTTGGGAAGTTATGTTTTTGAAAAAAAGTAGCATGAGAGAAGTCATATTTGACAAATTTTGTAACACCTGGGAAACATAGATATGGGACCTGATTTGGACATGGAATATTCAAATTGTCTGATATGTGATGCTTTAACACTGGACAGGTAATTTCTGGTGGACTGCTTGGCTTTGAAGATGCTGGGAATGATTTGCAAAGTGGCACTGCATCACATACCAGAAGACCTGAATCTGTAGGAGCACTACTGTGAGAACCTCAGATCTTGTATTATCTGGCATCACTGGTATACCATATTTACTGGAATGCAAGACAGGTTTTTACCCTTAAATTTGGTGCTTAAATATATGAGGTCATCTTAAATTTGCACTGAACCAGACTGTGCCAAACCGGATTGCCCTGAACCTGACCATGTAGAGCTAAACGAAGGTCTTTATTGCCAAATCATTGTGTGTAGACAAAATAGAGTACAGAGCATGACTAAAGTTAACTGACATAATCTTCTTTTTTTGGACTGTGTCAGTTGTCCAATTGTTTAAATAAGCACTATGTTTCAGAAGCCAGCTCTTTTTCCGTTGTTAGGCAAAGAAGCACTTGACCTGGTGGACCCATTAGATTGAGCTATTCTCGGTCACCGAGCACCATAGAAGCAGGAAACGTGTTGAGATATGCACCTGAGTATAGGTGTAGTCTTGGATAGTGAGAGGAAAATGACTATTGCAAAATTAAAAATTAACTGCAATATTTAAAAATAAAACCTGGACCAATCCAAAATTTAAAACCATAAAAACAGCCATGAACTCAGGCTGATCAGACCACAGACAACACAAAAGCCAAGAACATATGTATTTAAAATTGTTAACACCACTAACACCATTGGTGGAGAAAACTGTGAATCTTCTTCATGGGTTTAGGTAAGCTTATAAACCAAGAAATATGAATGTATTATATAGTCAGTGTGGATCATAACAACATGGTGGTGCATCTCACCAGAAGTGAATGTGAAGGGTGTTAAGAAGTGCCATATATCCAATGCAGTGAATGAGACTGATGATGATATGTTGTGGAATGGCAATGAAGAAGATGGGAATGTTAAGAGTGAGTGTGAGGAGAATGAAGGCAATGACTGTGAAGATGGAGACAGTAACACTGATTGGTAAAGGTGGATAGAATCTGACATGCTTTGTGTGTTAAATGTGTGAAATTAATAGTAAAATATTTTTTTTAGCAGACTTTTATTTTTGGGGGGTTGTCTTAATTACAGTTGCCTTGCATTTGGGTAGATAAGGTATATGTAGGTATAAGAAAAAGAGAATTTTGTAATTGTTCACTATGGCATGAAGGCTTTTAGGTAGTGTATCACACATAATGTCACACATTATGCAGCGTTTTACCACATTAAGTGCTGCTGAGCAAAGTTTGAGGTGGAACTGCTTTGTCCACACATTTCCTTCATAGGAGGAAAGAAAAAACATGGCATGCATCATTCTTAGAGAATCTTCAATTTTTCATGCAACTGTCTTCTACAGTGACATGGGGGAATGAAGAAAACAATGTTTTACTCCACTCTCCCATCATTGGAGATGTGAAGTGGACAACAACACGTGTGGCACACTGATCTTCAGTCAGACACTGTGGAATCCACTTTGTATACACCTTTTTCTTCCCTAGGTGTTTAGTGAGAATGTGAAACACACTTGTGGATATTCCCACTTCTGCTGCAGTTGACTTGCACATTGTGTTCTGGTTTTCATTGAGAATGGCATGAATGTTTTCCACATGCTTGTTGTCTGTTATTGTTACAGGCATGCCACTGCAGGTAGCAACTTCTGCATCTTCCTGTCCACTACAGATTACTTTCATTCATTGATGAGCAGTTTCATGTAATGGGGCATGAGTACTTGGCCCATTGTTCAAGAGATCATAATTCTTTCATGACATTTTCCCAACAAGAAGTAACATTTTATCAAAATGCAACTGTCTGTACAAAAGAGATGTGTGTGCAGTTACTCTTTGTTTACTGTTCAGCTGGAAGTGTTAGAACCCACAATTAGCCCTCTCTTTCCATTCCTGTTAGCGATTGCCCAGTGGTGCAGCCATGTTGGAAATTTCTAAAATAAGGAGCATAATGTTCTTTTTCAGTACTGGTTATTCATTAGTCAGTCACTAGGTCTTGGCTGAACGTTCTGTGGAGTGCCCTGCTTATACAACTCTTACTACTTATTTAGTTATTTTTTGACAATGAGGCTACAAAATATTGGTCATAATTCTTCAGTGGCTTCTTTTGTTGGAGTATGCTGTGGATGATGACACTCTTTGTATGTGGTGCATCAGGTTTTGTACTTTTTTATTTCGTACCTATTTGAGAGTCTGTTCCTTCCCAACTGCACACGTAGTGGCCGATATTTCCCAAGCTGCAGCAATGATAAAGCTGTACATTGTACTTAAATTCTGTATTTATGGTTGGGAACTACCCTCAGTATAACTGCTCTCTTTTCATGATTTTGAGGAGGATATAAAGTATCATTTTTCTGCAACTTGAGCAGAACAAATTAAATCATTTATAGTAAAATAAAAACCCAACAATGGAGAGACTGACCCCATTTCAGTAACATATATAATCAAGGGTTGAGCTAAGTGTAAAAGTAGTGGTTTATGTTTCAGAGTTTGGTGGATGCTTTGCAGAGCAATGACATTCCAAAGAGAGAGAGCTGCTTGGCCTTGAATCTTTTATTCCAGTTTTTATTTAAAGAACTTCGAAATGCTGAGAAGGTCCGGCACTGGTTTAGACACAAGTTGAGCCTTGAATTTGAGGAGCTACTCACAAGAACAACTACTGGAAAACTGTTTGATTGTGTGTCTGTAAGTTACATTGTAACTTTGATTTTTGTAACAGTTATAATAGTAGGTTATATAATTTTTTTGATCTTTTGTGCATGAAGTTTACACGTGTATAGAGAACTGAGCATGACCAAGTCCCAACTCACTTCTTTGTGACAGTCTTCTGAACAGTACTGTGCTGAGGCCATGGAAAGAAGTCCTGTGTAGTTCCACTCTACAGCACTCTTGAGCTGTTAAGATCTGCTTTTCAGTTCACTGCCTTGTATTTCTCACCATTTGTTAAGCAGTTTTATTCATGTGAAACTTGGTAGTGATAACAACTTGATATGGGTGTTGATGACATGCACCTTGGGCTACTTGACGCAACCCAGAGAGGAAAACCACAGAAGGGGAAGGCCTAAAGTCACTATTGAACTTAAGGGGAGAGAGAGCTGTAGTACCCAGAAGATGGAGATAACAGATTTCTGCAAAACAATGGTACCCATCAACCAAACTACATGATGTCATATCCTAGAAGATCATAATATAAACAGTAATTACTGTGACAGTCTTGGATCTCACAGGGTTCGTAACAGTATGTAACACAACTTTTGAAATTATAGTTTTATGTATTTTAATCCCAAAAGTTATGTAAAGTAGCTGAGAAGTCAGATTCTTAGCAAATGTTACATTATTCTGTTGTTAATTCCATCATGAATGTAATTTCTGTTACTGTCTCCAAATACTGGAAATATATTAGATAATGTGAGATAGGAAAGAGCTCTTCCATACCTTCACATTAACAGAGATGCGGAGCTATACTTCTGCACTCCATTTATTCCTTCGTGGCATGAACAGAGACAAGTGTACCTTTTATTAGGAGGTGTAGATTTCTGCAAGACACTTACTCTGTATTTGTTCTTCTTGCAGATCCGAGATTTGTGTCTGGGCACTCAGTTTCCAGTTATTAAGAGTGTGTCTGTCAGAGATGCAGTACTCCATCCACAGTATCAGCATATTGAAACACTAGAGCTCTGCTTAGATTTAGAGTATTCTGGTGGATTCCAGTTGTCAATTGATGCCAATATGGTGTTGGGGAAAGCTGCATATCTTTCAGTTAAAGGTTTATTCATGTTTTGCAGAAGAAAATTTTATGGCCATTTGATGTGTCTGTGATGTACATTTCTAGATGTTGACATTGTGTTTTAATGGTAGAGGCATGAGTTCTCAAATCTGTTAAATTAGGCCAAGTATTTAAATAGGATGGAATAATGCAAGTGATATGCACGTATCTTCTGTAGTAATGCTTCTGAGTTAAGCTCATTTAGGGCAATGCTTTTAATTATTTTTTCACAGTCCGCGCTCTCATGTAAACCATTTTCAATAATTGAAGTTTGTAAAGTTCTTCTGATGTACTAGTTTTTGATTGGTAGGTTAATAAATGTTAGTACTTGATCCTTTGTCTCATATCACTGCTCAGTATGGTTTTTTTTGAGTATTTGAAAGTTATTTAGCTGAATTATGAAATTGTGTATTTTTGCAAAGCCTGTAAGGTTATCACCATAAGAACATTAACCCACTTACGCCTTTTTGTAAATTATTTCAGACCATTTTTTTACAAGCCCTGTTAATGCAATCCTTATTAGTATTATCCTTTACTTACATGTGGCCCTTCCAGGTGCTTTGTTCCCTTTGGAGTTTCTCACACAAATATTGCATGCATTTGTCGTTTCTCTTTGTATGTTATATTTCTTGATTTAATAATCTTAAGAATATCTGGTGAATATTAAAGTGTGAGGTTTCATTTTGGAATGTAATGAAATATGAGGTTTATTCTGGCATGGTTTTCTCATAACTCTCATTTATTTAATTCTCATATTTTCCTCACCACACTCTACACAGTTTCTGTTTGTTTCTCAATGTGAAATTAAGTTTTACAGTGATAAAAAACACAAAAAATTTAGTTTTGTGTGCTTTGTTCTATAAATTTCTAGGAAGTAGCTGAAAATTCTAAATTGAAATGGACATGTCATTGTTCAAGCTATATGTGCTTCTACTGAATGTTTCTGTTTGCAGTGACACATCTGTCAGGACAAGCCAGGCTGCATTTTACAAGACATCCATACACTCACTGGTCTTTTAGTTTCTTTGGAGACCCAGTTTTAGAGCTACAAGTTGAATCCCAATTTCAAGGTCGTCCACTTCCGCAGATCACATCTATTATAGTTAGTCAGGTAGTATCTTCATGTAACATTCACAGAGACAGGGCACTTCTCTTATACAGGACAGTCAGAACACTTGTTGTACTGCAACAGGTGTAAGTACTTCAGTTATGTTATCATTGATGCTGACATGTTGAAGGTTTACATTGTGATAAAGAAGAATTAGCTCAGTAAATTGAACTGAAAAAAAAAAAAAAAACTTTAGGAGAA
>Ga0268261_10003254_pt1 | contig 11896 bp, 13 predicted proteins | sample TergutNc150P1_FD_190353 | JGI IMG/M metagenome (GOLD analysis project Ga0268261, IMG submission 190353) | Nasutitermes corniger P1 segment gut microbial community from laboratory colony in Florida, USA - Nc150 P1 (SPAdes) (version 2) | ecosystem: Host-associated > Arthropoda: Insects >... | reverse complement strand
TCTCTCTCTCTCTGTTTTGAGATGTTAAGTTTCTTCTGCAGATCACCATCATGATAAGGAAATTTCTTGTCAATAAGCTAACGAACTGAAAGTAACATGTTCCTACCTCAAGATTTCATCCAGTTGGTCTGAAGTCAAATCCCTAAGCTCAGTTCCATGGACCACAGCAGCCTTAGCTTCACGAGGATTTACTTCAGCTACCGGAATGTTGAGTCGCTGCGCAATGTCTTCAACGGTTTCATTCCCTGCAAATATTTGTGTAAAACATGTTTTTTACTGGACAAATTTAATTCTTGTCTCCAGCCATCTGCTTACATAACAAACTAAAAATCATTCTGTAATCTGTAACTTTCATTTAAAACATCTCCACATTTAGTTAACATCTGAGAAATACAATAAAATAAATGTGAGTTGGTGCAATGGCAATCTTTACAACAGCTTTGTTCCTGAATAAATGACCACATAGCCAGTCAGACATGCAACACGGCAAAAACTCATTTGAAAACACATACTGGAATATGTACTTCCACCAGTCTTTATTTGACATGCATTTAAAAAAAAAACCATCCAGGAAAAAAGTTAATCTTACCTTCTGAAATAATTCCTACAGACTTTGCAATGGCCTTGGCAGTGATAGGGTGATCACCAGTCACCATGATGACCTTGATACCCGCAGAACGGCATTTGGCTACAGCATCCGGTACAGCAGCACGTGGTGGGTCAATCATTGACATAAGGCCCACAAAACGGAGTCCAGTGAGTGGGAAGTTAGGGTCATCACAGTCAAACTGGAACCCTAGTGGAAACTTGTCTGATGGGAGCATGTAGTCACAGAAACCTGCAATATTGAAAACTTAATGTTTATCACCATTTTCATATAAGCACACCACCACCACCCCACTTTCACAGAAGTGAATCCAGTCAACACCCATAACCTACTTGTCCAAGATGCATCTTAATATAATCCTATATTTCCCAAGTGATTTCTGACCTACAGATTTTGTGCACGACAATTTATACACATTTCTCATTTCCCAGTACACACTGCCTGCCTTGCCCATCAACATCTTTTACGACAGCTCTCAAGAGACATGGTACTGAAAAGCAAACTCACCAAGCACACGTTCTCCCAAGCCTCCAAGCTCCAGATATGCATTGTTGAATGCTTCCTTCATCTCCTCGTCCAAAACCTTCTCCTTGCCACCAATGAAGATGGTAGAACATTTGTCCAGAATCCTCTCTGGAGCACCCTTCATCACCATCAGATGTCGAGGATCATTGGCATCTTCTGTTTCATGGATGGACACCTGATATTTATTTGTAGAGTTGAAAGGAATTTCACACACCTTCTTGTTGCGTTTACGAATGGACATCACATCGCCCAAGGCAAGCTCCATACACTTAAGCAATGCAGCCTCTGAAGCATCTCCATTCACTTCCCTGCAGGAGATGCTACTGTTAATCTAGTCATCTCCATCTCAGCCAAATTTAACAATACCAAGGTCTACATATTTTGACATACAGGACCTAATGCAACCAATTTACCTTCTTTAATACAAAAACTGTTGGATTCCATCAGACATTGAAATGGAAACTGATTTACCAAGTCACACTAAGCCAACAGAAGAGTCCCCAAGGTCCAATTATTCGAAAGGATGCATGCATTTTACAGTGCACTTACTTCTTCAAAATTGGAACACCTTCTTGACCAACCTTGAACTCGGCCCGGTTGCAAAGAGAAGCAATTCTTGCCAGTGCTTTGAAACCTGGACTAGTCCTATCATACTGCACACCTGAAATGCCAAAGTCATGCATGATTCATTCATTCATTAGTATTCAGCCCTTAGGCCAGTTTTAGCAGGAACCAGAACCCAGTCAGGCGACCGGTATGGCCCTGGCACACTGCAATCTGGGCAAATTCTTAGGGGTAGGTTGCCATTGCTTTCCCCCGCCTTTAGACGTTCCCACCTTCTCCGCTAGGTGCCTTCACGTCCAACGACGCGAGAGACCTCTAGCAGCAGAAGGTGGAACTCTTCGTGGGCGAGAAATGTTCCGACAGATTTCGTCTAGAATTCGACTTCCACGTAATTCTAGAGATCTTTTACATGCCGCAAATCTGCGACATGGGACAGACGGCTTTACTTCCCCTCCGAAGGAAGGCGTGCTGAAGATTTCTTCGCCCTTAAAAATCCGACGGCTTCGGCCGGGTTTGAACCCGCGAACTTGGGTACCAAAGGCCAGCACGCTACCTCTAGACCACCGAAGCCATGCATGATATGGAACAGAAATTATTCTCCAAAGGTATGTGCCAATGGCTCAATGATTACTCCTGAATTATAATGGATACTGCCCACCATCTCATGAAGTTTTAATACACACAGTGTTCTGGGAGCTGGCTATAACTACAGTCTTCACATTACTGACTTCCATTAACAGACTGATAAGCAAAGTTAAGTTTTCCCTATCCAGCCATGACTGCATATGGGAGAGCAGATGTATAGCCCCACTAATTCTTAACCTTGGCATTAGATGGAGGTGAGTGGTTAACCTCACACCCTGGCTGCTTTATGCCCTGGAAAGAACCCTGGTACCCACTGGAGAGGAGGCTGGTTGGGCCCCAGAGCCAGTATAGATGTTTTTGAGAAGAGAAAAAACTCTTACCCCTACTGAGATTCAAACTTATAGGTTATGGGGATACTTATACTCTTTATTAGTAGAAGCAATCAAGGATCACACCAATAATCCTAAAATCCTCTATGCCACGCACAATACCAGACTGTCCACAATAAGGCAGCCTTGTTAGTCAAGTTAAGGATTCAATTGGTTCTGGGTCGTTCCTACTATTGCCACTAACATTTAAAAAAAAAAAAATGTAGGTATGCAAACAAAAAGTAATCAGAAGACTGGAGTGGAATCAATTCCTGATAAGTCATGTACATTAACTGTATCTCACACAACAGCCAATGCATACTGCAATGGTATAGAGATGTAACATTAAAATGCTATGGTAGTTCATGATGTTAACTCACCAGATTGGTCCTCAGTGGTGTCGGCCTCGATGATCTGGTTGTCGAACCACATATGTGCCACAGTCATTCTGTTCTGGGTCAGAGTTCCAGTCTTATCTGAGCAGATGGTTGATGTGGAACCCAGGGTCTCAACAGCTTCAAGGTTCTTCACTAGACAATTCTTGGAGGCCATACGTTTCGCAGTCAGTGTGAGGCATACCGTTACAGTGGCCAACAAACCCTCAGGTACATTTGCCACAATAATACCTGCATAAAAGTAAAGACACTCTGTACCAGGGTAATCCAAAAAAATGTTTGTGTGGTCTCATTAGTTACCCCTTTAACAAACAGAGTATACAAACCCATCCATTGCAAGGTGTATGGCCTTCCTTGAAAAAAAAAAGGTGACAGGTTCTTAGCTGTTTAACAAGTTTTCATTCCTTATGATTCAAGGTTCATTACCACAGTCACAATGGGCCACCTATGCACAATATCCTCAGCCAAGTAAATCCAGTCCACATGCTTCTTCTGTAAAATCTAGCTTAATGCTGTCCCATCTGTGCTGAAGTCTACCAAGCAATTTTCCTTTATGTTTTTTAACTAAAGTTGTGTACTCACTTTCCATCTCACCTATGCATATTCACAGTTATGTCAATATCACCATTCTATCTGATTTCATCACCCAATGTCAGGCGAGGAATACAAATTACCGTGATCCTCATGCACATCTCTCCATCTTCCTCCCCCTAGTTTAGTTAGGAGTATCAGTTTTATTTTCTACCAATGTTACCAGTCTCCTTGATTGAAATCTTCATCAACACTGTACGTTAACCTCAAACATCAGTTAGATTAGTTAAACTGACAAAAAATAAGACACGTACTTTCTTTCGGTACATTTTTTTTTTAAATTTCTTCATAAAATATAATAGCTGTATTACCAATAAGGAAGATGACAGCATCAAGCCAGTGATAGCCAAGAATGAAAGCGATGACAAAGAATGTAACACCCAGAAACACAGCAACACCAGTGATAAGATGGATAAAATGGTGGATTTCCTTAGCAATGGGTGTCTCTCCAGTGTCAAGACCTGATGCCAGTCCAGCAATACGGCCCATCACAGTGTGATCACCACAGCTGATAACAACACCCCTCGCAGTACCTGTCAACAAACACAGAATGTTATCAACACTTCTACTCTCTGGTAAACTCTTCTGCTATAGAAATTAAGTGTACTCAGTTCTCTCTACATGGTTGTCCCCAAAGTTGCTACTTAGTACACTAAATATAAATCTCATGACATTTATCTGGACCGTTTTTACTCTCTAATTTTGTGATTATTTCATATGCCATCTTCCAGTGAACTACATCTGTTCATATTCTGGTCACATAGTATTACAGTCTGCATCCACCAGCCGTTTTCATTTGCCTGTTACATGTGTCATGGTAGCCATAACAATTACTTTTAAATGAATATATTTTCGAACCCACTGTGGAAAAAGACTTGGATATCACTTTCAGTGACAGTGATCAGTAACTCTACATAAAAAATGCTTTCATAGTTAGCAAATATAAACCATCACTGACAATACTTCAGAACTGGAGGGGACCCCACCAGTCCTTACTAACAAAAGGCTAACTACAAAAGCATTCATGAACCCAATCACATCTATAAATACACCCACATGCTTTCAGACTACACACCACAATCACTGCAAATATACTTCTGGGGGGTGGGAGTGGGAAAAGAAGGGATTACTTCAAGCAACCCTTCTGCTACTTGTCAGTGACCCTGTGATACTTACAGGCAGCAGAAGGGAAACTGTACGCTGAAGATGACATTTAGAAGACCACTCATAAGCAGTTTTAGGTATTAACAGACAAGGCAAATCAACAACAGTCACAGGTACATTTACTACTGTGGCCTCCTAGGGCAGGCTACAAGAAGGAACAGAGGATACAGGTGCATTAATTTGAAAGTTACAGTAATCTGCAACAGACACTGCATCAATTTGTGTCAAGGAATGGAATCTAATAACCACCAACTGCTTTCTAAGTTGTTAGACAAAACAGCACAAGGATGATTAGAACAGATCTGACTGACAACATACATATATGTAATAAACTTTTCTTCTACAAACTTGTTACTTCAAACATTGAGAAACATACCACAATCAATAAAAGACTTTACTTACAAATAAACATTTATTAATTTGATGCTGGCCTGTCTTATCTTTCATTATTTACTTGCGTGCATAATTTTCATACATACACTGTCCAACATGCAACAACTGATTGTATCTTTATAAATTCTAAAATTAAGTGTAGTGTATATCACTAAGGTAACAATGTGTTCCTTCCACTGACAGTTTCACCACACACCAATACCGAGTCCAGTGACTGTCTTCCATCACAAATCATTAGATGGTACAGTGTGCAATCTGCACTCCAAAAAACACACTGACATGAAGCATAAGGCATGTGGTGCCCTTCATTTATAGAGATTCCACTGTGGTGTATGAAGATCTGGTGTATGTAAGCAAGTTGCGAGTAATATATATGACTATTTACGCAGATAATATTCATGCACAGTTTCAACACATAGTAATGATTGATCTCCCTCACAGAATTGCACTAACATAACGTCTTCACAAAATCAAGAACATACACTGAAAGTTGGTATATTTTCTGCATAACTGACCTTGTGTATTTATCTCCATATTATACGCAGTTCACTTCTCCTTCTTATTCCTAGAAAGTAAGTACCTATAACACACACATAAGACAATATACAAACCTTCCACTGCATTGGTAGAGAAGAAAGCCAGGTTCTTGGTTTCAAGTGGATTCTCATGAGTAAACTCAGGGCCTCGACTCTGTGGTTCAGATTCGCCAGTCAGTGACGAATTGTCCACCTTGAAGCCCCGTGACTCAATTATTCGGATATCTGCTGGGATACGGTCACCAAACTTCACTTCCACTACATCACCCAGTACAATGTCTTCAGCACGCAGTGTCAACTTTTCACCTTCTCGTAGGACTGTGGCAAACTGCAGCAGGCATCACAATGCATTACTTACAGCTCTAATATAAATGAAGGACAAATTCAATGACTGACTAATCAATAAAGAGGGACTATTTACAGGCACATTTTACTGTTCATATCTATTAGTATGAACATAAAAAAGTGGCACTCTCACAATATATTCTTGAACTGCCAAAAAGAATAATCCTGCAGGCAGTACTGAGATACAGTATTTGCCTAAATATGTTTCACACTTTTCTTTGCCAAACATCTCTCAAACAAACTGACTGTGCAGTACATTCAAGAATAAACATATGCAGAATTGTTCAGCACATTATGATTTAGGAGGTATCTGCCAACTTTGTGGGCCCAATGACAGATTTTACACAAAAGAAGCCCAATTAATATGGATTCTATTTGGAAAGTTGAAGGAAACATGGCAGTTTGAAACTAAGAGAGACGTGACCAGAAACAAGGAATTTTTAATTAAGACCTTGACAACCCTAACATACAATTAAAGTGGCGTTACATGGTAATGAAACATGCCACAAAAACTATTCAGTGTCCCTCTGTGACTTCAATGAATAATTGAGCACTATGCATTAATCCTAAAACAGTTAATTATGTCTCCACCTGCTCCTTGATGCTAACTTAAGCACATGGAACAATACTGAAATGGTTATGCCCTCAAAAACACAGCTGTTTTAAATGTCATCTGCTACAACCAAAATTCTTGGAAGATATGCATTTCTGTTGTTGGTTGTTTCGTTCAAAGTCTATAGTCTACAAAAATTTCTCCAAAGATGATAACCTAGGGACCATGTCAGTCAATAAAATGACGGGTCAGTTGTGATTATGATGCTACAACACCTGTCACTAAAATATGGGAGGGAAAGGGGAGGGGGGAGGGGGGCCAATCATGCTGCACATACATGAGCCTTTGAGTTAACAAAGGAACATTCTCCAAGAAATGGCACTTCCTGTGTATTAAAGTTACAAAGGGTAGTGTGAACAGTTTTTGTTAACACAGTAATCTGCCAGTTGAGCAGCTTAATTTGCTCTTTCAGAACTGCTTGTTAAGGGGAAAATTTGTAATGAAAATGAATTTCCAATTACCTCACACATTATAAATTTTAACTGGTTCCAGAGAACAAAAATGTCTCCCCAAACATGAAAAGTTCACCATAATACAACACAGAACGGTACCTAAATATGAAGAAAACATAAATGGTCACGTACTATATTCAAATAATTTCGTCATGAATCTACGCACAAACAACAGTTATGTCATTAATGTAGTACAGGGAAAGCACAAAATAATTAGGTACAAGAATGATGCACAGAAATTTATTAAGATTTAACCCTTATCCTGCTAACGTGGAGAATATGGTGAGCTCCTAATAATGCCAACATATGGCAGATGGGATTTAACTCAGCGTTTAAAGGGTTAACTGATGCAAAATATCAAATGCTCAGAACATCTATCCTCACAACAAAGCTATAAGAACAATGTCAGACAGTGTGATGCTTCTACACAGATCACTTAAGGATATGGTACAATCTGTGCTTTCTGAAAAGATACAGGAATTGACAGCTGAGAAGAGGTGCTGGGAACTGAACCTTTGGTACAACCAAAGCAATGGAAAAGGGACACAAGATATGGCACATGGAACAAAAGGAGCCTGTATAGGTAAGGGTCACTTACAACAGTAGCAAGGGAATTGACAAGGTATAAATTCAATTTTGTGGGTGAACGGGGGGCACTGTAACAGCAGGCGATTATACTGTTTCTATGGACGAGGAAATGAAAATCAATGGGGAACAGGACTTTTGTACACTACAGAATAGTATAAGCAGTTACGAGAGCAGAGGTTGTTAGTAACAGGATGTCATATACAGTCCTGAGAGGTTGTTGATGTAATATTATTGTTCTGAATGGGCATGCACCAACTAAGGAGAAAAGTGAGCATTCAAGACAGTTTTTTGATGAATTAGAGCAGGTTTTTCATCATTTTCCTAAGTACCATATGAAAATTCTGGTAGGAGATTTTAATACAAAACTCGGGAGATAGGATATTTTCAAACAGACAATTAGCAATGAGAGTCTACATCAGGACAGTAATGACAATGGTGTTGGATTAGTATATTTTGCTACATCAAAAAATCTAGATGTAGCTTGTATATCTTGTATAATATTCTCACTGAGTTTGGTATCACCATGCAACTAATAAGGCTAACAAAAATGTGTCCAAATGAATCCTATAGCAGAGTCCAGGTAGGCAAACATTTGTCTGACATGTTTTCTATTAAGAACAGTTTGAAACAAGGAGATGCCTTATCGCCATTTCTTCTCAACTTTGCTTTAGAATATACCATTAGGAGGGTTCAGGAAATGCAGGACAGTTTGAAACAAAATGGTACATGTAAGTTTCTAGTTTATGCTGATGATGTTATCATACAGGCCAGAAGCATACGTACTATAAAGAAAAACAAAGAAGCTTTAGTAGCTGCTAGTAAGGAGACCGGTATAAGTAAATGCTCAGAAAACTAAGTGCGTGGTCATGTCTTGAGATCAGAATGCACAACAAAATCACATTATAAAGACTGATAATTCATCTGAAAGGGCGGAACAGTTACAATATTTGGGAACAACCCTAACAAATCGAAATTCTATTCAAGAAATAATTAAGAGCAGACTGAAATCAGGGAATGCTTGCTATCATTTGGTGCAGATTCATTTGTCTTCCAGTTTGATACCCAAATAAATAAGCATTAAGATATACAGAAATATGATGTTCCCTGTTGTTTTGTATGGGTGTGAAACTTGGTCGCTCAAAATGAGGGAGGAAAGCAGGCTGAGGGTGTTTGAGCATAGGGTGCTGAGGAGAATATTTGGGCCTAAGAGACAAGATAACAGGGGACTGGAGAAAACTATACAATGAGAAGCTTAATGATCTGTATTTGTCACCAAATATTATTTGGATGATCAAATCAAGAATAATGAGATGTTTGGGGCATGTAGCATGTATGCGGGAAAGGAGATGTGCATACAGGATTTTGGTGAACCCAGGCATTAGATGATACAATAATATTAAAAAGGATCTTCAGGAAGTGGGATTGGGGGGGGGGGGGGGGCATGAACTGTAATGATCTGGCTCAGAATAGGAATGGGTGGCAGGCTCTTGTGAATGCGGTAATGAACCTTCAGGTTCCACAAAATGCAGGAAATTTCTCAAGTAGCTGAGAACCTGTAAGCTTGTCAAGAAGGACTCTGCTCCATGGAGTCAGCTATTACTTTATAGATTTGTTTTACACTTGAAAACTAAACAAAAATTCCCTCACCTTGCCTTCAGACTGAATAATGTGAACATTCTTTACAGAAAGATAAAGCACAGAAAATATTTTTACGCTCAAAACACACAGCTCTGTGGTAGGTCACATTATATTATACAATCTATTTTATTACCCATTTATATCTAATTAAAATAGATTACCTTCCTTAGTGCAGTTTTATATTTTAGTAGTAAATAATTATGAAAACACTGGTTTTTCAATTTTTCAGATTTTTAGATGTAAACCTAACAGACTTATACATTTACCTTGTAATAGTTTAAATGGCATTGCCAGTTTTGGGTTTTGTTTGCACTTTGTTCTTGGAGAGATGACAAAAGCCTGCTTTGTAGCACAAACAGTTGTTTAAAAATGCTATGTTATTGATTGCGCTATTGATTCTATATGGTGTCTGTTGGGTTATATTATTATTGCATGTTGACCAATTCTGTATCCAACAGGTTTTGTTTGTAACCTTATGTGGAGCAATGGGAAGCAAAGAATTAAAAAAAAAACAGATCATGGATGGACAATGAGTTCCAAACAACACTGGTACATGTAACACCACTTACCTGAGGCACCATGTTTTTGAAAGATTCCATAATTTTGGAGCTCTTGCTCTCTTGATAATAGGAAAAGATACCAGTGACAATAACCACAGCAGCCAGTACAATACCCAGGTACAACTGAAACATCAATCATAGAGATCACAGCCACAGCCGATTGGGGAAAGAACATTTGGGGCTCGTACCAATGTCTGCTGGCAGAACCCCAATTCCAATCCACAAATACTGAAGTGCACTGCTGAATAAGACCCTGTACCAGTTACATCCCCCTCCCACTCTCACAACTCATAAGTTTCAAGTTGATATTATCCTCCTATCAACTGCTTGGTTTTGCAAATGGCCATTTTCCAGCAAATTTCTTAAACAAAATTCTGTACTCTTTTTATTTCCCTCATCCAAACCACACATCACATTCATCTGTCCTAACAACACTACCTGAGATCTTCACTTTTCTAAATTGTTACACTGCGTATGGTGGTAACAACTACCAACATATTCTGAGTAACAAACCAGAAAAGCGAAGACCGCACATACACCACAGCTGAACCCTGAAATCTTGCATTAAGACTAGGTGATGTCTTAACCACAGCATCCCACAATATACAATATCCATTTAATCCCAACTCAGTTCATCTCTCTTCAGACAAAAATACATTTAAAAATGCATCATAAAATGTATTTGGACTTAAGATGTTTTCCTGCTTCAAGACCAAGGCATATGCTGAATACCTGGAAGCTGTAAAGGTATGGGACTTGAAAGAAGGTACTATATATTATCTGAAGCACAGCCAAAGTGAACCAAAATGGTGCCAGGATGTGGTATTTACAGAAATAACTTTGCTGTAGCAAAATGTTGAAACAGACAGTTCCACGTGAACAATATCAAAGTTACGTTAAATGCTGACATATACTGTATATTTTATCGCTCATGTATTATTTTAGTGCCAAATGAAATGTGAACACACACACAAGTTCCCATATATTATTTTGAAATGTGAACACACACACAAGTTCTCATATATTATTTTGAAGTTTTATATACATGAGCATTCACATAGCATTGCTTGACATTTGACATTCATCTATTCCAGCAATTTATTACAGCAGTGGCAAATATATAGACCCAGGAAAGACAAACAATTCATGTTCATCCTCTAGTTTCTCAAACAGTCAATTTCTCTGTTTTATTCGACAGTAATGTTTGTCTTACCATACACAGTCACTTCCTACATTTCATAGTATGAAGGATGTGCCATTATATAATTGTGAGAGGGGGGAATGAAAGTATAACCATTACATTTTGTTTGAACAAAATACCACCACTATTCCTGTTCTTTTAGGTGCAGAATCTGTTGTCTTCCAGGTTGCTATCCAAAAACTTAAAGATCAAGATATATAGAACTATAATTTTGCCCGTGGTTTGTATGGGTGTGAAACCTGGTCGCTGACATTGAGGGAGGAACGCAGGCTGAGGGTGTCTGAGAATAGGGTGTTGAGGAAAGTAAAGTGATACCTCGGATAACGAGTGACCCTGCTAACGAATTTTTCAGCTAACGAAGATTTCAGCTAACGAATGTGATTCCCGAAAGAATTATCTGAATTATCTTCGTTAGCCGAGGTATCACTGTATTTGGACCTAAGAGGGACGAGGTGACAGGGGAATGGAGAAAGCTGCATAACGAGGAGATGAATGATCTGTACTCCTTACGCAATATTGTGCGGGTGGTAAATTCGAGACGAATGAGATGGGCAGGGCATGTGGCGCGTATTGGGGAGTATTGAGGTGAACACAGGGTGTTGGTGGGGAAGCCTGAGGGAAAGAGGCCATTGGGGAGACCAAGATGTAGATGGGAGGATAATATTAAGATGGATCTTGAGGAAGTTGGAGGGGGTCGTGGGGACTGGATGGAGTTGGCTCAGGATAGGGACAGGTGGCGGGCACTTGTGGGTGCGGTGAGGGACTTTCGGG
>Ga0268261_10003253_pt1 | contig 11898 bp, 9 predicted proteins | sample TergutNc150P1_FD_190353 | JGI IMG/M metagenome (GOLD analysis project Ga0268261, IMG submission 190353) | Nasutitermes corniger P1 segment gut microbial community from laboratory colony in Florida, USA - Nc150 P1 (SPAdes) (version 2) | ecosystem: Host-associated > Arthropoda: Insects > Digestive... | reverse complement strand
ATATATATATATATATATATATATATATATATATATATGACATTAGTAGCCTAAGGGTTAAGCATATTAATTCTAATTGGAATAAGGAAGAACTACTTACCTCAACAGTGGACCTATTTGTAAAAGAACAATAAAACTGACTGTAGATACATATAAAAATTTATCCAGCATACTTCTGTTGCTGTTAAATCCGTATGTAGATGAAATTGCTGGGGATAATCAGTATAGATTTGAACATAAATCACCTACTGGTCAGACCTTCTCCTTTTTTCATAAAATGCAGAAAGAATATGATTAAAGTGGTGCAGTACTTCAGTTATTTTTAGGCTTCAAGAAAGCCCATGATATGATCAGGAGGGAAGTTCTGTACAACATTCTCACTGAGTATGGTACACTGATAAAACTATTTTCATTGTTGATAATGGGGTTAAGTAAAACTTATAAAAATACTTGTCTGCATAAATATTTTGTCCTATATGTTTATTACTCTGAATGGTCTTAAACAAAGATATGTTTCAATAGCATTTCTTTTCCACTATTCTTTAGAATGTGCCAAGAGGAAGGTACAATAAATGAAGGAAATTGGATGGGATATATCAGCATATAATTTGTGCTAATGTTGTTAATTCAGTATGTGAAAGCCAACAATAAAAAGAAAAATTCAGAATGCCTATTAGTGGCTAGTGAATAGACTGATGTAGAAGTAAATGCTGAGAGAATCAGTTACATGCTCATGTTTTGTCAGCAGAATGCAGAACAAAATCATGACACACAGAGAGATAATAAATCCTTCCAATATGTGGCAATGTTCAGATGGTTGAGAATGGCACTAACAAAACAAACCACAGTCATAGGCCAAGTAGGCTTAGATTACATTCAAGGACTGCCTGCTACTATTCAGTTCAGCATACACATTTTTCTTCTGGTGTTTTATCTAGAAACCTAAATATTAAAGTATACAATGTATAAGTTTATCTGTTGTATTTTATGGTTCTGAAACTTGGCCTTACTGTGACAGAAGAGGATGTCCAAGAACAGGTTGCTGAAAATAATATTTGGACCTAAGTGGGAGGAAACTGCACACTGGGAATTTCATGATTTGTACTCATTTACCAAATGTTATTAGACTGATCAGATCAATTAGAATTAAAATGGTAGAACATCTGACATAAATGAGAGAAAAAAGAAATGCACACAATGTTGTGGTGGGAATTCTTGAATGAAAGAGGCCACTTCAAAGACCTAAACATAGGTGGGAAAATGATATTCAAGTGGCTTGTAAAGGAATAAGATGGAAGAGTGTGGATTGCATTCAATTGACTCAGGACAGGGAACACATAATGAACCTTCAGGTTCCATTAAAGGCTGGGAATTTCTTGACCAGCTGAGCAATATTAGCTTGACCAGAAGGACCATGTGCAGTGGAGATGGTTGTCGGTTGGTTAGGTTTATAGATGGGAGGAAGGCATACAAAGGATCTTAAGGTGTTTAAACCAAGGAAATCAAGACAAACATGATGTACAACATAACAGCAACATGGACTTTACACATTGTTAAACCAGTATCTCATACTAAGAGGGAAATTTGGGGATTAGGTGTATAATAACATAAGATAGGATCAAATGATGTTATTTTGTGGTGATAGTCATAAATTTTAGATTCTATAACAGGGCATTTGTTGTCCTGTTTTCTATCTAATAAATACCCTAGAACTACACTGTAACAAGGAATAGTCATTCAGCAATCTACATATATTAAAATTTAAGATTATCTGTATATTATTATATACGCAAGAGCCACGGGCCCTTTTCTTCAGTTTTTCCATGCAATTTGTCTTGTTTTCTTTAAGGCCAATAATAGGGCCTTGAAAGGTTATTAATGTGGTCTGTATGGTAATTTTGTTGCATAATTTCAATAAGCGATGCTAAAGGAGATGGTTGGCCTTGGTCTTTGGCCTTTCACTATGCCCATGATTTAGGCTTTGTCTAGTATGAGACATCAAACTTAACAAGATCTAGAACTAACTATTTAAGTAATCTGGATATTCATTATAATTTTTGCAGCTCAGTTCAGGAAGAAGCTACAGGCAAAACGTGAAGCAATAAAGGCATTGGACAAAATGGACATTGAACTGAATCCAAAAGGAAAGTATGTAGCTGACATGGAAGATGAACTGGCAGGAATAGCTGGTAGCTTTCGTCAACTGCAGGTTGACTGAATATTGCAGTAATTGGAACTAGTCTAAAACTCCCACATATTCCCATGTAGTCTAACTTGATTTTTATAGGATCTCATGAATCATGGCAGAAATTATCAGTTGCAATTCTATTTTGTATTTTCATAAGAGATAAAATAAAAACTATTTTGTCTCTGTAAGCATTAGCCCAATAAATTTAAACTTGCAACTACTAGATTTTAGTTCAAACTCTATATATACATATATGTGACATTTTTTTACCACTGTCATTGCACAATCATTATTTTAATTCTGCAGTTTACAAGTCATGTTTGTTTTGGGAGCACATAAAATGCAGATATGTTTGGTTCTGTTACATGGTGTATATGGACAGCATGTCTATTAACTGTCAGAGTTTTTAGTCATGGCATCTGAATCTCATAAGGAAAAATATGGGAAGTGTACTGACATGTGCGCTGGGAGCCATGTTGTGTCTGATGAAGGCACTGTACTGATAATAAGGAAGATAATGCGATGCATCTAAGGACCTTGACTTGCCCAAAGCTCCTCCTGCAACTGTAAATCATATGTGTGTTCAGAAACAGCACAAAACTACTTTTTAAATATGTTTTGGCTACATTTTAAATAAAGATCACAAGAGAAGTGTCTTGTGACTTCAAGGGAAACCGCTGCAGCTACACGAATTTCAAAAGGTTGAGTTGTGGTGGAATGCACAATATTCCCTGGATTAAATTCGACAAGTAAATTAGACATTTATCTTTCCTCACATAAAAGTAAACCTATTACCATACTCCCATTCCCCAAGCTGATGACACAATTAGACAGGCCTATATCAAAGTACAGTTGTGCTCTGGCAGTACATTAACTTGTGATTTGAGAGACTTGTATCAAAATGCAGAAGTGCTATGAGCATGCAGTTAACTTGTGATTTGAGAGAACTGTATCAATATATAGTAGTGCTATGAGCACACAGTTAACTTGAAATCTGAGAGACCTGTCATAACATCTAATAGTGCACTGACCATCTACTGAACTTGTGATTTGAAAGACCTGTATCAATATAAAGTGGTTCTTTGGTCATCCACTTAACTTGGGATGTGAATGGTTTCAATCAGTATAAAGTATTTCTCTGGCCATCCACTTAATTTGTGATTTGGGAGACCTATATCTATATATATTAGTGCTCTGTGTGTCCGTTTAAATGGCAAACTGCAGGGTATATGATGTAAGCAGCCTGCATCCTCCAATTGTACACTGCAACACCTACCCTAAGGTGTTATACTCAGTTATTAATGTGGAGAGGCCATATGATTCATATCTGGACAGATCCATCATACATTAAGGCCCATCTGCTTTTATTGTTAATGTATGTGATCCTCTGTGTCACTCTTATACAAAAGTTGCCAATGGTCCTTGTCAAAACATATATCTGCAACAATGTTCTTTAGTTATTTTCTTTTCTATAATCCTTCTGGCTAAGAACAGCAGGACGTCACTAGTTCGTATTCTAGTGACATTCAAATAACACAAATACTCAGGTTTCTACACATATTCAATATGTGCACGACTGACATTTTTTTTTTAATCATATCACATTCTGTTGTGTGACAAATGCCACAGTTTCATACCATGATGTCTGCATACACCTTCCATTTCACAAGAATGTAAATAATGTGCTTGTCTCACTCAAACAAGAGAGGTTATGTTTTATTAAAGATAATTATTTTTTGCACAACACTATACATATATTTAAAGTATATATATTTTTATGCTGTTATAATTTTAATAGAATATATTTCCATTTGTTGCTGGTGGTATAAAGTTACCAAGATTTCTAGAGATGTATACATTAGAGTTTCCTTTCAGCGAAGGAAAATTTCTGTAAAATGTACATCATAATTAGAACATGATTCCTAATACGTATGTTATCAGTATTTCATTGCAGGATTGTTAAGATACACTATTCCTAGTCTTAATGCAAGGTGATGGAATAAAGCACTTAATGGACCGCTACTTTACTGGAAAACAAAAAATGTTACATTGTGTTAACCCATTGCATTAACTCTGGTGTTTTTATTGTCCATAAATTAAGTGGCTGTCCAATTAGACATAACTGATTAGAAGTCATTGTACTGTACTTGTATGTGGGATAACTTAAGTCTATTGAGTGATACAAAAATAGGATTATGTTAATAATTTACTGTACTGGTTTTATATGACATTCATATACATGTTGCTTAAAAATGATTAATACGATGACATTTCAAGCTGCTTACCTTCCCCATTTCCAATCCAAAAGTCTATACGTTAAGGTTTTACTTTACTTTTGGTAGTGGTATTCATATTAATATTCCTCCTGGTATATATTTCTGTGCCGATCCCTGTGGCCGCACAGTCTAAGGCATGGGTCTGCGGCCGCTCACTTGCTGGGATTGTGGATTTGAATCCTACCAGGGAAATTGATGTCTGTCTGTTGTGAGTGTTGTGGATTGTTAAGTAGAGGTCTCTGCATCAGGCTGATCACTCGTCCAGGGGAATCCTATGGAGTGTGGTGTGTCTGAGTGTGATTGTGAAACCTTGATAATGAGGAGGCCCTGGGCCATTAGGGGCTGTCGCGCCATGGAAAGAAAAAAATTGATTGGTGTATTTTGTAGACCTACTTATATACTGTAACTATTTATTTTGACATAAATAATAAAAATTAAATTAGATGGAATCTGTATTGTAAATAATGGTAATTTCATTTGTGTTATTTGAGGTTCTCATAGCAGTGGTGATAAAAATTCCAGTCTTATGTGCTCTGATGCCATGATGATTGGTCAATAACTGCCAGAGTTCTGGAGATGTCCACACATCAGTATGTGCTGTCTCTAGACAAAAAAGGGAGGTGACAAATGCCCATGACAGTTGTGAGTTTTTTGGCTTTCACATTGGTGTAGTGTGGTCTCCATTCTTCTGAGATGTGGTGTAATGTCACTGGGTGACTGGTGCTTGATGTCAAGACAGCAACATGGCCTCGTCTTTGGACATTTGACCCTTGCAGAAGACACTATCATGAAAACATCAGGCACAAATCACCTAGTCATGTGATGCTATATCCCAGAATAATGGAGACGACATCCAGAATGGGTCATTGCACCTGCCTTAAAACGACTATAAAAGAATTGTAATACTGAATATTTATATAAATACAGAACCAGAGATGTCTTTTAAAAATATTCACATGCAGCTACACATTTTATGTCATACTGCTCTGAACTGTTGTTTGAGAAATGAATGTAATTATTCTCACAGCTTGCATTTCACACCCAGCTGTGTTACCATACAATGCATGATACCTGCAAAGTGAGTCATAATATTGGGGTGTTAAAGAGGAACAAGTTTTCCTTTCTATTTTAGTGTTTGCCTGAAATATATATCAAGTTTTTATTGTTGTGGATTTTATTCATAAGAATATCAATGAACTGCTACATCAGGAAATAATGCAAATTACTGTCAACTACACAAATGTACCAATATGCTATGAGCACAATGACTTAGCAACCAAATCTATTTGCTAGGAGGTAACAGGATGTCCCTTTTAATTCTTCATAACACGGAATGTACAGCTTATCCTCCTACAGAGACAACTTACATCAATGCCAGTTAAACTGATTACATTTTTATCCATTGTTAATTTTAACATGATTGTCTTCTGTCCCATACCAAATGCTGAAGGTCCAATTTATAAAAAGAAATCACCCCCTGTTGGGTTTATTGATTTTGTCTCTAAATTTCAGATATTACTGATACTTGTTACCATACAGACCTGTCATATTTAAATAATTTGAATAATATATTGAAAAAAACCAATTCTACCACTCAATTGCTTTTGAACTGTGATAGTTGTCACCGTTAACGCTACTTGAGGGATTGTCATGAATGTGCAACCCAGCTTGCACCACTCAGGCTTGTGTGGCAGTTTGCTGTCCTAGTATGCCATTTTGTAGAATCGTGATCACATATCTCACATAGGACTACCCTGGGATGGAATGTGAGTGGCAGGCATTGTAGGGCTTGTGCTTCAACATATATCTTCAGGTTTTATCAAGTTTTCTGTACTTCTCTCAACTGTATTTTATATTCATCTATTATGTTTGATGGAGGAAGAAATATTTTAATTAATAAATTTATTCTAATTAAGCACAATTCGCACACAATTTATCAGGAGTTGATCTTAAAGTGGCATTTCCAGTAATACATTGAATGTAACAATGTAAGCAATGCCTCTTCTTTCTGGTAGAGTGCAGCAGTAACACCTTTGCACTTGAAATGCGGTGTAGGCACAGTTTTGGAGCACTGAATGCAGAAAATGTAAATGATGTTTCAACCCAGTGACATATATCAAAATATATGAATGTAAATGGATTTTTTTTTCAATCCTATCTGCTGTTCGGAAAAACTGTGAATGTAAATAATTCGTTGAACTCACACTGTTTCAAGATGTACAGTTGAATTTTATCATGCGGTCTAAAAATTAAAAGCAAATAATTTGCGCACAAAATACAGCAATTTTTTTCAATGCGAAATTTGTTATTTAATTATTTCGTAATTTTTGACAAGACAAAGCTCGCGTTTCTAGAAATTAATTGCCCAACTTGGTCTTCAGAATGAAAAGGTAAAGCAGTACCTACGCTTAATTAAGCATCATGCTGTTCCGGGGTGTGATGTATATCTCCACCTAAAACCTGACACCACACACACGGGAGTGATAAGCTTCGTAACCCAAACCCTTTGCCAAACATAACCCTCCAGCTACCCGAGCGCGAGTGATTTGCGGGAGAGTTACGACATCTGAACGCATGACAGATGAGGAAAATGTCCTGCCCCTGCCGAAAGTGGAACCGTGATTCCTCGGCTGTCAAGCCCGTAGGCTGGTCATTACACTTTCTCCAAAGCATGTCAGTTTTGTCAAGGTTTTGTTTTTATCATCGTGAAATTTACACATCCTTACTGCGTAGTTATGTCTTTCCGGAAGGGATTTTTTGTTTTCATGTAATAATCGGTTGTCAGTTCTGACTCGGTATAAAATGGAAGGACATGTGAAGTTTGTTGATGTTTTGTTATTAGTAAGAAATTAAGCATGGGTGACGACGACAATATAAATTTAAATATTTCAGAAATATGCCGACTTTGTCTAACTCACGAAGAACATATGTTGCCAATCTTTGATAATAAAGCTGGTGGTCAGGCACCGCCACTGCCAGTAAAAATAATGACCTGTGCGTCCGTTAAGGTTAGATTTGTTAAATCTCTCTTCGCGTGTACAATGTAATGATAAGCTGTCAGTCATGTTAAATTATGTAGCACTGTAGTTAGCACATTAGGTAGGAAGACTTAGCAAGTAATTTCACCAGTTTCTGACACGAAGTTACATTTCAGGTAGTAGTTGGAGACGGCTTACCAGAGTTGATTTGTCACCAGTGTGCTGTTCATGTAGACAGTTGGTACAGGTTCAAGAAACAGTGTCAGAAGTCAGATGCTACTCTGAGGCGGTACATCAGTAGACAACAGTCAGATTCTGAAAATGATGTAAGATATTTACATGCAGCTGTACAAAGAATCATATGAAAATGGCAAACTTTGAAACCATGATCATCAGGGAAACCATGCGTGCTTGAAGGTTGTTAGCGACTACCAAAACTGTGCTTCGTTTTTAAGGAAATGACAAATCATTATTCAGCAGGTGTTTTGTATTTATATCTGAGTTTGTTAGCATAGTCAATGTAGTGACTATGCTGTGGGCTGGATGATCCAGGATGCAATTCCTGGCATAGCAGAAGTCCTTTCTGTGGGGGTAAAGCAGTCATGGCATGAAGCTGACTCCTCACCTTCATATTTATTTACTTATTTATTTATATATTGTTTTCACATTCATTAAAATCCATAAGGGTTAAGACAACTCACTGGATATAGAATTAGTGAAATATACAGAATCATATATGTCAAAAATTTACATAAAATATAATGAAAGAAGAAACAATAAGAGAGAGAGACAAGATTATATAATGAATGTGTAGTGCCTATTCTGTATAATACAAAGAAAATAATTTCATGATTAGCATACATAGTGAAATGAAATGATAAAAGAAAACATTGAAAATTACAGTATGATCACAAGAGAACAAGAAAGCACAGGGGAAAGCTATATGCAAAATTGGTTGTCTAACCAAGTGCTGAGGTTAAGAATGATAGAAGCTGTGCATTTATTCTTGTCATATGCCTCCATGGTGTGCACAGGGTTGACTTTACCTTTTATTTATGTGTTGTTTGCACATTATTTGATGATGCTGTCTGTATCTGTTTGTTAATATCATTGAATAGTGAGGTGATTCTCCAATTTTACGTTACTTTCTCCCTATTAGGCCCGAAGATCTTTCTCAGCACTCTGTTTGCAGACACATTAAGTCTTTCAATCACTTCTTATTATTCCAAATGTTAGTTAAAATCCTTAACTGTAGCACATTAATATTTGTATCTTAAAAATCTTAAAAATGTTAGATAAAATCCTTAACTGTAGTACATTAATATCAGTTGGCTCCTGCTATTTATTATGTATGTTAACATTATATGTGTTCACTGTATCCAGCTGTGTTCGGGTGTGTAATGGTATAGAGATCTTGAGAGCCCCTTTCCTGTTGTTATGTTGTTCCTCTGTCATGGTGTGCTGGGTAGCAAGAGCCAATAGATATTATTGTACTACAACTAAGGATTTTAACTAACATTTTTAAGATTTTTAAGATGCAGATATTAATGTGCTACAGTTAAGGATTGTAAGTAACATTTCTGAGATTTGTAAGATACAGACAGACAAAATACATGTGGTTTTAAACATAGTAAGAGCACTGTAATTAAAAAAAAAAAGTTGTATTGTACATTTTATAGCAACATTGCAAAAAGCGTATAGTTTTTAGAGTAGTAATGTAATGGTCTCCCTGAAGATGGTGTAACAAACACCAAAACATGTAGGAGGTAGTTGGTGATAAATGCATATATTTAACATATTATGTACATTTAGTTGGAATAAAAAGAAGTGATTGACTGCAAGCATGCACAGTGTGGAAACTTTCAAAACACTGTGTCCTTCTCTGACTCTGAGAGACCAAGTATTGCACATGTATAAAACAAAAGACAAAATTATATTTGTGTATTTTAGTGTTTATGTTCTTAGATTACAAATAGGAAGAAAAGAGATTCTGGACTGAATTGTAGCAGGCATCACCTGAAATTAATCTACTGTTAATTTCTTTGTGCATGTAAATTTGATTTGTTAGTGTTGTTTCCAAATGTTTGAGGTTTGTCCTGTCATTATCATTTGTTAGCTATCTCCATGTTGTGAATGTGTCCTGCATTCTATGCACAAGACATGAACATGCCAGTGTATTAGTTTTCTCAGTATTTACTTCTAGACCAACCTCTTTACATGTGACTAATAAAGCTAGAGGTTTCTCTTCATAGGATTTGTTTCGGAACACTTCTGGAACAGACATTGACCAACAGAAGGTGTGTGTTGCTAAGGTTATGAAGAATCACAAAAAGGAAACTACCAGCAACAATCTGTAACCATGCATCTTGAATATGCAGCAGAGATAACCACCACATCACAGTCTTTTCATTCTAATAACTTATTAATTCTTTAGAGTGAAGAGGAGACCATTAGGAGAGGACTGAGGACAAGGAGGAAGCAAACAACTCTTAATACTCGAAGGCGGGCGGTTGTTGCTGCTAAAGAAGCTGCTGCAATAGAAAGAGGAAGAAGCACTGAAGCAAGAATATTTGCTAATGATGTAGCTGAACGTGTTGTGGAGGTTGGTAGCACTGCCCACATTTATTGGCATATTTGTCACTATCAGCTTAGACACATACGGTGTTTGGACATCAGCGATTATACAGATTGATATTTTAAATGTTTAAGGACAGTTAAATATCCTATTCTTGAATGCAAGAACTTATTTTGGCTTTATTGCCAAATAAGAAACAGGATAGAATAGTCAATATAGTGAACGGACTACAGGCTGGACGGTTTAGGGTAGGATCCCTGGCAGAGTAAGATATTTTTCTTTTTTCTCTAAAATGTCCAGACTGGCCCAGCCTCATATTCAGGTACCAGCATTCTTTCCTTTGGGGAAAAAGTGGCTGGGGCATGGCGTTGACCACTGATCTTTATCTAGTGCCAAGTTTAAGCATGATAAGCATGAGTGGAACTATACCTCTGCTCCCGCTGTATGACTACATGCCATGGGCATAGACAACTTTAACTTCCTTTATACTAAGGTAAAGGTAAAGCAATCCCATTACAGGCCTGGACAGGCCCTGAGGGTTCCAGGAGTTTGAGGCTCCCAGGATTCAAGACAATCAGCACATGAAGGTGGTAAGGTTGTCAGCCCCATGCACCGGCCGCCTTTACCCCCAGGAAATATTCCTGGTACTCATTTCTGTTAGAGGCTGAGTCAACCCCAGGGCCATAGTGCGGCCGGAAGGAATATGTCAATGAAAAATTCCAATGACAACATCGGGAATCGAACCCACAACCTTCCGACTTGTAGCGCAGTGCCTCAACCAACTGTGCTACCGCGTGCCCCCTTTCTTTATACAGCCAATATATATATTTACATATACACCCACTTTGGATTTTCATTTTTATTGCAGCCTGGCTGATGCTGTTGCAAATATTGGAGTAGGTAAAGATGTGTCAATGCAGATGTGTGCATTTGGAGGTGAATGTTTCCTTGAATGGACAAACCTTTTAGTTCTCAAATGGTTAATAATATCCTTCACTCTTTTGTGACTTACAAGTGCCCTCCTTGTAAGACTTGGTCATGGTGATCGACATTGGGTGACCATATGTCAGTTCAGAACAGAAATTCACTGTTCTAATGGGCTTCATCTACTTCTGCGTGGTCAACACTGTTGGTTGTATTTATCGTCATCATCAAGGCTACACCTGAACCATATGGCGCCAAGTGATAACTGTAGTCATCAGCCAAAAACATGGAAAGTAGTGGGTGGGCCATATAAATCCCAGTCTCTATCAGAGTACAATGGGCACTTAATTCAGTTTTCCATTGGTTAAAAGACAACAATTGGGACGTGAAAGACAGTGGACAGTATTGAGCGTGAACCCATCACATTATCATCATCCTCATTGTTTCATAACATGGAACTTGAGTCAAATTGAACCATCTGGTGTTTCCATGCCTTAATGTTGCTTCACTCCTGTAGTAGTAATGTTTTGTCACCTATAACAAGGTAGCACCTCCATCTCTTCTTTTTCTCGTACTTAATCCTTTTTTACCATAAATTGCAAATTCATATGTATTTGATGTCCTTACAAATATAAACATTTTGCAAGCACATGGTCAGTATTTAATTCAGGTATGATGAAAAATGTGGAAAAGGATTAATGGGATGGTGGTACTGTATAAAACCAGCTATTAACCCTTTAAACCCCGAATTAAATCCCATCTGCTATTTGCTGGCATTATTAGGAGCTCACCATTTTCTCCACGTTAGCAGGATAAGGGTTAAATCATTAACCTTTAGGCTACTAATGTCATATATATATGGAGCACCCATTCTTGATGTTTCTAGATCACACACGACGACGCAGCACAGTCGGTAGGACTCCTCTGGACGAGTGATCAGCTCGTCGCAGAGACCTC
>Ga0268261_10003252_pt1 | contig 11899 bp, 6 predicted proteins | sample TergutNc150P1_FD_190353 | JGI IMG/M metagenome (GOLD analysis project Ga0268261, IMG submission 190353) | Nasutitermes corniger P1 segment gut microbial community from laboratory colony in Florida, USA - Nc150 P1 (SPAdes) (version 2) | ecosystem: Host-associated > Arthropoda: Insects > Digestive... | reverse complement strand
GTGTGTTGTCAGGTAGAGGTCTCTGCGACGAGCTGATCACTCGTCCAGAGGAGTCCTACCGACTGTGGTGCGTCATTGTGTGTGATCTAGAAACATCAAGAACAGGTGCTCCATATATATATGACATTAGTAACCTTAGGGTTAATGACACTCATTTAAAATATTCATTCATTCATTCCATTGGCATGTGCACAATTCAACAATTCCTTGCCATTCTCAGGAGCTTCTTCCATTCCTCTCTGTTATATAAGCCTTTCCTTCCACCCTTTTCCACCAACTAGTCTTCCATCCTCCTTCACTTCATCTTGCCATCTATTTCTTGGTCTACCTCTCAGCCAAGTTGCTTCCAACTTCATATATAACACTTTTTTGGGAATTCTATTTTCTTCCATTCCCTGTACATGCCCAAACCAACATAATCTATTTAACCTTATTTAAAATATTCTGTGTGCAAAATTTATACACATTTTGTGTTCAGTTCTTACTGTGTATATGTGTACAGTTTTTGTCCTATACAGTTATTAATGACCATGGGATCGTGGCTACTACATCATCAACTGGCACAGAAGTATAAGCCATTATGAATTCAATAAAAGGTGGACATTATGACCAAGGCAAATGCTATTCCTAATGTTCCCCGTATAAAAATCACTGAAGAATGTGGCATTTGTGTGTCAACTTTAAGTATGGTTACATCAAAATACACTACTCAGACAGTCTGCAAGCATACAGCTGAACCCGAAAAAAGACGAAAACATCAAATATGGTAAGGTAGTATCAGTATTTATAGAATGGTTCTGGCAAGACAGGCTTTTCATGTACCACCTCTTCCTGTTCAAGGTATGTTTTCTTGTGTTCAAGAGTGTGTCAAAATTACTGAGGAAGGTAAGATTTAAAATGTGGTCTGACAATGAAAATTAATCACTTGATGCAAAGATTATATGTACTCATATTGTAGCAAAGAGAATGGCAACTTCAATGTAAAATTACAAAATAATAACACATTTTTCAAGCTTATGGTTTTAAGACTTTACATTTCTCCATCTTGAGAGGGTTTCACTGTATATTAATATCGAAAATACTTACATTTAAATGTTGTAAAGTCATCTGGTAATGAAGCAGATGGGAAAGGAAATGGACTGCAGTAGAGCATATTGTTGGGTGCTTTGACTCCATGGCAGTATGCAACATATTTAAGAATTTTGGTTCACTTATGTAGATAGCCAATGCTGAAAAATGTGCAGTTAAATTCATATCATAGGCACACAACTATGCAACCACATAATGCTCATTCAATCCACAGCTATCAAGCATGCCTGTCAGTATTAAAATATTTAGACATTTAAATACAGGTCTAAAACCATTCATTACATCAGTATGCAAGTATCAGATGTACTGCCCACAGACAGATTTTGAGTAAATGCAATACTGGGAATTCTTAATATTTTACATACATCTCACAGAGAGAGAGAGAGAGAGAGAGAGAGAGAGAGAGAGAGAGAGAGAGAGTGTGTGTGTGTTTTAGCCAATACTGAGTTTAAATGTAACTGTATGCATCTAGTTCAGGTAAAATCTCTACACAGAACATTAAAAGAACTAATAAATCTGACTCCAAAATAAATCAATAACATATTGAATTGGCATACACAAAACAACTACCCAAAATGGACTGATACATTTCAAAACAAACACCTCAAATATCTTAAAACTTTATGTAAGTAAAATAAGAATACCACGCTGACAGTCACTTGGTCACATTGCACACCTGTCAAATTAGCTAACACACCATAACAAACAGACCTACTGCAGGCATCAACGTATAACAAAGAGTTGATAACTTAAAAATATATTGGCCAAAGACTTCTGCGACTTGTTCTGATAGGATAAAGGAATTTTAAAAGTACTCTAATTCATTCATGAGAGTAAAGTCCTCAAAACTTAATTCCTCTCATAACTTTTGGCAGTTCTGTTGATAGTAAGTAAAAATTAAATTTTGCCAAGAGTACACACTTTCAGCCAAAATTATATGCTCATTTAATTTGAAATTACCACATGACACTTAAAACTACAAGTATGTACGATTCCTTACATAAAATTATAACAAAAGCACACATAATTGCCATGTTATATGCCTACAGTGGAAGAGACGCGCCAAGATAATGAAATGTTTCACACATTATTAAGTATTTTCAATGTACACAATTTTCAATATTTATTTTAACAGTCACTTTACTTACTTCTTTTATCCTGCAACTCCATAGATATAAGAAGCAAAAGGAATGCATGACAAATTGCTGCTTTATGGAAAGACAATGGAACATCTGAATTTTCAGCCCCGTGGCTGGCTAACATTCGTGTTAACAGACAGGCTGCACGGAACACAGACGAGGCACTCAGGTTAGGAGGAATAGCCATGCAAGCTAGATGCATCAGGCCACCAACCTTTGTGACTACACAAGGAATAAAAGAAATACTGTTATCTTCACACAGTCAATGAACAACTCGTTGCATAATAAGTCACTCACTACCACAAGACATTTATGAAATGCATAGACTTCAGCATAAGCTGCCATTTAATCTTGCAGCATGAAATACTACAAAATGAACACTTTGACCATTCAGCCTATTCAGTACCTCCTTCTAATTTTGTAACTCTTACGGTGATATTCATTCCATATATCAGCACTTACCAGACTTTTAGGAGTTCTTTGTGACATAAAAGGGGAACACCTTATGTGGAGACCACATCCATCTGTCCATCTGTGACCTATCTTCAGCAACCACAGCATTTCCTAGATTTTCATGAATTCAATACAGGAGTTCTTTATACAAACTTTTCAAGCCAGTATAAGTTTTGTGAAAATTGGCTCAGTGACACTCTTACTTTATTTCATGGTGTAAATTCATTTCTATATGTACTTTCAATATTTGACTGATTTGGGAGAAATTTGGTAGAGAAGATGTACACGTAATCTCTTTGAACAGTTCTGAGTTTAGTAAAAATCGATGCAGTGAAGGGTATATGAAACTTTGTCTATATTTTCATATTTTACATGTAATTCAGATATAATTTATGTAAGACATGTCCACAATAATTCAATGGGTGATTGCTTCAAGAAAATCAGTATAATGAAAGCCATAGTGGCATAAATGAACTACTCTCTGTACTTTCCACATTTACTGCCTGATTATGGAGAAAATCAGTATAAGGGAAGTGCACATATTGCAGATGAGCATTTGTTTGACCACAAAGCACACTGATCAAACCCTGCAAAGAGGAGTCTTGTAAAATAAACAACCTGTATATTAAGCTGTTTATTGTACATGCATAAGGCACGGCCCTTTTTATGAATCCAACAGTGACTTAATGAAGACTTCTCAGACTCACTATATAGCGGTATAGCTGATTGCCCGAGGAGACTTAATAACATGCAATCATTGTACAAGCTCTAAATCTAAGCACACAGTTGTTCTGCTAGTCACAGGATTCCATGCACTTGACGAAACTCAGTCAGGAACATTTTTAAGCCTACCCTTATCCAACACTCTTAAACTTAAGAAGTAAATCTTATATTCTTATAATAAAATCAACGAGTTATGCTGACTGCTTGCTAGCGGGATCAGGATCCCGCTAGCAAGCAGTCAGCAAAACGTGTATGACATATACCTATCGCTGTGTGTACAGTGCTAGACTCCTGATGATGGACAGAGAAACTGTCCGAAACATGTAGAGTTCTATTCCAAAAATAAATTTGAGAAATTAGTGCATCTCGTTGGTTTTATTGTAAGAATATATCACGATGCACGGTCCTCTGAATGTCAAATTAAGAAGTAATCTTTTGGAGAATACCTGTGCACACTGTACATAGACAGTAATAAAAACAAACTGCTGAAAGTAACAAGAAGTCTCACCTTGCAGTGAACTGTTACAGGTGCTGAACCTTGCTAAGGACTGTGGTATTATGTCCCAGACTGTCTGAACTAAATCGTCTTTACCTTCTCGGAACTGGTGTAATATAGCATCTTGCATAATTTGCATAGCTCTCTTCACTACTTGAGGCTTGCCACACTGGATAAGTTCCTAAATATTAAACAATCATTCAAACTTGAAATGAATACTTACAAACAGCAGTGTGTAAAGGAAAGTGGTCTGAAGAGAGAATCCACATACATGAACTTTCTGTAACTCTTCAATGTCTGGTTTTTGCAAAACATATACACTCTGTAATGCCTCAAGAATCGTCTTTCGTTAGTTCTATGGTAGAAAAAATTTGGGACTTTATGGTTTTGGATCTATAAGTTACACAATAAAGCACAGTCAGTGTCCACAATGACCAATTTTTGCAACATAAAGGAAATGAAGGAATCTTGGCACTAAATATGTACTTTATATTTGAATTTGCAATAATGCACAAATTATAACTTACAGCAGATCATGTCTTGTGGACTAAATCTGAACATGCCTGTTCATTACAGTAAGGAAACTGACAAAAGAACTCACACATACACACACACACACACATGTATATATGTATGTGTGTGTGTATTTATATATATACATATACATAATCTATATATATATATATACACACACACACACACACACACACACACATATGTGTGTGTATGTGTGTGTGTGTGTGTGTGTGTGTGTGTGTGTGTGTGTGTATATATACACACACGCACACACACGTAATATGAAAAATTTTTCCAACAATTAGATAATTACATTTCTAGAATAATTACTAAGACACATTTACTTTAATTTCTTACACTATACGTATCAGAAAAGAATGTAAATGCTATATATGATCATCCAGCAAAAATGCTTAATAAATTTGTTGTCACAAACATTGCTCAATATTCTGTCCATATTCATTTTGCCACACACAACCTCAATGCTGTTAACCAACACCACATTTCTAATGGACAATATTCAGTGATACTCCAAAACAGAACTTATAGGTACATTCCATCTCTACACTAACTAACTCCAGTGGTTCAATAGTTACTCTCATGTAACAGACAAATAAATATAGGTTTTATATGGCTGCCAGCTGTTTTTACATTGTACAACAAATTTACGTCAACAAAAATTGTATATTTTAAAAGACCAACTACCACACAAAATTTTTGTATCCCATATTACATAATGGTACTGTAACCAGTGAGTCCACACAGCTGCCATGTTGGTATGATTAGCTGTACAGAGGTAGGTTGGTCACAAGCACCTTAATTTGCAGACCACCACAAAAATCTGTCATCTGATTCAAAAATGATTAGTGGAATATAGAATCATGGACCTTATGATACTCGGAGCCCATCTTTCATCACAAAATACGAAAAATAGGCTATAAAACAACAACGTACTGAGAATCTGCATTAGAGAAATCCAAATTTACATAATAAATGAATAGACTCACTACCAGTTCCATAACTTGAAACAAATGTCACTAAAGTAGAAAACTGACCAGTGTTCCAACTGATAGTAGTAAAATAGAAACAAATGGCCAATATCTGCATAAAAAACCCATACCATGGGAAAGGAATAGCACACTGGCAAGATTGACAGCACAGTACATACCAGTAAGCAGGAACTGGCATCATAATTCATCATAACCAAATCCATCAAATCCTTCTTACAATCATACTGGTCTTCTTCCAGCCACATAGTCATCTATCAAGGAAAGCAATGAGAACACACAGTAGTATCTCATAATAAGTTACAAGTTATCAATACAAGCATTCATGCTCAATTTTCATTTTAGTGTCATGTTGTGTAATTAGAGTTAAATAGGGTACTATTAAGTCTCACACGCAATAATTTTTGTAAAAACACACATACACATATGCATACACACGCACCAGCCAACCCCTGCCATTCACAGGGATTACATTCTTGAAAAATGCTGCAAATTGTAAAACTGCGATGCATAAAGTTAAGATCTTACAGGAAGAGTGGGGTTAGGGAAACCAAAGTGGGGTTAAAGAAACCAAAGTGGGGTTAGGGAAACCAAAGTGGGGTTAGGGAAACCAAAGTGGGGTTAGAGAAACCAAAGTGAGGTTAGGGAAACCAAAGTGGGGTTAGGGAAACCAAAGTGGGGTTAGGGAAACCAGAGTGGGGTTAGGGAAACCAAAGTGGGGTTAGGGAAACCAAAGTGGGGTTAGAGAAACCAAAGTGGGGTTAGGGAAACCAAAGTGGGGTTAGGGAAACCAAAGTGGGGTTAGGGAAACCAAAGTGGGGTTAGGGAAACCAAAGTGGGGTTAGGGAAACCAAACACAAATGAAACATAATAATATGTAAATTAATAATGATTCTTGTATGCTTTCTTCTGGGTAATTCCCCACTGTCTGAATTTTATATGCCAACATTTTGGAACACTCTGTCTGTTCCATCTTCATAGGTGGGTAGGTACCTACCCACCTATGAAGATGGAATTACCCAGCAGAAAGCATACAACATTCAGAACATAGCAAAAGTTTGAAATCAAGAATAATGGTTCTTGTTCTTCCCTTTTATGGTCTGAGGACTTACGGAACAGCAAATAAGTGCAGGTTTTACCATACAGTCCCTCTAAAGCATCACAATACAAGAAACTGGTGATATGATCCTTAGAGACTTTAAACCATGGGTAAGTCTTTACAATTTTGGACACAGATGTACACATTGGACTTTTCTGCCAAAACAGGCCTGCCTCATCAAGGTTAGACTTTATCCTTGTTTATCTTCTCGAAATGCTCTGTGTACTTAGTACCAACCACACAAGCACCATATGCTGATTCCCCAGTATTTTTCTCACTGCATTAACATTTTAAAAATATCCTTTACTGGCATGGAAGCTGTCCTTCTCCTCATCCCCAAACCTGTGTAGAAGTTGCATAGCTGTATGGCCTTCTCCCTCCCCACAGTACCACTGACTGGCAGTCCTTTCTGAGCCTCATCTTCCAGCTACTCCTGACTGTTTCATTTTTCTTGAGAAAACAAACTATTTGTTCATTTACACCCCTATCTGGCTCCAACACCTCCACTTTCTCTAACAGAGACATCAATATCTTTACCTTTTTATCTTTAGGCACTTCATTAGCAGATACACTACCATTTCAAGGCATAATTAGAGGAACAAATGTGAACTAAGAAAATAAATAAGTTCAAAAACAGTAAACATCAAAACTGAATAGACAATATGCAAGCATCAACACAATAAGAACATCTGAAACGGAATTTAATACAGCAGAGACAATGTATTATCACAAACTACAAAAAAATAAACTTTCATAGGCTTTCATTTTGGAAGCCTTTGGACTAAGAATAAGGCACTAGAACTACTATTTGTAGACAGAAGATCTCTATCCAAAGATATTGAATTTGGTGTGACACGCTGAACACCAGATACTATACTAATAAAATATTTCTTTTTTACGCAGGTCATTAGGTGTGGATTCTTTTTGTACATTTTGACACTTGAAGATCAGACAGACAGGTTCCCTCAAAAGACTGGGCACCCGTTTCCTAGTGTATGGTGCCACATCTCAGAATAACACCAAACTCAACTTCTTTTGTATTTTGAAACTGCAGAACAGAACTTTTCAAATGTACAACAAAGTTGAAACCAGCCAATACATTTTTCTATTTGGAACAGATTGTCCCGGGAAAGTAAACTATACTTGATTACATTACTTCCAGAAGCTCCAGTTGGCCTGTTAAGTCATAACAAAGTAATGAATTATATGATGCCTCAACATGACCAGATAGCAATCTGAGTATTCAGGCTGGGACACATCAAACCGAAAGCAGATTAAAATAATATCCTTTAGGTGGCACAATCCCACAAGATAAGGGGTCTGTGACAGAAAAATGTTACACCAAGTATGGCAATGCTACTGTGAATTTAAAACAGTAAAATTCATCCACAAAGAGAATTTATTGCAAATCTGCATAAAAGAAAGATAGTAAAAACATTAACAGCAGGGTGATAGCTTACCACTTCCTTTTGTATTGAAGGATGAATCCAAGGGGACGAGAAAACCCAATAGAGTACAGCGGGGTGATGAGTATATACATTCCTTAAGTGGAGCTGCTGCCCCAGTAACTGCAATAAGACTCTTGTTGCTTGTTCTGTACGAATTGGACCAGAATATGACAGTGATGATACCTGAAGGCATACACCAGTATTAATCACAACAGAGACAGTTCCATCACATTATTAGAGGATATACCAGAAAATTATACAGCATCATAAAAAAATAGACAATTTTCAAAAATAAATACATAATTTACATATTTTTAAGAAAATATCATACGGTTTGTTGTGAGATATTTGAACCTCATGGCATTTTCATACCTTACTTGCTGTGCACACTCACTCAGCTCTCTGTGGCAGTAAAACTGCTTACTTAATTCATCAGTAATAATGGCAAGTAATGCCAATATTACATGCCTCTTATCCTCTCCATCTTTCATTATGCCTACTCTCAAAGCCCAAATACTGGCCATGAGCACTGGCAAACCCAATATCCATATTTTTTTAGTTGATCAAGCATAAATGCATATCTGCATTATTATGCCAGCCCCAGCATGTGTCTGTTCACAAGTACATGATTACTTCCTTATATTCCTATCTATCTAACCCAAAATTTGTGGCAAAAAAGTTAGATGCAAAAAATGTGTATCAAACTTGTCCTGATGTTTCTTGTCTAAATGTAGGGGTGTGTAAATTATGTGACTAAATTATGTGCTTGAACTATATTAAAACAAGTATCTCCTTCACTATAAAAAGGCTTTTCACCAATATGGCTCCAGCAAATCAAAATGTTCTACATAACTGTCACATCCCATTTTTCATTTTTGGAACAAAAGAGGTAATTATCAGTTTAAACTCACTTTCTCCACTAAGTACTTACAGCAAAGACAAACCACACAGCTTTGGTGATAGGAACTGGAACTAAGGCAATTGAAGGCAAATGGTTCAGGTATGACACTAAGGCAGGAAGACAAGGAGTACCAATACCAGGGCTGGAAAAAGCGTAAATAATTATAACTTTCTTTCCCATGCATATCATACAGAGTTGTCCTGGTAAAGAAAAGTATTTTGCTACCAGACTTGAAAGTATGCAATGTGAATGCAACAGGCCACTCAGTTTTGGTGATGTGACAAAGCCAGTTTCAAAATATAACTTCATCCATCAATCTCTGAAAATACTACACCCCTACACAATCAAGTTGGTTACCAGAACTCTGTCACAAAAGCTAATGATAAAAACTCTTTACATGCCATTGCACAATCAGTTTGTACTTCCCACAAGAGTGAAATGTGAAATTCCATGTCGAGATGGATTATGAGCCTACCTACAGAGTATAAATATGGTAATTATATATATATATATATATATATATATATACCTTTTTTTCCAGATTATGCCTAAAAACTTTCAGACACCATAAATCTACAGCAGTCCCACTGTGTCTTTGAAACAATAAAAAAATAAATAAAAAAAAGTTGTTTTGATTGTGTTGGACTGACAGTATGACATTTTTATAGTTTAAATTTCACGTAAATGTATACCAAAAACTGTGACCTTCAATGCCATAGTGTTTTATTGTTATCAAAGATTCTTAGTTACCATAAAATACAATATGTTAACCTTTTGGCACCAGAGTTTTACATTTAAATTTTAGCACACCCTGTACGTAAAATGTGAATAATACAGGAACCAAAAAAGGTAGCATTATGAAATAAACGGCATTTTGAAGAGAAAAACAGAGAGTGTGCAGCATGTTTAAAATACTCAATACTTATAATTTGAAAAATATATTAAATGCAACATCTGGAGGGTAGCGGTACGCCCGTCCTATATATAGGACGCACGGTTCTTAACCATTTAAACGCCGAGTTAAATCCCACCTGCCATCTGCTGGCATTATTAGAAGCTCACCCTATACTCCACGTTAGCAGGATAAGGGTTAATGGTTAATTAGCCGTTAGTCACAATTCTCATGCCATCATGCTTCAAATGATCAAATACATTACATTGGTTCTTATTCAACAAGCAACTATTTGCAACTCTAGCAGCAAATGGTGGTATCTGACAGACACTAAAGTGATAGCTTAATTTTTACGTACATACCGTGCAGCTGGTGAAAAAACTGATACCTTAAATTTAAATCTACAACCATTAACAATGCTGGATTCAAAGATGTATTTGTTGGTAACTGAGAATACATAGACCAGACCAGTACGGCATGCATATTTTGTATTTCTATTTTATTTGATGACAAATTCTATATCCAATAGGTTTGTTAAACCTTATATGGATTTGATGAATGTATAATGAATGAAAGAATGAATGAATGAATAAAGTTCAAAATTACAGATGAAAGCATTTTCTTCCTTTCCAGAGCATTCTATTATTATTATGGTAACCTACCGCAACATAGACAAACAATTCTGAAACTTTCTGGCTTGATAATTCACAAAATAAAAACAAAATGGAGGGGGAAGGGGTGCAATTTGCAACATATGGTCCTAATGCTCATATTTATAATGAACAATAATCACTTTTATCTCCCATGTACAACCGTATTCTGATCTGATTCAAAATAAAACTAACACCTCAGATAACGCAGATAACATTTTCCAATGGGACTGCTGATACTTAGGATTACAGTACCCCTTGTAAATTACTTTCGTGCCCTTTAGGACTAACACTGCCAGAGACTGAACACTGAAATCATTCTGCAAAAGGATGGGAACAGATGAAACAAGTCTTCCAGAATATGAGAATGTGTAGTTGGACAAATATTCCTTGACATTTCAAAGGACCATCATGCCTTCATATTCAGGTTCAAGCAGTTTGCATGACTGACCCTGGTTATGAAAGTATAATAATCCTCTCCAAATCTCAGAAACTACTTACCCAGTAACACACTTTCACATGCCATGAACCTTCAGCAACAGCACGATGAGAACCCGAAATCTTGCACAATAACATAACACTTACTTTGAAGCACAGAGACAGAAGAAATAGATGAATAAAATAACTGCATGTTGAAGGGAGACAGGTGCATCCTGAGTGTGAAGTGCCTTTAGCCAAAATACACAGTCAATTGGAAGAAATTCCAAGCCTGTCTGCAAATGCTTATGGAAAGCAGTCACACCACCAGGCCAGAGACGATCTACATTCAGTATACTAGCTGACATAGAACACAACAGCTCTCCTAAGACAGATGTGCACACAGAACTCACTGAACATCCATCTTTACACCTGAAAATGAAAACAAACTACCTTATTGTAACTATCAATCATAATATTTGTGCTAAAAGAGGTGTACATCAATATGAGAAGTTAAGACAAAATTTCAAAATCAGCAATTCCCCTCCCTCCACCTCTCACCAACCCTACATGCACAGTCTTCTTGTTTACCCACCAGAGCTATTCCCATTCTTCAGTTTTATAACGAAGTTATCTGCAGCATTTAACAACATTCAGTTATAACTACAGATATATAAGTAATCCTTATAACAGTGAAAATTAATGTTTCTTACTGTACAAGAAACCACCAAAGTAACACTTTTTACATGACTTTTCAAATCAACTACAAAAATATGATCCCACTGTACCCAAAACATGACACATTTATTATGAACATACGGTCAGTTTTGCTACAAAGTGACCCTTCTATCACGTCCCTTGGCACAGTTTTATCACAAAGAAGGTCTGTACCCACCAAGATATTGTGTGACAGCTACCGTGCTGAGAGACATGATAAACATTCTGTTTAACCCTTTAAACCCTGAATTAAATCCCATCTGCTATTTGCTGGCATTATTAGCTCACCATTTTCTCCACGTTAGCAGGATAATGGTTAAATCATTAACCCTTAGGCTACTAATGTCATATA
>Ga0268261_10003251_pt1:0-10000 | contig 11902 bp, 7 predicted proteins | sample TergutNc150P1_FD_190353 | JGI IMG/M metagenome (GOLD analysis project Ga0268261, IMG submission 190353) | Nasutitermes corniger P1 segment gut microbial community from laboratory colony in Florida, USA - Nc150 P1 (SPAdes) (version 2) | ecosystem: Host-associated > Arthropoda: Insects >... | reverse complement strand
GATACTTTCTGTATGCTGTCTTCCATTTGGATATTGCCACTGCAAAGAAGTGAGAAGTTAAGGTGATACCCCTACAGCTTTTATACACAACAAACCCTCATGCACCATGAGTTTATTCCTGAGAGTGGTAGAGTCAAAAAAGAGAGTTACAAACAGGTGCCTGCCTGTTTATGGAAGGTAACTTGCCTGAAGCAACTCACAATGTACGATGCAAAATACCAAGTGTTCCTGCATGCAGATGATCCAGCACATCACTCATTGCTTGTGCAGTAGCAACTCACCACGCATGGTTTTACATTGCTTCCAGACCCACTGTTCTGTCATAATGCTGCATCATGCAACTTGTACTCCCTTTCATGGATGAAGGACTGGTTGAAGGGCTGTCACTTCAGGAATTCAGCCAAAGCTCAAATGGTTTAAGAAACTGCACTGCAGGAGGGCATTTGTGGTAGCTTCCAGAAATAAGTCATGCAACGGTATTAACATAGACAGAAGTGTGTTCCTGCTATAGGGCAAGATTTTAAAACAAATGTATTTACATGCCTCTTAATGCCACCACATTTGAGACATGGTTCCTGTCTCCTAACATTTTGAAGCTATCACATGCTACAAATTCAAGTTTCTTCTTCCCTGGAACAGGAAGGTACCAATTTAATTTTTTTTTGTGGCTTAAATGGTTGCAGAACACAAAAAATGCATGCATAATTTCAGGTTCTCACAGTGATGTCAATGAAGATTCCATTCTTTTGATGGTGGAGGCAGCAAGTTCCTCCAAAATTACTAATCTACCAATCTACATGACATCATGTCCCTGAAGACTGGAAACTTCTTAAGAAATGTACATATTCTTTGAACGACCTGGAAAAGTGGATGACAAATTTCATGAAAGTCACAACTAAAATTGAAATTATAAAACAAAATTTCAGGCTCACTTTTGTCAAATTGTGGTTCCTGAATCTTCGGTCTTCTGTGAAGAAACACTTTACAGACCCACAGTCCCTCACTGATCCTTCCTGGCCTGTGAATGGTGTCCACCATAAAATCACAGGATCTTGCACATCTACAACATAATATAACATCACATACTGTATGAAATTACATAATAAAATACTTCATAAGCTAATAGTTAAAGATGGTTTCACACATATCCTTATTATTTTGATTCTACTTACCCTGAATGCTTTTGTTGTCACTGAATTCTAGATGGAAGAGCTCATCTGAATAAAAGTCTCCACTATAAATCTGAAAAACAGTTGTTACAGTTGAAAAAGACCCTACAGTTCAACACATAAGCTACAAACTGGTCACATGGCTCAATTTTTATCATTTTGTTGTACTTTATTGCAAATGACATGGATGAACTGACATGCGCATTGTTAAATCACAAGGTGCAAATAATGCGTAAGTTATGTAACAGTTTCAACTGTATAGGTTATGTAGCATCTGATGAAAAGATAAGATCATCCCAAATACAAAGCAGGTAAAAAAACATGTAAACAGTCATGGCCTGTCTCAAATCGTTACCAACATCCAGTTGTAGGAGAGACGAGGAAACCACAACAAATCTGTCAGAAGAGCCAGTAACCCAAACATATTCAAAATAGGTACCTTCAAAAATACAAGACTAGAACATTACCATTACACCACCCAGGTTGGTATCTGACAAGCAAAAATCTGTCTCATGCAAGAAGTCAGCATGCAATGTGTGCCACTCACTGTACCAGCACTACTGAAAACAGGCACTAAATACACAAGTATCAAAATATGAAATAAAAAAAAAATTTAGTTGCATACCAATGAGGTTGCCATTATAAAGATAAAAGGATAAAACTATGTTATAACTGCATATTACTTGTTACAATTTCATGGTTAAAAGTGACTGAAAACACAACACATAATGGCATCTGGTGAATATGTGGTTGAATTTTTGTCACCCATGTAAATGCAGATTTGTGTACCCATAATGCAGACATTTTTAATAAGGGAAAAACAGGAGTAGATGGGATAAAATTCTAACACATAGTATAACAAAAATAAACAAACAGGAATGCAAAATATGGCAGTCTTATATAATTTTCTTAATTTACAGACTTTCCACTCACTAAAGGTCTTGCAAGTCATTTGGAACCAGAAGATGTGAACAGAGGTCCAGAATATTGTGTTCACAATATATCAGCTGTTACACGAACAAAAATGTATGTTTGCTTAAACTGTGTAAAATTAGCATTCGTATTAAACTAAATGTTGTAAGAATGCTAAACCCAACACATTCAATTTGTCAAAACAGATCAACTTTTTAACACTTTCAATGCTGATTTTAATTTAAAAAACAAATGCATCAATTTATTTCTGCATTTACATGGTGCTCCTACTTTTAAAAAGTAATAAACTGTTAACTCTGCCGCACAAGAAATGGCAGAATATATTTTCGCTCATACTTGTTTCTTCAGTTACCAATATAGCTGTCTTAACTGTACTGTTAAATGGTATTGAATAGGAGAAGAAGGATGGAAGTAGAAAGGATGTGCCTGGAAAAGGGGGAAAATTATAAAAACAAGACAGCAAGTCTGCGGTTCTAAACCAAATTCCAGGACCGCCCTCTAGTATGAAATAGCAGCGCTAACCACTTATGAACACAATAAATCTTTAAACAAAATAAATATTGAACATGATAATAAAATGAAAATACAGGCTAATTTTGTAAAATTTTTGGGTATAACAGTAGATAATACACTCTCTTGGAAACAGCACATTGATACAATTATTCCCAAATTAAATAAGGCTTGTTATATAATTAGAAGGTGTAAACTGTATTTATCACATGCTGCACTAAAAATGGTATACTATACTTTTTTTCACTCAGTAATGTCCTATGGTTTGATCTGCTGGGGAAATTCAACTAATAGTAAGTGTGTATTCAAATTACAGAAAAAAGCTATTAGAATAATAATGGGGGCTAAGAATAATGACTCATGCAGAGAGTTTTTTAAACTAGTAAAAATACTACCCTTATCTGCCCAATACATATATTCTCTGTTAATGTCTGTAGTTAACAACAGAAATTTATTTTTGGACAATGCAGCTTTGTACTCAATAAAAACAAGGAATAGCTATAACCTTCATCCCCCTTTATCTCACCTAACAAAATATAAAAAAGGAGTACACTATGCCAGAATTAGGGTCTTCAATCAATTGCCAACTTTCATAAAGAGAATAGCGAATGAAACAAAAGTGTTCAAAAAGACCTTAAAGAGGTTTCTTATGGGTAATTCATTTTATTCTATAGATGAATTTTTTAATTTTAAGGAATAAGGTATATTCTAGATTGTAACAACTTATAACATGATGTATTGATAACTTATTATGTAGATTTTATGTACAATTATATTGTTATGATGTCTGTAATTCAACAGATATGTTGTGCATTATATTGTGACTTGTCTCTACATCCTTGTGATGTGCCTGTAAATGGATATATGGAAGTAAATGCATGAGTTAATGAGTTAATGTACCAATCTTTCTTTGTTATGCAGTGATGCTGTAAATTATTTTCTTGGCCATAGGTATTGTATTTCTTAAACTGGTGCTCTAATGTTATTACTTATTATACTAAAATAAATTATGTTATGTTAAAACATCAAATATTGTACTAGACCCAGTAACTAAAATGATTGTACACTTTTATATTGACTTCACTTCTAGATTTCTTAAGCAAATTTGACTATTTCCATATCCATATGGATTTTGTAATCCTGTACGGATCCATGGAATGAAAATAAATGATAGGATATGATATGCTGCTTGTCACACATCTTGACAACAGCAGGAACAGGGTTATCACAAACAAATATATATATATATATATATATATATGCAAACACACGTACCAGAATAAGAAGCTGTATTAGAAGTAGCAATGTCATTACACTCCCTATGCACCACAGCAGTGTCTGCAGCCTCATTTGCAACAGGAACCTCATAGCATAAAGGTTATTCGATTTCACACTCCCTAAGTTGCAAAGACAGAATAACATGGCCGAAAGCTGATATGCTCAACAGGAAATACATCTGCAGTCACATGATTGTAGGAACTGGTGATAATGCACATCAAGAACCTGCAAGATAACACAGAACATGCAACATTAATGTGTCTATAAAACCTGAAACTACAGCATCTTCCTTATGTGATGTATATATTTTATACAAGTCTGCACCCTACTCCCCTATTCAGTGGCAAGTATTAGGATTACATACAAATGTGCACGTGTGCATGTGTGTTTATCCCAAACTAATAACTTTAGAACTGACTGATATTCCTGAAAGTTGGTACAAGACAATCCAATTTAAGGCACTCTGCAGTTTTTACTTTTTAATTTCCTATCATTGACCGTACACACATGACAACTGTGCAAACCACTGAAGTTCACTAAACTGTAAAGACCTGCACTTGTGTGTGATAAAATAACTTTAAAAAGTACTATTTTCAAGGTCACCTTTCATACAGCATAAAGTGACATGACATACACATAAATTCTGCACTTACTGAATTCTCTGTTTGAAACAAAAAAAAAAAACCAAAGACCCTTTTGTATGCTTTATATTATGGAAATTACATCTGACCAAATGGACTGAGAAGTTTACATTATGCACACAAACAAATCTGCAAACTGCAAGACACTTAATTTTTACATGCTGTTAGCTTTTCAATATACTGTAGATATAAATATGTAAAGGAAACTAGGTCATATATTCTTCTTGAAAATTAATGTCTTATGGAGTGTGATGCCATGTAGTCTCAGAGATATGCACATACTAACATTTCAGAGAAACCAACTGCCGCCAGCTTCAGTATAGGACAGAGAGGCAACGGATCCTTATAAAACGTTGACATACTACATGGCATCACATCCCAGAAGAAATTAAACTCCAAATTCATGACCATGAGAATGTCAAAACTTATTTCTTCTTGTTCCTGCTTGAATCTGAAAATAAGGCTACAGTAGCCTTTGACAAAACTCTTTTATTCAAACTGAAATTTGCTTCTGCAGTTAATATTTTGACCAATGGAATGCACTCCATCTAAAAACATTGAAAAGGAATATATATAAAAAGACAAAAGTGTGCTTGCACTTTGGAATTATGTCATATGGTGGGCAAGGTGGTAACATAGATGACCTACAGGTGGCTAAGAGGTTATGTACAGGCATCTATGTAACTTACAACATGGATCTGTGCTGTAGCACACACACTGTGCCACACACCACCTTCGAGTTTCACAGCGCATCACAGAACATCAAAAACACACACAGATCCAAATGGAAGGTAAGCAGGGGTATGGTATCTTCTTGGCCATATTGTAAACCTCAGCATAAGATGCATACAATCATGTCTTCTAATTTAAACCTTTGGGAAATAGCCCCCAGAATCAAACAAATAGGTTGCTGGTTGCATCCTAACAGCCACTCTGAAAATGGTGTCAAGGAAAAATATCTGTAGCTCTCCTACAAATTGAAACACAGTCATCCAGCCCATTGCCAGTCACATCACTAAGTAACACTTGTTGAAGTGAAAAAGATATGGCTAAAGTTGTCCATATGCTTAATTAACCACTACACCATGAAAGTATATGGGGGAACAGTAGAACATCTCTACACATTGCTAGCCTCATCACTAGATAAATGTAAGTGGTCAGCATCATGGCCCAGCCACTTTACCCCTAGTACCCACTCAATAGGAGGCTGTGTGGGTCCTACAGCTGGTCTGGATATTTTGGAGATGAGAAAATTTTTCGTTCCTGGCAGGAATTAAACCACAATTACACAGTCCTCCAGCCCATGGCCTAACCACTATACTGGTTATGGTCAAGATGTGCAGGGGGCATGGAGATACAGCCAAAGGCATTCTTAAACTCAGCTTTCAGACAGACTGTATAGTTCTTGTACTTCCCACATTTAACATTCACACAAACTTTTTCAGTGTCCTAAAATGCTCACATGTCTGTAACACAAGGCAATGACTCTCCCTCATTGAAAGTCATGTAACATAACAATAATCATGTATTACTCTACATGCCACACAGGCACATGGAGGAGTAGAAGTATAGCTCCATTCATTCTTAACCTTGATACTAGATGATATGAGTGGTCACCTTTATGTCCTGGTTGCTTCACCCCTGGGGAAAGAAAACTAGGTACAGTACATATCCTTTAATCCCAATGCTGATACTTCAGAAAACCTGGTACTTCCACAGTTGGATTGGGTGTTGTATTAAGTGGTTTACAGCAATGTGTTCAAAAGGAAAACCCTCAAATGGGCCTACGATAACTGAGAAAAGCCAAGTATTTTTATGATGAAATGAAAATTACTGACAATTGCACATTCTCTGAAGCAAGGCTGCAAAGCGACAAGTAACCTGTAAGAAATTTGTTCGGTATAGGTACTCTTTGACAATCATGCACCTGTTCTGTCTTGTCACTACCAGATTAAAGAAATTCTACTGTACTTACTAAACAGGAGGGTGCATGGGTTCCACAGTTGATTTGTACACTTTGGAAAAATAAAGCAGTCTCTTCCTCTGGCTGTGGTTTGTCCAACCCATTGCCTAATCATTCTACTGAATACACCACCTTAGCTCCTACTTTAATGAATGCCCTAAAAACTGAAACAATTTTATCAGTATGCACAACTGTTTGTTCATGATCCTTATCAATGTCAGACCTCATGTAACCCAATGAATCCTTCCGGCTGCACTATAGCCCTGGGTTTGACTCAACCTCCGACAACCTTGCCACCTTCAAGTGCCGACTGTATAAATTCTGGGAGCTTCAACTTCCCGAAGCTCTAGGGGCCTGTAATGGGGTAACATTTATAATGTAACAATTTGTCACTGAGTTATTGTTTCATTTTCACTCATAAAATCTGAACGAAATAATCCCATTTTTTAAAACAACACGCACCACACTGCAGTATATAACGAAAAATGCAATGTTAGTAACAATTATTAAGTAACGGTGCTCCCCCTCTCTTATATAGGCCTACATTGAGTGTGGGCTGGGGAAAGGTATGCCACTTAGTAATATCAATTTATTAAGTACTCTAGTTGCATACAGAATACAGCACATATCCCTGTCAAATGTCAAACTCAACTTTGCGCTGAGTGATAATTTCAGCTCTCCTTGTTGGCTGAAAGCACTCTAACCTAACCTCATGAATGATCCATTCCACATGACATGCGTGACACCCACACGTTAATCCATGCTTCTAATCACAGATTATCTATGTCTTCGGTGCAATGGCTACGGGATATATGATCTGTGGCTACGAGTAACTATAACTAATCCGTGCAATAACCAGTGGCTCGGAGAGGGTGGAACGACAACTTTGTTTTGAAACCAACGTGCACGTCAAGACTGTGGGATAACCTAAAATACTGTTTTGAAAACGTTTATTTAAAAGTCGGCAGAGTACACGTCCAGTTGTAGAAACACAAAGTGAGGGGGGTGTGGGGACAAAATTGGATGGGATAGTTAAGGTAAATATGAACAGATAGTTACATATTCTGTACATTAATTAGATGTATAAAATTTGTTAAGAAGACCTGGAACGGCACTTTGGTTGTATGAATGTAATTTTGTTGTATTATGACAGCCGACATGTTTGGACCACTGATGTGGCCATATTCAGGGTGGTAAGTGCAAGAATACATATATATTTATAGTGTGGCGGGATGACTCCACAGGTAAAATCATATAGTTCTGGTTGAAATTCCGGTTAAAGGGTAAAACAGTGATGAGTATAAAACATTAGAAGTTAAAAAGGGTTGTCTGGAGTATGGTTCTGTGGAGTGATGTGTACCATCGTTCACCAATATGGATCATAATCTACCACACATACCTTCTATATACATCATCGGCATTCTGAAAACCTGAAATCATACATCAACAGGTGTGTCATTAGGTTCTGTGTGTACATTCCCAAAATTCTTCACTGCATGATGCTCATACTAACTAATATATCAGATAACTAATATATCAAGCATTTAGCTAGGATATTCTAACATAGGCAACCAATCTTTCTGGCTTGGATTCCCACTCTCCTGTTAGCCTTATAAGGATCGTTCTGTATTTTGACATTCAGAGGACCATGCATTTTGACATATTCCTATAATAAAACCAATGAGATGCACTAATTTCTCAAATTTATTTTGGAATAGAACTCTACATGTTTCAGACAGGTTTTCTGTCCATCATCAGGAGTCTAGTAATGTATACACAGCAATAGTATACATCATACAGGTTATGCTGACCGCTTGCTAGCAGGATCACAATGGAACTCATCCTGATCCCGCTAGCAAGCAGTCAGCATAACCTGTATGACATATACCAGTTGTTGTGTATACAGTGCTAGACTCCTGATGATGGACAGAAAAACTGTCTGAAACATGTAGAGTTATATTCCAAAATAAATTTGAGAAATTGGTGCATCTTGTTGGTTTTATTATAGGAATCATTCTGTAGTTGTCCAACCATTCAACAAAAGAGCTAAGAGTGGGGACCTGCTTGAAGTGCAAGCAATGCCCCTTAATCCATTTAGCCATACTTACCTTTTCAGGGCCTCTTTCTTCATGCTTACATACATAAGGCCTGCTGTCCATGGGTTGTTGCCCCTTTCAGAGCTTTGAGTCCAGTTTTCTCTTCCTTGTCCCTAGTTCTGATTGGCCAACCATTTTTTAACACTACCCTGAAGATGGAAGTGGTGTGTTTTTTCAAAACATTGGCAACAGTGTATAGACTACATGATCTCATAACCAAGAAAACTACAATGCATATTAATCATTTCTTTGGCTTGTGTGTTAACGAATGTATATATATTTATATTAATTCTAATTGTAATTACATTTGTTGCTAAGCTTCTATCCTGAATCAGAGATTTACATTTGTGTGCTTGCCTTAAAAATGTAGTAATAATATTACAGACATTATTGAACTGTTGTATTATCCTGTATTTATTCTTTATTTGAGGAACCATCACAATGGCTTCCCTTGACTTGGACCCAACATTCGCTCGTGCTCTGAGGCTGATGCATTCCAAATCAAAGGACTCTGAAGATCAGTTACGAGCAATGCTCGATGAAGCAATCAAGCAGCGTCACGGTGGTAATAAGACATTGGCTAATATTTTCCTTAAAAAGGTGAATTCATGTAAGAAAGTGAAATCTGTATATTCAGTGTTAAAGATGAGGCTTAATTGCATAATTAGAGTCTGACATAAATGTGTGTGTAGTTGTGTGTGGTAGAACATTATGTAAATGGCGAGATGTTATTCTTGTTCTTTTACATAAATATGAGTGGTTTCAGGGTATTGGAACTCTTTTGGTGTGTGTGAGTGTGAGTGTGTGAGAGAGAGAAAGAGAGAGAGCGCACTTGCTGGTGCATTCTTGCTTGCACTCTTTAATGACAGAGTGGAAGAAGTGGTGGCTTCGCATACATGGGATATGATGTGGAGGTCAGTTTATCAGTACATATTATGCTGCATCTTACCAGCATTGTCACAGTAATATGTTGGAAATTATTGATATTAATGTAAAATTAGCCTGTAGTATAGAATGCTGCTGTTATTCAAACAGTATTCACACTACTACTACTACTATGACCACCACCACCACTACTACTACCACTACTATTACCACCACCACCACCACCACCACTACTACTACTACTACTACTATGACCACCACCACTACTACTACTACTACTACTACTACTATGACTACCACAACCACTACTACCACTACTACTACTACCACCACCACCACCACCACCACTACTACTACTATGACCACCACCACTACTACCACTACTACTACTACTACCACCACCACCACCACTAACACTACTACTACTACTACTACTACTACTACTACTACTACTACTACTACTACTACTACTACTACTACTACTACTACTACTACTACTACCACTACTGCTACTACTACCACCAC
>Ga0268261_10003250_pt1 | contig 11903 bp, 6 predicted proteins | sample TergutNc150P1_FD_190353 | JGI IMG/M metagenome (GOLD analysis project Ga0268261, IMG submission 190353) | Nasutitermes corniger P1 segment gut microbial community from laboratory colony in Florida, USA - Nc150 P1 (SPAdes) (version 2) | ecosystem: Host-associated > Arthropoda: Insects > Digestive... | reverse complement strand
ATATGACATTAGTAGCCTAAAGGTTAATAATTTAACCCTTATCCTGCTAAGGTGGAGAAAATGGTGAGCTCCTAATAATGCCAGCAAATAGCAGATGGGATTTAATTCGGGGTTTAAAGGGTTAAGTGTATCAGACCTCAAGGGTTCTAACAATGGTATATCACACTTACGATTCCTGTTGAATACAACATACTGGGAACTGTATCTTCCCATCCAGGGCAAAGAGTTTTGTATGACAGAAAGCACTAATCATACTGATTGGCAGGTGCCTCCCACTCTTACCAAAGGACCGGATTGGATAGTTTCCAAACTGTGTATTGGCTGCTGAATATGTATCTAGGGACAAGTCGAGAAACCAAGGAATCCTACATGAACTTTATCACAATGTTACTGATGTCTTCTAATTACAAGATCCAACAAACTAAAATCATAAACACAGCAGCACCACAGATGTTTGTATCTTATGCAATATTTATGTTTCAATGTATTTACTATGAGGTCATACAATCCTTTAAATTTAAATTATGTTTATAAAAATGATTACCAAACACATTAAACAGAGCAGCAACCAGGGGTTGTTAATTTCCTAACAAACCCAATATATGGTGCTTGTATTAATTAGTTAGTCACATGCTTTAATCAACTAATATCAGACAGAAAATGTGTCAAGACTGCTAATTTCATAATATGATGGGGAAAACTGATAAGTATGCAATTCTTAGAGATTTATGTGCAGAATACTCATCACAGAAATAAAGCTCACATCAAGTCAAAAAATAATTGAACTATGCCTGATTTTACATTATTCACAAACTTTCTGTAACAAAATCAACAATAAATTCACACTTGCAACACCAATTCCATTCCCATGTATGATCATGTAATAAATTAAGCTAGTTCAGAATATCTTGGTCTACCTTAAAAGCTTATGATTCCCTGTCTTTGGTGTGTATTAGTGGTAAGAAAAACAGGCCTGTGGCTATGTATGTTCTCGCTGTGTAACAGTACATTCTGCATTCAGGATGATTGTTCCTGACCATTCGTGTCAGTCTTCATAACATCAGGCAAGTCGGGGGGAGATGAGAAAGGCGATATTTCTAAGGGTTCAAAATCACCATTGTCTAATCTGTAACATACCAATAACAATCAAATATGAACACAAACTGCAGTGTGGTAAACATTTAAAATTCTTGTAGGAAAAAAGGATGACTGTGAACAATCTGTTATGTGCATGCATTTGATATGGGAGCAACTGAAAAAGTAGCAGCTGTTGTTCGGAGAGAATTCTGAACAGTCCTGCAATGAATTGACCTTCAAAACCCTCAAATCATGTATGGTATAGCCCTGTTGTCTGTCTTTGTCATTCTAATGTCTTTCTTGATGTTACTCAGTTCCTACATGCATATGCTGGGGCAGGACTTCAAAATATGCCACTACAATTTCCTTACTCATCCTTCCTATTTCATCATCAACTCAGTCATCCAGCATTTTGCAACTATGTAAAGTTTGTAGTTTTAAATTAAACTGGACTTTAATCTGTAAATTAAACATTCCACAATTGAAATGTATACCGCAATTAGCCCAGTATAAAATGATTCTGCATACAAGATGCCCTCCACCCCTACCCACCTCACAATCTTCAGACTTCAGAAACTAAAATTTATCCTTAATTTACTGTGTACCAGATAACTGACAATATCAAAAGCAAATTCCATCAGCTGTACACATGCAGGTATTAATATGACTGTATTCATTCACACATCACTACCATTATCTTTCAGTCAACCTTGACCACCCTCAGGGAAACCTGTATGTGAAATGAAAAGTCACCAGTGGCCAATTATACAGTTTGCATGCTTATACAAGAGCAGTAAACCACATACTAGTATTAGCTTTCAGTAAAAATGGACGGCATTTGCTTCCAGTTTTGTTAATTATCTGGTATATAGTTAATTATATGTACACTTAAAATTGTAGAGGACAGTCAAGTAAAACTGATCCATAATTGCATATTTTTAAAATGGACGTTATGACTAATGCTAGTATATGGCTTATTCCTTTGGTACAAGCATGCAAACTATGTCAAAAGCCACCAGCAACTTTCCATTTCACAAACAATTTCTCCAAGGACTCTCAAAGTTGACTGACACATGTTGGAAGGACTACATGAACAACTGTGGTTAATACTTGCATGTATACAACTGACGGTATTTATTATAAGATAAATTATGAATACATTTACAATTCTAGGGGACAATCAAACCAACTGCTCCATAGCTTTAAAAAAAAAGGGGGGGGGGAGTTATTTAGGGTTTGTACTCCTTTGGTAGAAGCATACAAACTATGTAATTAACCAATAGTAACTTACCATTTCCCTGAGGACTGCTGAGGTTGGTCAACACATGGAATGTTATGTAAATAAATACAATCCTGCTGATACTTCTATGTGTACGTGTGATGGTACGTGCTTTCATCACTGTTATACAGAATGTGTGTGATTATAAGGTGTCTATTCTTCAGATGATTAACCTTTAAGAACCGTGCGTCCTATATATAGGACGGGCATATCACTAACTTCCAAACGTTGCATTTTATATATTTTTTCCAACAAATGTAAGTACTGAGTATTTTAAACAGGCTGCACACTCTCCATTTTTCTCTTCAAAATGCCGTTTATTTCATAATGCTACCTTTTTTGGTTCCTGTATTCACATTTTACATACACGGTGCGCTAAAATTTAAATGTAAAACTCCGGTGCCAAAAGGTTAATCAGGAAAAAATGCAGTCATGTTCAGGTAAATATGGTATGTACAAGCCCAAGACTACTCTCGGCCCCAATAATACAGTGCATATCTGTACCAAAGATATGGTGCAGAAAATCTTCAAAATCATGGTAGAATATTACATTGCTTGCTGTATACAGGTGTGGAAAAACTCTTTGCCCAGACTTCATGAGGTGATAGGAGGGACCAAAACAAAGGTTTATTATCAAGCAACTATATGCTGGACGTGTTCTTGCCGTGCCATGTACCATCAAAGTGGGTCTGACTAAGGTTGGAAATCAAGCAAAACCACTTAAGTATTCCAAAATTAAGTGGTATTTTCTATCAATTTAGAGGAGATGTTCAAACGTACAGCCACCAACCTAGATACACAGCCGACGACAATGCAGCAGGGATTGATGTGCAGGCTCAAAAATGCCAACTGATTGTCCTTGCACTGTGCTGAGCCTGTTCATTGCAAATGTACCGGTTTCGCATAGGCCACAGTAGATAGAAGCAAATGTACGGAGAATGTACAATAATCTCGACATGCACTGTTTAGAAAACGCTTGTGATAAACTCTATGCTTCCCTGCCGTTGCCATATGCCGCACTGTACGCCAAGTGAATGTTGGCAAGTTCGGCCCAGGTGAAGCACTTCATGTTGATGTCAATTTAAGTACAGTATGCACGCTTGTGAGGGTCTGAGTTCATGCTTCAAAAGAAATGACTCTCCAAGTGTGCCACAAGAAGTATCAGAAACAGTTCACATGCACACTAGTTGAGTGGGCTGCCATCATTCCAGGCGCTTCATCAAATCCGTGCCAGTCTGCAGGGCTACAAGAACGCTACATACATGAAAAACTTGATTTACACATCGCGGTTGATTCTGAAGAGGATCGCTGAGGCAGCAGAAACCATCAGCCAGCAATCTGGCATTTTTGAGCGCACAGCTGCATCAGCTGTGTATCAAGGTCAATGGCCGTACATTTGAACATCCGGTCTCAATTGGTAACAAATTACAACTTTTTTCAGAATACTACAGTGGTTTTGCTTTATTTCCAACCTCAGTTGCACCCACTTTGATGATCGTGACACTTCACGGACACATGTTGGACATAAGGTGCTTGACAATATATCTTTGTTTTGGTCCCTCCTACCCACTTACAAAGTTTAAGCACGGAGTTTTTCCACACCTGTATACCAGTATATAATGTGTCACTTTCTGTTCCAAGCAGCTGTAAAACAGTAAACATATCAAGAACAGATGGGCTACCAATTTTAATCCAGAAGTGACCAAAATTTCACCTTCAACCCATAAATCATCCTAGTTTGTAACTGAACCACTTCAGTCACACTTTCATAATGCTGCAATAAAGTGAAATTTCATACTCGATTATACCGATATAATTAACAGTATACTAACTACTGTACTGAGGCTATAGGAAACAAGTCCCATGGATCAACATCCTCCACATCCCCCAGCAGCAATTACACTTCCCAACTATCTCTATATATTCCCCTTCTAGTTATATAGCCATTTTGTGCGTTGAGTTTTGGCATGAATACTTGCTTATTGCTGAGCATCACATGAAATACATAAATATAGTGAATGAGCAAAAAGCAGAATTTTAAATTTTGAAGCAGGTGGTACAAGTAGTGACAATTGTGCTTCATAGGATTAATCTCTGGTCAGAACTGGATTATGGCTGGCTACCTCAGAGTCAATTACTCACCTAAAAGCTAAGCCTACAGAGCCAGGACACTGAGCTTTGGCAGAATTCGATGTCAGCCCATAGTCTTGTAAGGTCTTATCATCTTCCATGATTTGGTTTTCCTTGAATAATTGCTGGTTTGAAGGGGGTACTTTAAGAATACCTGAAAACAGAACCAAATGCTAACCCATTTTCCTTTATAAGGGCAAGTATGTGGTATCTGCATTTCTACAGAACACCATGTGTGTTCATTCCTCCCCAATAATTCTGACATTAAGTAACATTTTCATGAAACTGTAACTAACATAATAAAATGGAGGTCAACTTGTACTCTTAGTTGTAACCATGACAAGTGAATCTCTCTCATCGTGATACAGGGGTTAACTTAGGTTGTGGATAGAGGAGAAGGTCTCCAGAAAATAGCTGCAAATACACTGAATAAGAAGTAGCACAAAGCTGACAAGGGGTAGTCCTCCAGTTTGGGCATTTGGTGGTGCTAATGACTCCTCATCGTAAAAACTTGGTATGAAACTTTTCCCAAAGCCTCGGGCTTGGACTGTTCCTTTATAACACAGGATAAGGACAAGTGGCAGACTCCAGGGAACATGGTGGTGAACTCTCAGGTTCCTTCAAATGTGGGGAATTTCTTGACTAGCTGAGCAATAATTAGCTTTTCAAGGACTCGTGCTCCAATAAATTAGTTAGCTACCATCAGTTATGTCAACACGACAACCGTGCGCATTTCAGAGTTCCAATGACATTATATGCAAGTTCCTGTAAAGCATTATTTACTGTGAACAATACTGCCACTTACCTTCTATCATTTTCTTCAGTTCAAGCACTGTCGTTGTGTCTTTAGCGTCTGTGAAAATAGTGAGTTTTTTCCTCCTGATCATAAGGAAAACATCCTGTAATGTGATATTACATGATAAAGCTATGTTCATTGGTGCTGTTATAAAATGATAAACATTCCAAAGAAAACAGTCTCAGTCATGTTCTGGTGATAGATACTGACATTGCTGCAGGGTCTTCCTAGAACAGCTCTCAGTTATTAACTATGTCTGGAACTCACTTTTTATGGTTTACTTAACAGTCATGTCAATAGCACAGGCCATAAACTGGTGAACAGTGAAATGGATAGTATGTGGCAGTGGCCAAGGCCTAATTTAAGATACTACCCTGACATTTGCCTGGAGTGTGTGTTATTTAATAATGCTGTCAACTGCTAAGATTATACATAGTATCAATTATTAATAAATGGGCATGGAGCATTTGTGGACATACTGGAGGGAAAATCAACTTAGACTGAGGGCACTTAAGATTAAGTGTTGGGTAGAACATTTGAACTGAAGAGACTATGTAAACATGAGGATTCAGATAACTGTACAGGAAACTTCAATGTTTACTTTTCACTAACTATTATTGTTATGGTGATAAAGTCAAGGATGGGCCGTACAGCACACATAAAGGTAAAGTGCACCCTTGTACAGGCACTGAGGCTCTGTACAGGCCATACGGCCCATAGGGGGAGTAGAGGTATAGCTCTACTCTTTCATGACCACGGCACTAGAAGGGGGTGAAGGGTCAGCGTCACGCCCCGGCTGCTCTTTACCCACGGGAAAGACCAAGTACCCATTGTAAAGGAGGCTGGGTGGGCCCCAGGGCTGGTCTGGACAGGTGCGGAAAATCTTGCCAACGGGATTTGATCCCCGGACCGTCCAGCCCGTAGCCAGTCGCTATACTGACTACGCTACCCGGCCCACATACAGCACACACAGCACACGAATATATCAGAAGTGCAAAGAGTAAACACAGTTTTGGCCAGAAAGTCTGAATGGATGATGTTGGCGCAGTTGGATCTAAAACGATCTTACAGAAAAAAACTAAGCAGGGATTATACTCATCCGGCACAAGACAGGAATCAGAGGCAGACTCACATAAACTCAGTAATGAACTTTAAACTTCTGTAAAGCACAGTTGACTAGCTCAGTGATTATCAGCTTCTCAAGGCACTCATATTCACACACTTCACAGATTTTCACATACAGTTCATGGCTCAAATATTTGTTATGTTTAGAACTTAAAAAATGACTCCGTAAAAATGTGGTTCAATAAAAGGCAGAAAACTACTCTGCTCCATAGCTTAGTGACTTTGCTATCAATGACTTTGATCCCTGGCGATATATGGGATGGCCATGTTAAAAGCTGATCAGTGTTTTAACGTTCATGAAAATTACAAATAACTCTCTAGCACCCTAATAAAACTTTATTTTAGACATCCCATTGTGACACTTAACAGGAACGTATGATACAGACCATCACAACACTCTTTACAACTCCTGAAAACATACAAAGAGCTACAAGAGTGTTGTGATTGGATGTAATACCTTCCTCACAATCAAAGTTGTCCAGCTGGGGCCTGTTTTAATTCCTGAGCAACAGTGTGCCATTTCCTACTCAAAGTGATAAGAACTTGCCCAAAATCAGACAGGACAACTATAATCCCAATGGGACAGATCAGTTTTGTGTCTGGTTGCATATATCCATTCCACATAATTGGTGCTAATATAAATGGTACAGAAACAAACAGCTGTATTAGGCTATGATGTATCACCGTTTTGGTGAAGGAATGCAATAAAAGAGCAAGTAAAATTAAATACCTTGAACGTGCAAGGGAAGGTCTGTACATTCACACCTCTCCAATTCCCTCTTCTTTCAGTACTAATGACTCCCAGTAACTGCCATACAGGTAATAAATTTTGAAAAATTTCGCGAAAAAGACATAAAAAATAACTGCGAGTATGGCATAAAAATTCTATTACTCTTGTGAGATAGCTCAAGATAATGATATCTACTTACATGAATTTGAATGACATATAATACAGTGTTTAATCACAATCTTGCATTCCACATTACGAAGATGGCGACAATTCATAACCATTACGTTCCACCTCGCAATGTAAGAATAAACTATGCACTGCTATTTTACCCAGAGTACGTGGCCTTGCTTAATAAAACTGCAAAATCCAACCTTCTCAAGCAAGTGCACAGAACTCATGACAAATAACCTAATGTTAAGAAACTAGTTACTTCTCTTATTACATAGTCTTGTGAGTACAACATGGCCTGGCAGACTTACCATTTTGGATAAAACTCCCGTTTAGCTGATTTCTAGGCTACCGCTGCTCCTACAGCTGGATTCGAAATGAAATTCTGGCCAGACCAAGACGCAAGTACTTCACAACATCGGACACTGAAAACAATTGCGCGTTCTCGTACTTTCATCAAGGCACTTCGTGGTTAGATTAGGACGCGAAAGTGTTGCCTAGTAGATGTTGTTCATGGATTATATAGCTCCCTTAAATTTATATTTCTATTGAATTATTCTATTATAAACGTAACCTGTTACTTAAATATATAATATTCAATAGATTTTACAAAATATAGAATAATGAAATAGAAAACACCCGTTCCTGAACTCCTTGGAATTCGTACCACAGGATAATGTTTTACGTTCGAAGGAATGCAGTCCAGGGAACTGTCAAATGTTTTTTTTTTCTGTGGTGGTTTTGACGAGTTTAATGTCTGAAAATAAACGTGGCAATGTATATTTCCAAAATACATGAGTATCTTCAGTTATGGAAAAGTACGATAAAGTTTGTAATGAAATCAGAGTATAGCGAGTTCACTGTTTATGTAGTCTTGTTTGTGTCGGCTTTATTCGTGAATAAGGTAAACATAACCTACACCTGTTAACAGTTGGATGTAAAATTTGAATACATGTTTCGTGTATCGTATTATGATAGTTGTGAGTTTCCTGCCTTATGGTCATATTAAGAAATATTAATACTCTCAAGTAAACGAGACATGCTAAACATTAAGACAATTTTAAATAAAATTACCTTTGGTCTTAAAATGCGACAACGCCACTGCATAGAGCAGGAAGCGTATACGGAGACTTCTTACTGCATGGTAAGGAAAGGCGAAAAGTGTAAGTAAGATCATCATCGTAATTTATTTCATATACCGGCAATCCTCAGTGGGTACAATCACAGCACCATGGGATATGGAATTAGTCAAGTATATGCAACTTTTCTTTTACAAGCATAACCAAGGGCTTTTGTATACGTCCATATAATATGCTAGAATAATAAGAAAATAATAAACATAAAAACAATTAAACAGTTACAATGATGATTAAGGAAGCAGAAGCATAAGCGTTCCCTGACAGACACAATGTAAGATATGTTAAAAATCTTCATAATTTGTTTTCTTTTTTTATTGTAGTTAAAATATTCATCTAATGTTTTGGGTATTACAGTAAAGAAAGATCTTAATTAATCGTTTGAATTCTTTAATATCATGAAGTTTTTCCTTTATAGAGGATGGTAAACTATTAAAGACTTTTAAACCCATGTAATAAGTGCTTTTATGATAAATTGCTAAGTTTGAAGTGGCATCATGGAAATCAGAACCATATCTAGTATTTCTGCCATGTATTTCTAAGTTTCATGTGTATCAATCCTTACTATTACAAACAAAACGTAATAGTGAAACAGTATATTGAGATTGAAGAGTTATAATTTTGAGCTTACTAAATAATTTCCTGCACGACTCCTTTTTCCTAGTATTTGTGATCATTCTTAATGTTTCTTTATACCAAAGATGTGGTGAAGCACCCAAAAAAATTATGCCATAAATAAGACATAATCGAGTGGAAATAAGAAATATAAACCATAACTAATACTTGTGACATGATCGGTTGTAGGGTTCTTCAGGCATAACATGCAGCATTGAGTTTCATTAGAAGTGAATCTATGTGAGCTTTCCATTGTAACGTACTATCCATAATTATTCCAAGAAATTTGGTGTCTAATTTTGTATCTTTGTATTTATTATTATATTTTAATTTCATATCTAAAGAAGTGAATTTTTTGTTCTGAAATGTAAAAAGTTAGTTTTACCATAATTTAACAGAAATAATGTTGCAGAGAACCATTTATGTAATTGTGAAAATATCTCTCTGCTGTTAATCAGAAAATTTGTGCTATTAGTATCAGTTGTGACAACACTAGCATCATCTGCAAAAAGAACAGGGAGGGAATATATTTCTAGTATTAATGGAAGATTATTGATATAGATAAATAACAACCAAGGCCCTAGAATTGAACACTGCAGAACCCCATAAGAAACTCTTTTCCATTCTGTAGATGTTATGTTGAGTAGGTTTTTTACATTTATTTTTACTTTCTGATATCTGCCCTCCAAGTACATTTTAATTAGACTTAAGAATTTACCTCTTATGCCTTAGAATTTAAGTTTAGATAATATAATTCCATGATCTACAAAATCAAAGGCTTTTTTTAGGTCATGAAATATGCCCACTACAATTATCCTCCTATTTAAGGCATTATAGATTTCATTTAATAAATTAAATATGGCCTTTTCTGTTGAGGAATTTAATTTAAAACCTTATTGCTGTTTTGATAGAATATTACTTCCTGTGCAGTGTGGTTCTCTTACATGTACTGTATACCACTGATATGTTTTATTGCAAATGATCAGTTTGTTTTGAAATTTGTACTGTCTTACTTCAGACTAAATATTTAGTTTGAAATGTATGATAATGTAACATAATTGTACCTCCTTCAATTCTTCTGCTAATTACAGCTTTACCTGTAACTTAGCTGTCAGTGATAGCCAAGACTTATGTGTATGCACTTATTCATGTAAGTTGGAACATTCTCAATATCTTACACAAAGTCAGAAAAACAAAAACATGGCGATAGGGAGCAGTTTATTGTCTAGGGTGGTATTTTGTAATGTATGTATAATGTAGGTGCTTGTTTACTACATGGATCAGAGTCCTTCTTAAGAAGCTAACCATTTCTCAGCTAGTCAAGAAATTCCTCGCATTTTATGGAATGTGAAGGTTCATTACTGCATTCACAAGTGCCTGTCTCCTGTCCCTATCATAATGTAAACACTGTTGTGGACATTAAGTAAAAAAGGTTTTTCATATTTTGTATCACAGGATGGAAATTATGATGCCATTTTTTTCCTTCCTACGTCTAAATGTCTGTAGAATTTCTTTGAAGGGAAATTTAAGCTCAACATAAGTGCAGTATGTCTGAAATCAGTTTTGCACACTGCATTTTTTATTTAAAAATTTTGCTTTGATTTCCTGCTTTTCACTCTCCAAGAGTTGGTGCTTTTTTTCTGTCTGATTTACATTCACTCTTCTGCTAAGGGATTTTGAAGTATGTGCCATAGTTTTGCTGGAAAGTGGTTAGCATTCCTGCTTCTTATTCAGTAATACCCAGGTGTAAATTTCAGCTCAGAGACTGGTTATTGTGGCTGAGATTGATTGTGGTGTTTATCAGTTGATTGGTAGGGTAAGGTAAAGGTAAAGTAACCCCGTTACAGGCCCGGTTGTGGCCCAGAGGGGGGTAGAGGTATAGCTTTACTCTTCCAAGACCTCGGCGCTAGAAGGCGGTGAGTGGTCAGCAGCACGCCCCGGCTGCACTCTACCCCTGGGAAAGACCTGGTACCCATTGTACAGGAGGCTGGGTGGGCCCCAGGGCCAGTCTGGACGGGCGGAAAATCTCGCCCTCACCAGGATTCGATTCCCGGACTGCCCAGCCCGTAGTCAGTCGCTATACTGACTGAGCTACCTGGCCCACGATTGCTAGGGTAGTACCTCAAATTGGGAAACAACTGTTATATTCTGCATCCTTTCCAGTGCATTATTAGGGGTATTAACATATTCAAACATTATTCCTTTTGTGGATGTCATGTCTGTCTACCTTTCTGTGACTTTGGATCAGGGCCTGAACCATTGGCAGATGTTCTGAAATTCAGTATAGAAGTTCTGATTGTATCAGCTCTATTAATTTCCAGTAAAGCTGAGTTCACGTAAGGCCACAATTGACTTTTTCTGTTTATCCCCAAAACCATGCCACAGCCTTTGTTTACATACAGTATGGATGACTTCTGGTTTACATTTACTTACTTGCATTTGTAAGCTAGCTTAATAAACTGTGAAGTATGTGCTTGTATTTTTGGCTGTTATGTTATGGAGTATATGCTTTGTAATTCATTATTCATTAATGTTCATATCTCGTTTAATTCTGTACAGTCTGATCTGTTGGCAGTAAGGGACTCACTGTGTAGGATAGAATCCGTTTTGAGAAGCCAGTAGCTCCTCAGCAAAGGCCAGGAAATTCTCTGAATTTTACGGAACCAAAAGATTGTGAGCTTTGACATTTCGACTCCAGTGTCAATGAGGATTCAAACAGGCCCATAAACCGTGAGCACAGTGGGTACAACGGTCTCCGTTGCGGGTGCATGTACGCGCACGCGCGCACACACGCACGCACGCACACACGAACACACGCACATACACGAACACACACACACACACACG
>Ga0268261_10003249_pt1 | contig 11903 bp, 8 predicted proteins | sample TergutNc150P1_FD_190353 | JGI IMG/M metagenome (GOLD analysis project Ga0268261, IMG submission 190353) | Nasutitermes corniger P1 segment gut microbial community from laboratory colony in Florida, USA - Nc150 P1 (SPAdes) (version 2) | ecosystem: Host-associated > Arthropoda: Insects > Digestive... | reverse complement strand
AAACACCTAGAAAGTTTTGAAATGTGGTGCTGGAGGAGGATGGAAAAGATCAGTTGGACTGATCATGTGAGAAATGAAGATGTATTGCTTAGAGTCAAGGAGCAGAGGAATATCGTACATGAAATACATAAACGGAAGGCGAACTGGATTGGTCACATTTTGCGTCGAAACTGCCTTCTACAACGGGTTACTGAAAGAAAGATACAAGGGGGGATAGAAGTGACAGGAAGACAAGGAAGAAGACGTAGGAAGCTATTGGATGACTTTAAGGAAACGAGAGGATACTCTCATTTGAAAGAGGAAGCTCTGGATCGCACTATGTGGAGAGATCGCTTTGGAAGAGGCTTTGGACCTGTCGTAAGACAGACTACTAAATGAATGAATGCTAAAGCAATGGCAACCTACCCCTAAGAACTTGCCCAGGATGCAGTGTGCCAGAGCCATACCGGTCGTCTGACTGGGTTCTGGTACCTGCTAAACCAGCCTAAGGGCTGAATACTAATGAATGAATGAATGCTAGCTTTGCTGGGTATTGGAAGTTCAGGCTACTGGGTTGAATGGGTGAGTCCTTAATTTCACCATATTAAGTGACTGGAGCCCTGGATCATGTCCAAGAATAATAATTGGCAGAGGAAGGTTTGTGGAATGTAGTGTGGGTAGAAACAAGATGATGGTCTTGCAGTAAAACCACTGAAACCTGGTGACTGAGCTGTGTGAAAAAGGGGTGTAAAATATGGGCTGGCTTTGGGAGCTGGCCAGGATATGCTGGTACTACATACAGATACTACTAGATGAAGTTTTCTTGATAGCTGATCTCCCTAACACTGCATCCAGCTGAAGTTGGCAAATGGTCAAGCAACATTCACACCCATTGCAAAAGCATTTATTCTGTTGGGAGTACATTGGCTATTGTAGTTTGATGCTGGACCTCATTATTAGCCTACTAGGACAGTCAGTAAAGCAAGGGAGACCTGTGCACAGAAAATTAAATATGTATGAAATTTTTATTTATGAAGTGCCTGGAAGCAGGATTAAATACTGTGCCTGTCATTAATATGAGGTAAAGTTGAAGGTGGCTATATATGTATAAAGGTAGAGGTAAAGTTCACCCTAGAACAGGTCATGCAGGCCCAGAGGGGGAGTAGAGGTATAGCTCTACTCTTTCTTTAACTTGTGCACCAGATAGGTCAATGCCACGCTTTGGCTGCTTTATGCCTGGGAAAGAGACCTGGTACCGATTGTGCAGGAGGCTGGGTGGGCCCCAAAGCTGGTCAGGACAAGTGTGGAAAATCTCGCTACCACCAGGATTTGATCCCTGGACTGTCCAGCCCATAGCAAGTGACTATATGTGTATTTGCTTCATTAGTAATATGGTGTGAATCCCACTATATTCCAAGTAGTTCACAAAAGACTTCACTTCAGACAGCAATTTTGCATGTTCTTGTAGAATTTCCTTTTGCTGTAGATTGTATGAATCAGTTTCTCCAGCAGTACAACACTGTAGCATATTGAGATATGTTGATGATATATTAATCACCTACAGTGAAAACCATGGTGATATTAATAAAATGGTAACTGAACTTATTAGGGTCTGTTTTATTACTTTGAAGACCTTGTTGTTCATGTGTTTTAAGTACCTGACTACTCTTCCACGCCTTACCTTCACTGTCACTGGTACTTCACTGTTGAAGCAGATGACGTGTCCTCAGGTGGATGATGTGACCTTTCATCCTCTCTTCCTTGATAAAGCTGATGATTAAGGTGGATATAGGGATGTTGTAAATGGTATTATTTCCCTGTGGTTAGCTGTTCTGAGCACCAGTAGGATAGTGGTTCCTATGACCTGTGGAGAATGATAGTTGGAATAATATAAAACAGGTGAATTGACTAGAGGTTTGGATTGGAAGACACTAGCTCATCTTGTTTGATAGGCCACAAAACATTTCTCTTTGGGAATATTCTATGTGACTTGTCAGAAAACCACAGTGTATGAGTTGTGACCTGTTAAAGAAAGACAGAACATGAGTCACTGAAATGTTTGTATATTCTCAATAAAGAATGTAACTTTTCACATAAATTGTAACACTTCACCATTTGCATAACAGCACTCGATGAATCTAGTCAAAACAGATCACTTTCACTCACTCATACTGGTTAAGTTTAAGGTCATGGGTAATTATTCTTAGTTGTAGTTATCACAGATCACACTAGGTTCCCTATTGGTCACGTAGAGGTAGGTAAAGTGTCCACATTGTAGTATTTATATACTACAAAGTTATCAGTTTTGTTCTAAAAGTTCCTAAATTATGGGGCTTTGTATTTTTGCACCCACCTTGTCTGAATTTTTGACTACAAGTAACTTAACTTCCTCATGCTAAGCATCATGTAAAACTTGCAAAATTAAAATCCTCTAAAAATAGCTAACATCCTGATTGGCCATTTACGCAGTTTCCGAAATCCCCATAAGTTGAATTTTGGCTGTTTCAGACTATCAATCCTGATTGAACCCCCCAAATTCAGTTACTGTATGCCATGAATTTCCTACTAAAAATCATGCTATGCCACCAAAGCTTCCTAGCCAAGTTAAGTCACACTGGGCCACCTGCTTTTTGTCACCAAAATCTCTGAGTTTGCCAGATGCCAAAATATCTCTCTGTACCCAGTTGAAGAATTTCTAAAAACTCTGACAGACCAATGGGTTTCTGCCAAGTTTCCCTCTTGGAACTGAGATGCTGCTTAATCTCCATTAACTCACTGTCTCAAGAATTTCCCCCTCTGTTGACTTTGCTCTCTTCCAAATGACAGGTCAAATCCCTTGAGGAATTTTAGGTACAAATATCTCTTACTGTCCATCAAACCTAACTCTGCCTTGGGATAAAACCTAAGCCTATAATTACAGCATCTATGTTGATTTTGTTTTTATTAAGTTTGTCAGTCATACATAACACCTAATAATCACCCCATTGTAATATTTTACATTTCTATGGCTTAAAATGATATTTCACATGCATATCAGTACTGAGCTGCCATTTGAAATTGAAACCAAATGTATTGGCTGTGTTACCTAGCACTGTATGCGTCATCCCCAGCCAAGTGCATTAGTTTTATTTTGTGATCTGGCAGCATAGTTACTTGTAACAACAAGGTTTACGAATAGCTCACTTCCTTAATCTTTATATTTATCGTACATTTTCAAAAAAATGTTAATTTTGGGTCAGAAGGTTGTTTACTGACTAAAATCATGCATTGAAACTTTTATGTTTTTATGATAGAGGCAGTTGGATTATGATGATATTAAAAACTACAACAGTGTTCATTATGTTTCTTTCTTTTCAGTCTTCTAAAAAATCTCAGGTCCTGTCATAATATAGTGTTTTAAGGAGAATGAAAACTAGTGTGGGATGGAAGAATGTGTTTTATTCATGCCTTCACTCACTGTGGATATAAGTTTATGAAGTTACACATCACACATGCATGCGCCCACCTGCACATATGCACATATTACTTGACTGTCCCATGTGTTGCCTGTGGGTTGTTTGGCTTTTCTTTACACTTTTTTCCTGATCCTCTTTGTATAAAGTTGCATAAAGCAGAATGTCTTTGATTCAATTACTGGATTGTGGGTACATGGAAAACTACCAACATTCACTTCCAGTTACATTAAAATGTTACTCATTGCTCACGTCACTGCAGACGAACCAGCTCACATGGCTACCAAGTCTCAACTCCTGTTGCTTGCATGACACACACTGCTCCAGCGATAACACTGGCACCGAATTCGTAACAGAGAGAGAAGGAGAATACCTTCCCAGATGAAGTCTGCTTATACAAAATGAAAGCTTAAACGTACTCCCCCCGTGATGTATCATATCACAAAAGTTTAAGATTTCTGCATTTTTTCACAGGCAGTGCTGCTAATTTATGAATTGGTCACTTAAATTGTCCACAACTGGTTTTCACTGTTACTACTCTTACGTGTCCATCTGAACCTAGAAATGTTTCACTAATAATTGCTAGTCTCCAAGACGTGGGGGGTAAGTTATCTTCTCGAAGCAGCACTAACATTCCGCGATGGAAGTATGGTTGCTGGCTGGGCCGTTTGCTTCATTGCTGCAAGTTGTTCAAGTAGTCGGACGACCACCTTTTCCACAACTGCTGATTGAAGCGTTGTACTCGCTGCCATCTGGATAGGCTGTTCATTGTTGAATTGGTAAAGTCTGGTTCAGGAAGAGAGATCAGTGGAGCACCAATAAGAAAATGACCTGGACTCAAATAACTAGGATCATTAGGTTCATTGGATAGTGCTATGAGAGGTCGTGAATTCAAACACGCTTCTACTTGTGTAATCAAAGTGTTAAATTCCTCAAAAGTCAATAATGCCTTGCCAACAGTTCTCTTCCAGTGATACTTTAAAGACTTTAACACCTGCTTCCCACAGTCCTCCAAAATGTGGTGAATTCGGAGGAATGAAATGCCACTGAAATTGTGCTGCATAGTTATGCACCTGCCTTAAAAACTCTTCAGACTTAAAGAACACCTTCATAAAGTTACTACCATTATCGCTGTAAAGGTGACCTATTAACCCTCTTCTAGCTGTAAAGCATTTCAGTGCTGCAATGAATGCCTCAGATGTAAGATGTGTAAGTGTACAGCCTTAGTGGCCATGCAAATAAACAATGCTGCGTAACATTTAGTTGTAGTTTTACTTCTAGTATTGCCACTCTTTATCTAAAATGGACCCACATAATCTATCCCCACACTTAAAAATGGGCATGCCACTGTTACTGTTGCCAAAGGTAACTGACCCATCAGCTGCTGTGATGCTGCTGCCTTTAACTTGAAACATGGCAAACAACAATGCAACACTGGATGAATGACTTGCTTCATTCTCGATATCCAATACTGCTGTCTCAAGGAAGCACTCAGTAGTTGTGGACCTGCATGCAGAAGCCTCAAATGTTCATTCATTATCAGTTCCATAATATGATGCGCAGGAGGCAATATTAGATGATGTTTGGAGTCGTATGGAAGATGTGAATGCTGTAATCTTCCACCAACTCAAAGATAACCTTCCTTGTCAAGGAATGGATGCAGAGTTCACAATTGGCTCTTTGATGAAACCTGACCCTTCTTGCTGAGGTCACTGATTTCTTGGGCATAGATCCCCTGCTGTGCTGTCTTAATGCAGGCATGCAGTGCATCTCTTAATTCTGTGCTGGTAAGATAACTGTCCTTAAAGACTGGTTTTTTGCATTGTAAGAAAATCTCAAACAATAGGCTGCTACTCTTTGCAATCTTGATAGCATTGAAAATCTGGTGATAAACTCTGCTGGGGAACATTGAATCATAACCTTAACTGTTGTAACCTCTCGTTGTTCTAGTGGTGGTTCTGGATGCCTTAATAATGGAATGTTAAGCCACTATTCTTGATGCTGATCCAGCCATTCAGGGCCTACCCACCATAACCTGCAATTCTTCAAGGTCTCTGGATTTGTGCCTCGTGGTATGAGATCTGCTGGATTGCTTGTGGATGCAACATGTCTCCATTCACATCCTGCAGTCAATTCTTGAATCTGGGAAACTCTGTTGGCAACAAATGTTTTCCACTTACTAGCTTGACGTTGCTAACCATGAAAGCACAATCGTAGAATCTGTCCAAAACAAAATTCTGTCAATCTTCAAATTCAATGCAGGCACTGTTTTCTGTATTAATTGTGCTAGGAGTAAGGCTCCACATAATTCTAAACTTGGGAGTGTGATTTTCTTAACTGGGGCAACTCTTGATTTGGAGCAAAGCAGTTTAGTTGTTACTTCCCCTTGCTGATTAACAGAGCGCAAATACAAACATGCTCCATAAGCCTTCTCGCTAGAGTCACAAAATCCATGCAACTCAATTTCTGTTGGCTGTACCTTTGCTAAGACTAATCTATCAACAGTTATCTCATTCACCTGGAACAGACGCATATTCATGTCCATCCACTGATTCAAAAGTTCTGATGGTAGTTGATCATCCCAATCAAGCTTGTGCAGCCACAACTGCTGCAGGAAAATTTTGTATACAACAACAACTGGACTGATTAAACATAGTGGATCAAATATGGCAGCAACGATAGAAAAAATAATACGTTTGCTGAAAGGAGAGTTTTTAGGCTCTCGCAATTTTTGAACACATGTTCCCTTGCTAATCAGGAACTGATCTGATAATGGATGCCATAGCAAACCTGGTGTTTTGATGCCTTCATTGTTGTCCAGCTCAATGGGTACCTCCATTTCTCTGCAATCAGGAGGGACTGCTTCTAATATGTTGGGGTGACTGGCACAAAACTTGCGTAGGTGAAGTTGGCTCCACACAGAGCATCATCCACAATTGTTTGTTAATGTTTCTGGTGCTAGTGAAAAGTCCTTTGATTGATCTTCTGCAAGCTGTTGTAAACAATTTGTTGCTAAATAAGGTGCTGATGCAGTCACCGTTGATGGCTCATATGTTCTGAATGGTTCCTCAGCACCTCTTCTCCACAAAATTCGCTGCAACTTTCTGTCTTCATTACTCTGGTTCATATGACCCAGCTCTTCATGTTCTTGCAAAAATTCAGAATATGGCAGTTGCAAATCTGGATATTCCTGGAACCATTGCTCTAGCTGATGAAATCATCACTTTGCTTGTTCATACGACTCTCCTAGACGACCTTGACCTTCGCGTCGAGGAAGTCTCACAATGTACAGGTCTGTATCATCTCATGCGATATGCTTCTTGAAGTTTTCTTCACACAAAACTTTTTCAGCTGTCCATGTCTTATTAGGCAATTCTTCAGTGTCCCAAAATCTCTGCAGTTGCTGATCTAAGTTATCATTGTTGCGGATGAAGAAACTTTTCCCTGGAACTTATTCAGGTGCTGCTAAAGGTATCTTGCCTGAAACTATCCATCCTAGATCTGTATCCTGTAAAACTGGATAATTTCCTGGTCGTGTCTTCTTATCATGGCAAAGAACTTCAAAGAACACGTCAGCTCCTAACAGGATGTCAATGGAGTTGGGATTGTTGAAATTCTCATCTGCTAACATCAATCCTGGGATACCCCAGTCACTACTATCTACAAATGTGGCTGGAATCATTCCTGTTATCTTGGGAAGTACAGCACAATCTATTTTAGTTTCCCAATTGCTAAATCTGGATTTTATCTCCCTTGAAGCTGCATAATGAATTGTTTTTGTAACCTCATTAATACCTTGAACGGGTATCTGTGCTTTAAATTTTCTCAAATGAAGGTGCTGAACTAAACGCTTTGTTACAAAATGACCTTGTGATGCTGAATCCAACAATGCTCTGCACTTGACTAATTGTCCCCATTTATCCCTAACATAAACTGTCACTGCAGCAAGCAGTATCTGTGAAGATGGCCTTCCCTTAGATGTATGACAAACTGTTACACCTGATTGGCTGTTGCTGTTTTGTTCAGTTCTGGTCAACTGTGGCTGACGTTCATTGTTGCAATTGTTGCGACTGTTTTTCTGAGTTGGCTCAGACTCACATGGCAACAGTGAATTATGCTTCCTACTGCAAAATTTACACCTCCATTCTACTTTACATTGTGATGTCCTATGACTGTTACCCAAGCAATTCAAACACAATTGATTCTGCTTAATTAAATTCAACCTCTGCTGTGAGCTTGCTTTCCTGAACTGCTTACATCTATACAAGGGATGGTTGCCTCCACACAAAACACATGAGCTATGTGGGGCTACATATGCATGCATAGTTGGCTTGCTAACGCCAATGCTGTTATTATTCCTAGGGTGCTGACTTGCGTGAAGTAGTTCAAGAGCCTGACATGTACCTTGTAGGAATATAATTATTGCTTCTGGCTCAGTGATTCTTTGGGAAACTGTCTTCATTTCCCATTGCTTTCTGATTACTTCATCCACATGTTCTATCAATATCTGCGACAACAACACTTCATGCAAAGGTATGCTGAAGTCTAGTACCTTAATAGCATTCAAATTGCTTTGTAACTAATTTATCAATGCTCTTAAATCTGTGGCTGATTCCTGATTCCTTGTTGATCACTGGCAGTGACAATAATGACTTCATATGAGCTGCAGCTATTAGATGCTCATTGTTATACCTATCACATAGCGAATTCCAGGCTACATGAAAGTTCTGATGTGTAACTGGAAGATTCTGAATTAGCTCCTGTGCGTCATTAGTTACAGAAAGCAAATAGTGAAATTTTTTAACATCATCCAGCACTTGGTTATTAATTATCAAACTGTTGAAAGTGTCATAAATATGTTTAAACTCTGTTATCTGACCTCTGAATTTTGGAATTTCAATAGTGGGCAATTTAATCGTAGGCGCCAAACAATTGCCATTTTCATGCGTTGCTCTAGGCTTCTGTGATTCTGCTGAACAAACGTTTCTTGCTCGTCTGTCTTCTGAAATTATTCTATCAATCCCAGCTCTCAGTTCACAATATGTTTCTGTGAATGCTTCCCTATCTAGCTCATGCTGTTGTGTTTCATCATCATCATTATATTACAGCTAATCGTGTACAGCGTTGTATTCTTCCCACACCTTTTCTAACAACTGTAGCCTACCATTTACATCATGCATGTCTACAGTATCTGGCAAACTGTTGATATATTTCTTAATGTGCGTCATTCTTGCCTTGACTGCAGCTCGTTTTCTGACTAATGCGTTGCGCATTTGGGAATCCATGGTGCTAAGGGTTGGCAAGGAACGAGCCAACTTACCGATTTATGTGCCGCTATGATCCAACGTTCCGTCTACCGCTCTGCTTATGCTGTCACTTGTTGCTATGCTGTTGCTTGAGGTTATTTTGCTTGCGATTCTTAATAGAATCGATGCTAACCCACAATCCAGCACGGTAAGGACCGTGTATAAAGTTGCATAAAGTGAATCTATTTGATTCAGTCACTGGATTGTGGGTACATAGCAAACTACTAACATTCACTTCCAGTTACAATAAAATGTTGCTCATTGCTCACGTCATTGCAGACGATCCAACTCCTGTTGCATTTATGACACACACTGCTTCAGCGATAACACTGGCGCCGAATTCATAACAAACAGAGAGAGAAGGAGAATACCTTCCCAGGCGAAGTCTGCTTATACAAAATGAAAGTTTAAGCCCTCTTAATGATGGCTTCAGCTATGCTTTTCTAATAGGCTGCAATCTCTGTTGCTTTCTGAGTAGGGATATATCAATGTTGATTTTGTGTCTTCATCACAGCACTAGATTTCCCTTGTAACAATCTCCCTCTCCCTTTGTTGTGAGTTACTTTCTTAGAATATTCTGATAGTCCACATACTCACTCCATGGAGCAGAGTCCTTCTTGCAAAGCTAAACGGTTCTCAGCTAGTCAAAAATTCCTCACATTTTATGGAACCCAAAGGTTCATCAACATGCTTACAACTGCCTGCCACCTGCCCTTATTGGGAGCTGGATCTATCCAGTCCATGCGCCCCACCTGCCTTCCTGACGATCCATCTTAATATTATCCCATCTATGCCTGGGTCTTCCAAGTGGTCTCTTTCCCTCAGGTTTCCCCACCAAAATCCTGTATGCGCCTCTCCCTTCCCCATACATGTTACATGCCCTGCCCATCTCATTCTTCTCAATGTGATCACTGGAAGATAATGGGCAAGGAGTACAGGTCATTAAGCTCCTCATTATGCAGTTTTCTCCACTCCCCTGTTATTTATCCTTCTTAGGCCCAAATATTCTCCACACCACCCTATTCTCAAATGCACTCAGAACTACGTTCCTCCTTCAGTGTGAGTGACCAAGATTCACATCCATACAAAACAACGGGCAAAATTATAGTTCTGTATATCTTAATCTTTATATTTTTGGATAGCAAACTGGACAACAAAAGATCCTGCATCAAATGATAGCAAGCATTCCTGGACTTCAGTTCTGCTCTTACTTTCTTCCTGAATAGAATTTTGATTTGTTAAGGTTGTTCCAAAATATTTGAACTGTTTTACCTTTTCAAAGGATCTATTAGTCTTTATTTTGTGGCTTTGTCCCGCATTTTGATTTCGTGACATGATCATGTACTTAGTTTTACCGCCATTTACTTCTAGTCCAGTCTTACAGTCCACTACATTGTTTACAAGAGACTGAAAAGGTCTCTGAGTTGTATTACATCATTTCTGAAAGCAACAGCAGTTTATGCTATATCCACTTTACTTTCTTTTGTACCAGCTTGCATCTTACACATCCATGCTAACAGGGATCAAATAAACTGGTGAGACCAGTTTGTTTAATACAACCTATCATAAAATGATGCATCCCAATGTGCTGTAAATTATGTCTTAAGTCCATGTGACAAGAACTGTAAATTTACTGTTTTTAGCACAGTGTAACTTATTGGAAGATTGTGTATATATTTCTACATGTTCCTGCTGTATGGAGTCATAATCAAACACATCACATGTTAGAAATGTAAACTTTCTGTAATGTAAATGCCATTTATGTACACTAAACGCTAACAGCCCATGTTATTGCTTGATTAACCCTTTAACCGCCAAATTAAATCCCATCTGCCATTTGCTGGCATTATTAGGAGCTCACCATATTCTCCACGTTAGCAGGATAAGGGTTAATTCATATAAACAAAATTTGTAAAACATTTAAACCTATGTATTGATAAATAAAATATTGCATTTATATAATTTCACCCTTTTTAGTAAATGTAGCCTCTAACAGAAATGAGAATCAAGAATATTTCCTGGGGTGTAAAGACGGTCAGTGCATAGGGCTGACAACCTTTCCACCTTCATGTGCCAATTGTCTTGAAATCTGGGAGCCTCAACCTTATGGAACCCTCAGGGCCTGTCCATGCCTATAATGGGATTCCTTTTTAATAATTATATCCTTTCAGTTTTTCAATAGATGTAGCTAGAATTGCATAACAATTTACGGAGTAACATTTTTTCACTGTTTGAATGTTCCTCTTTTTTGCCTGTATGAATTGATTATGAAGACACTTTGGATCCTAAATTTTGATGTGTACACATTGAAGCAGTCCAAAATAGACCAGTACAGTGAGACTGAAATTTCAGCAGGTTTAAATGCTGGTATTACATTTGCACAAGTTAGAAGCATGCACTGAAGCTCTTGTACAGTATTGTCTGGAGCGCGTTGCCTCATGTGCTGTTGTTTTCCTATCAGTACATGTGGTGGAATGGTAAATGTGTTCAGTTTTGACAGACACTGAGTTAGTGCTGGATAAATCTGTTATGATCTCTTCTGTATGATGTAAAGGATAGAAAGTAGAGCAACAGAGACATTCTACAGAAAGTGTGGGAAGGTATAAGGAGGGAGTAGGATATTAAGTTCATGATTATTGTGGGATTTGAGGTGCTCACAGCAGTATTGATACAGTTCCAAGTCCTCTGGGATGTTACTTCATGTTGACTGATAAATAGGTACTGAAATTTCAGAGGAGTATACTGCCTCCATCATCAGGGCTTAGCTGTTCAAGAGAAATGCTGGAAGGACTCTGAAAATACTGCCCTGTATGCTCCACTTTAATGTTGATAACATTTACCGATGAACACGAGACCAGCCTCGTGGTCTAGTGGTCAGAGTTTCTGACTACTGATCATGAGGTCCCGGGTTCGATTCCCGGCTCTACCGTGGGAATTTTTCCTACAGGGGGAGAACTCCCACAGTGACCATGGTCTGGGTAGCTTAGTAGAATTTAGGTTTAAGGGCCCTCCTGGCGCTCCATCCTCCTATATCACCACTCACATCATCAGGACAACGTAACTGCGCCTCATAGGCGTCCCAACCTCAGAAGTCAGTTACACTACTGCCATGCCCAGGAGGGAGGACCACAAGATCCGTGAGGACACGTGGTGGCATTTGCGGAAA
>Ga0268261_10003248_pt1 | contig 11904 bp, 4 predicted proteins | sample TergutNc150P1_FD_190353 | JGI IMG/M metagenome (GOLD analysis project Ga0268261, IMG submission 190353) | Nasutitermes corniger P1 segment gut microbial community from laboratory colony in Florida, USA - Nc150 P1 (SPAdes) (version 2) | ecosystem: Host-associated > Arthropoda: Insects > Digestive... | reverse complement strand
GGGGGGGGGGGGGGGCTGAAGAAAAGAGAACACTTGACTTGGCTCAGGATATGGAGGACAAGTGGCAGGCCCCTTGTAAACACGGTAAAGGAACTTCGAATTGCATAACACGTGGAGAATTTGACTGGCTTCTCACGGACACTGCTCCATGACGTTTGTCAGCTGGTTGGCACACGCTGTGGTAAAATCGATTGTCAACTGTTATCTTGCATGTCGGCAATTTAAAAACATCCAAACGGATGTGCAATGTACGTACAACGAACGCAGAACGGACGGACATGACAACGCTAATGGGCGCTTTTCGCTAATTTGGCCTTATCTAACATGTATGTGAGAACCTCCTTAACTTCGCCGAGCTGAAATTTCATATTATTTTTCGCGTTAGACAACCCCCAGATGGTAATAAAGCGGGTAGATTTGATTGCACAATGTTGTAAAATGTCTGAATAGACCTTGCTCGGGCTTCGCGGTTACTTTCCGCTACGTACTCTACACGCGGGCGGCCGCACGACCGCGTAAACTTACAAGGCAACAACCAAAAACTGTTTCTGTCCACGCTTATCTGAAAATTCCGTTGAATGTCTGTCTATTATTACAATCGCACAGCCTTAGAAACCATACATAAATACATAAAAATGACAATTCAAAATAAAGCAGGCACAGTTACGGGCGGAATTTACGGCTCCTGCTGTACTTTAAATGCTTTCATTAACTCGTAATTAAATAAAGCGCTTATAAATACCAATGAAATAACGCGATGTGCCACAAAATGTCAGCCAGTGCTAGCACATACATTTCACTTCCATGCAGACATTGGAAGCCTCTATAACGTACCGCCATACCCAGTTCTACAAGTCAGCTACAATAAACACAGGATGAGCCAGAATTTCCTCTTCACTTGTTGGAAGCAGGATATAAGTCAGTGGAAGCAACGATGAATGCACAGTACCCAAGATTACAATAGCAGCTGGAAATGATCCCCATGGACACGTGACAAAGGTCACGTGTGCCACCTAAACTGCTTTATTTATCCACGGTGTTTTCCATATTCCAGCACGGTACAGCAATCATGCCGCACACGTGAGCCGGCTTTTCGCTCATCCTGTACTACATTCGTCGATTAAAAAACCCTGGACACGAAATGTCCATGGCTTACACGCTTCCACTTTTAAACTTAACAGAAACAGACAGCTTCACCAAGTTCTGTACCAAATACCTCTCAGATTCCAATCAGACACGTGAAGGAACTGGGTCTGGAAGTGCCGCTAAGACGAAACGGTGTAGGCGCGCACGCACACACACACACCACACACGCGCGCGCCAAATTCTATTGCACAATTCTGAGTATGCACAGCCTGTTTCAACGTATTCAAATAAATATAATAAAGGAAGTTCAACTAAAAACCGAATCCAGATGTACGGCAAGCGTTACAGACCACGCTCAGTGCACATTATACACACAACATAACTCACCGAACACTCTTACCATGCGGTAAATTATACTACATGAAGAAATGCTACGCCGTTGACGCTGCCCTGCCTGTGGGTTCGGTTTTCCATTGAACTCCGTGTACTAATTGTAAGCCCCTCCGGGAAACGCTAGTATATTACATACAGCTGGTCGAGATCTTTTCCATATCTCTCCCAATTCATCACTCGCAATTATTCGTACATTCACCACAACTCAAACGAACCCTGCTCTTATAAAACCCACAAAACAGACGCCCATAAACCGCCTACACAATCGCGCATCCAAGAATCTTGCACCCAGCTGTACACATCCATGTCCGCATTTCACAAGTCCTAATCATATTATCACACTGTCTTTAAACAAACGACAGTTCAATTCTGGGAATGCTGACAAACTGTCGGACTATCGATTCGAGGAAGACTGACATGTCGATTACATAATAAACTTCCTCCTCCACTTAACCAACAAACTTCAAAATACAAACTTCCTTGCGCAGATACGTTACTTGTATAATGAAGAACCTTGTTATGCAACGCACATATTCATCACCACCATCACAAAAGCCATTAAATAAGTGAAACCTACCTTCAAACCTCAACTTATGTTTCTGGTCTCAAATTTATATATCCACCCAAACCCTCTTCCAATGACACTGTTCCTGTATCTTTGCCACCTAACGCACCCGTTCCAAATTTTGTCAGTCTAAAAATATTAGGTGAAAAGAACACATTATAAGCAACTAATGTAATTTCTTTCGCCACTCCAAATTACAATATACTTCTACACTTTTGTCTTGAACCCCGGTCAATCTGCCTTCTACGCACACTGGCATTAAATTGAAAACTTAATCCGTGGACCACCGAAAATAATGAATTGGTGGTGACTGTGATTATAATAATTACAACATGGTGTCCAAATATTCCCGACATTGGCATATCTTAAAAACATATCAGATTTAATAAGGTGTCCATGTCCGGTCCAGTCAACCACGTTCATAAAATTTACCCCTGTCCAGCAGCCACTGTATGCAGTATCTACAAAAGCCCGGCAACATCGTTAGTTGACACATGGCTCCTGTCATATTTTATGTATCTTAACTTCTCAGCGGCAAAGAAGCCGGACGCAAGGTATCCTAGTCACATACACGCTTGAAAACATTAACATTAACGAAATAGGAAATAACTGTGTTAAGAACACATCTCGAATCATAGATTAACCCGACGTATCGCACTATGTAATCACCCATTATAATGTCACGGAGTACAATACAGAAGTCAGTCGTTCCTTTGCAAAGAACCCAGCGGGGCTCTCGAATGAATTGCCCTGTCACAATGTTACACAATTACAGCGTGGAGAATTTGGGAGGAAGTCACTACGGAGACAGGGTCGTGATGCTGATGGTAACTGCACACGCACGATGTGTTTGTACTGACGTCATCAGTTTTCCAGTCAATGTTTCATTCATCTTTCTTTTATAACCGAGAGTAAACCCAAACGGAAACACATTTACCATAACAACTTTCCGAAACGGAAGCCGACACTGAAACACCAAGTTATAAAATGTGATATAAAACTATATCTCTAGAAAATCGTGTCAATGAAATACACTTAAAACACAACACCAACATGTATAACTAGTTCACCATTAAACTGTTTACACACAATGCAAACGTTACGTTAAAACGAGCAGGTAACACACAACTGACGGGAAGTCATAGTCAGCGAATTCACATAATGAGAAAAACTAAGTTGCATATTACACGCCTCTAATTCTTCTTTTGTATTATCGGTAGTTGCCTTCCGTATTCCCATTACAGGACTGCAGCATAGTCCTGCCTCCACACTAACTCCATGCAAAAATTAGTCGTGTGATTCAAGTTGTTACAAGATGTGGGTGTGAAGCTTTAAGCATGCATGTACACACGCAATAGACAATAATGTATAATACACATAAATTATCTAATGTAAACATGCACACAACCAACCACCATTCAGCACAAACACGATCACGTAACAGATAAGTGGGCGGTACCGCATGTTACTGATGTCGGAACTAAACCCAAGGGGCAGCATGTTCTTACTGCAAATACCACATCAATTACTACCATATGGCATTAATACTTTAATACGGTATATCCATAACGCGACACATTTTAAAAACCCCTCCTAGGCATTTTGTAGACAATGATCATGACATCATTAAACATAAGCAACACACACATACCCCGATCCTATTTCTTGGTAATACTCCTCCCATTTACGATGTTGAACACCGTAGGCATCTCGAAAAACATGCAATGTAATAATTTTCGGCACTGGTAACTAATTACTGATGGGAGGCTCATCACTGCATGCAACAACCACGCTATATGTTCCTAAGCTGTCAATTTTGTCTCGTTCATACAAAAAAAAAACTACACTAATCGTACACATCTCCAACAAGTCACGTGGTTGTACACAACTGCACAAAAATCAATCTACACACACACACACACATTAGTTTATAACCGCGTCAATTAACACAGCAAAAAACGAAGAACCATAAAGAACAAAAAACGATAAAATCTAATTACTAAGTACATAAACGTAATGTCTTTGCTCATAGAGAATTACGCCATGTGACTTCAGTGAACAACATGGCGAGAACCCAACAGCTGAGCTGCTCTACCGGCAAGCACGCCACGTCTGGTGACTGTGATATCAGCGAAGTTATAAAACCATATTACAGTTTATATTTGTGATGTTATCCTTAACACCCACCAATCTTAACAATAAACTGCGCAGATTACAACTTGTATGGTGTTAAAATACAAAACTGCATAGTATTAAAGTGTGGAGACAATTTGAAACACCTAAATACCGCCCACTCACAGGGCGGCGCGTCACACGGCGGGCGGGTTTGCTTACCTGCACAAACTACCGATAACTTCTTCGTCGCGGTGTCTCAGTTCGTCCAAACAACGCTGCTCCTCACTCCGTTTAAATACTGACATATCTTAACACTCCACACTATTGAGTAACTGTATTTGTTTCACACAAACACAAGAAAATTGACACTTCTTCAACACGATAACCCAAGCCAAACCGCACATACAACGCCTCACAGCGTTTTGTAATGGCGATCTTTGGCGGGAAACAGCTGAAGTGTATCACAACGTTACTATATATTACTGCGCAAAGGCATCTCAGTTGTAAACACGTTTCTGAAAAAATGCCTATTGTAGTACACTCTTATATTTTGCAGCATTGGTGTGAAATTACTTTTATACATTGAAACTGGCGAAACTTTACACTTACAGAGCATGTACAATAAACATACGGAACTACTTTCCCTGGCGCACGTGTTTACGTGCATCATGTAAACCGGTTACCGGGCGGGAAGCCGCCGATAAACATCTGCCAGCTGTTGTCTCTACGCATGTTCATGCACAAAATCTAGCAATTATTTCAGAACTTTATTACACCGTTTCAATGCACTGCAATTAGGAAATTTTACACAGCTTGCTGAAACAAGTAACATTTATAATACTAGGAGAACACCATTAGTAAGAATTTCTGGTCAAATTACGAACTATTTCCTCCTACCTGCTAAGCAACGCCTCAACAAAAATCTACTTATTAACACTACATACATCCTCCATTACAGAAAATCCTTGCCGAAGCTTCGTATGACCAATAATATGCGAATTTATTTCCTTGCAAATCTTTTTATTCCCCGGCAACGGGGTATAATCCACGTTCGGTACTACGCACGGTATATATACATATCCCTGCCATCTGTTGTGCAATCTCGTACACTACCAAGAGCCACAACATGCACCGCAACCACAACTAGCGGTATTTCGAGCTGTAAAACCTTGCAAAATTCAACATAAAAAAAATTCGGGTGGTTTCTAAAAATGCACCTACGTACGGCTGAAGATTGGACGGGGAGCGTGCAAAACATGTACAATCTGCAGGGTTACACAAATGACAAAAAGTTTACTCAGTAAACAGAAAATATAGCTACAGACATCTACCTCTTGATGTCATGTTGGTTCTGACATATAAATTAAAACAATTCACTCTTCTCTGATATGAAACAGAAACATTCACATACAAACGTATGGGCAATGCAGGTGGGAATACTGCTGATTTCTATTTGCACATTTCACATGTTTACAGCATGTAACAACTTTCTTTAATGCTTCTCATCCCACTTCTTGACACACTGATACTTCATATTGGTACAAACCCATACACATAATAAAAGCCACAGGGACACATATTTCAGGACAGGCCTTGCTACAAAATTTTCACTTGCATAGTACCTAGGTCATTAAAATGACCACAGGTTCCTTATCTCAAGTAAAAACAGCACAAGCAGATATTAAATGAATCCTTCTAAGGCACAATGGTCACTACATGTACCACTAGCTCTAACATAAAAAAATGCTGCATTTTTCTGACTCGGCATAGTTGCATTCTGTAACTACTCACATACAGCCTGTGATTCCCTGTGCAGCACCAACAGGTCTTTGTGAAAGAAACTGCATTTAGTGCAAGAAAAACTTAGTATATGTTACATTAAATTTGCACTTCAAAGCACTCGTTTTGAAACATTTTAATCAGTGGACACCAATGCTGGTCTCCCATTGGAAAGCACACATGATTTTTATGTAAAACAAGTGCCACCTGGGTCACGGAAAGGGGAGTTTGTTAGTTCTGCCCAGTAACTAATATTTCAACATATGTGTACAAATAAGATGCTTAGACATAGGAAATATTGCACTGTATATTCAAAAGGAAATGCAATAAGCTGCAGGCATTTCACGCAAACCAATTTACTAATTTTTTAAAATTAAACTGAATAAAAACTTAAAATTCTGTAGGGTTAAGATGACAGTATATTTACATGCAAGATGACACAGTTTCTAGACTGTCCCCATCTAGTGTTCTGAAAACAATACAAGGTTTCATTAACTTGTTTCCATTCCCAAGTGGGTACAGTAGGATGAGACTCAGAACAGTTCTTTGTACTGGACCAAACTGCACTTTAACCGACTTTAACGGACAAATGGAAACATCCAGTTCCTAAAAACCTGTAGTTTCTGAACAGAAGATAGAACATGTCCAGAAACCGCATGAACACAGGACTGATCATGAACTTCATACACTGATTCTTCAGCAACACCTCTTTGAAAACCTCAGATCTCCAAACTGCTTGTATGAAACATGCTAACAGAAAGATACAACCTTGTAGTTACGTGAACCAATTCCTACAAAGTTCCCTTTCGTTGTGTAGTGCTTGATTTCACTTGATATTGTAATGCAGTAAGCAAACATTTAAAATAAATCATCCTAACTAAAACAGTTGGGGGTGTCAAATAATATCACATAGTTTAATGGATTGTCTCACTGTATAGGAATACACAAATCAGTATATTCAAACATCATCCACATTATAAAATCCTTCACAATGTATATGATACACACCATATTATGTCACGCACAAACCTTGCCTCCAAACTGCAAGCAATGTTGGTCAAGTACATACTCCAACTTTAAACAGAACTCACTGACAGAAACAAACTAAGACTTAATTACATCTTTCTTTTATGAAAATATGATCATTTGTGATACATTAAAAATTAGTTCAGGAAATTTATATGGTCTAAAGTTCAGTACACATGCTGAAAATAAAACCCTTTGATTGAAAATATTTTACACATAGCATTGGTAATGTACCAACATGCCAAATGAAAACAGCTTCGTATCTTGCTGTAACATGGAATGGTACTGCTCGTTTTCTTATAAAATAATCATGCGCCATAACTGTGGATCAAAACTGGAAATGTAACTTTCTTCTACATACCTAAAATGTGAACAGACAAAGTACTAAGTGCACTAGTACAGTTTCTAATTGCTTGCAATCCTATGAATTTCTTTCAGTCGTTTGTTTATTTATTGATGGTTTATTTAGTGATGCTTGTACAGTTCAGATCAAATAGTGGGTTGTAGATAATAAAAGGATGGTGAGGTGACTGAAATCTCATTTCAGGTAACACCCTGGCTGTTGTCTCAAGGAAATGAAGCAGACTATGAAATACCATTAGGACAGCTGGTCTCAAAGGTAAAACTTGAACCCTGAACCCCCTGAATACCAAGCAGCAGTGCCAACAACCTGGCCAAAAATTTCAGTCCCAGAAATGGTAACTGCAGACAAAAAGAAGTGGCATTTCTAGTGTACAAAAAAGAAATTTGGGTAATGATTTTGAAACACTGAGTACAAGTATTTATGCTCAAAAATGCACGAAAGAAATAAATGGAAGGTGTTTAGGCTGCCTTCAGACAAACAGACTGTTACAGAAGTCCTAAGGATTATTCCATCTAAGAAATAAGCAGTTATGCCTAAAATGTTTTGCACAGTCAATACAGTTATATTACAACATACATGATCAGTTCAAATCATTTCCATTGCAACCACCTGAGATGTGTATATGGAGAAAGTGTTACCATTTAACATGGCCATCTGGTGTTCAAACTACAAGATGCAGAGGTCACAGCCTTTGACCATGCAGCACCAGGTACAGTTCAGTACAATTTCAGTCTTCCTTTTCAATATAACAGTTTACTTTGCTACACACAGGTAAAAGTCCAAATTCATGGATAAAAAGAACCAAACATTATTCTCAGAACACTTTAATTTGGTCAATTTAAAACCCAACCACGAAACTGATCATAAAATTATGTAAGAAATTCCACAACACTGCCATTTTATAAACTTAAACTTGGCAGTAGACAGTAGTTTACAATTCACACCCACAGCTAAGCCCATTTTACGCACACATTTTTTTATACCCAGTAAAAATAATTATACCCAGACCTGTGCATGCAGTTTGCCCTTTCCTACATTTTGTATTTATGCATAAAGAAAACATGAAAGTAACTAAAAAATGTTTGCCTCATGGAGTACTGAAATAATGTCTGCTATAGTACTGATATGCTATCAAGGAGATGAGTTGAGCTGTCCATATACTGTAGCTGGGACTGCACAGTTTCATTGCAAACAAGTCTCTCCAGATGCAGGTCAGTTAGCATTATGTTATTCAGCACAGGAACCATATTACACATGGCATATGCTTGTATGAAATTTACTGCATACTTAACAAATCTCCATAAGAATGAATTTCAACTCCATTTTAAGGTGAACTGTATGGTATATCAGCCATTTGCCAATAAGCAGTCACCATTTTTTGGCAAAACACATACATGATTGAAATTAATTGTTAAAGTGCTTTCTGGATTACAGGGGTGAGCGCATATAATGCAGATCATACAGTGTAAAAGTAACAGCAGTCAGTGTACTTTGCTTCACTGCCTCTGTACTCTGATAGTGACACCCAGAGAAAACATATCCCTGGTGAAGCAAGAGCACTGTGGTAGTATACATTTAAATGCGTGAGGACACTTCCATATTTCAATACTACTCTGGTGACTGAAACACCTACCAGAATTCTGTATTGTGCTTTTAACACTTATTACATAAAAGCAACTCAGCACCATGAGATGAATCATATGACAAAGGCTACTAGTCATCATATCAGACCTACTCATACTAGACAAAAGAAAGGTACGTTACACGCGTAACTCGCACACTTGCAAATACTAACTTCCTTGCCAGTTTATTTTACCAAAAGTTGGAGTATGTCTTACAATTCAGAAGGAACAAGTAAAAAACAAACTTGTAAATGGCATGGTGCACTTGTGCTCCAAAGGACTAAACAATGAGATTTTAATACCACTCTTGTATCATGCCAGCATACAAATCTTTCATCTTTGTTAATCTTAACAAACGATACCACATTTTGTTTCATAAATTATGTACCAACAGTAAATCAGTCAACATAACCATTTTTATTACAAAGACATTATTTGTTTTTATATAAAACTGCTACATGTATCAAACTGTATGTGTCATCATTATCAGGCACAAATGTGTAAAGGTCCCTGGTGAACATTTAAAATTCTCATATGCATGAAACAGACCACTTCTTACAATTCTGTTATCTGGATTTTAAAACAATAACACAAATGTATAAATACAATTTGTACGTAGGACAGCTTGCTCATAAAAACAAGAATTTTAAATGTTCTTGACTGACATTCCTTTACACATTCTTGCTTGATAATGACCCTCAGGGATTGAAACGTGTAGCAATTTTAAATAAAAACAAATAATGTTTCTACAATAAATCTAGCTGTGTTGACTGCTTCACTCTTGGTACATGATCTTTTGTTTTCTCCAACTCCAAGTTTTCTCTAAATTTTCTTGTGTGCTGGGAATGAAGAATAAGATATACACATACAGCTGTGATTTATCAAGGGAGGAAACCTCTTGGTTTCATAAAATTTTTATACATCCAACACCAAGATGTAGCCTAAGAAACAGGCCAACTTTCACAGACTTCCCTGAATACTCTGATAAAACCAGTTAAGCCCAGTTTCCACATGTGAATAACATAATGATCAATTTAAAACCAATAACCCAAATCTTTCCATCAGTTGCAATGATGATTACTTTCAATTTGTAGCAAATACCTTCTTACAAAATTACGCTGCAGCCAGTTTGCGAACAGGTAATGCCATCATCAACTATACAGACCAAGTAATTCAGTGCAACAGTGTGCACAAAGAAAACAACAGACTGCACACAGTATTTCAGGCACAAGTTTAATACATATGTATGTATGTTGCAAATCTCACAAGTGCTTTTATGTGACTAGAAAAAATGAAGGGACCAGCCTAACAAATACTGAGGCATTCTGACTGACCTCAAAAATGGTCATAATGCCATTTACACTATTTCACTCAGTCAACCCCTACTACAGACTTATTTTGAAATTCTGTAAATAACATACCTGAACCCATTAAAAATCTGCCACCCCCAACTTCAGTACTTTACAGTTAGTACTATGAGCACGACTTGGTATTCATGGGACCTGCATTTCTGAGACAAATGCAAATACAAAAACTTGCAGGTAAGTTCATGGACAAGTAAAAACACACCCTTTCATTATACAGCCAGTATTTCTTTGAGCAATTAATCTGCCCGGTATGAAGTATCAGAACAGTACTGCATGAAACAACAGAAAACAATTATTCCAGCTGTGTTACTGCTTTCCTACTTCTGCCTGCAATGGCACAATTGAGAGGGAGGGGGGACACACACTCTAGCCTGGACACTAGATTACAATGCTTTAGTTCCACTTAGCTTAACTGTAGAATGAATAAGGCTGTAATAGTGTCAAACTGCATTGCACGCAACATTCATCACTGAGAGTGAATATGGTTTAATACACTGCCAAACAACACATACTTTTGCACCTACCATATATGAAGTGTGGCAACAATCAACCATTAATTCTTCAGGGTACAATTCCAAGCATACTCTCCATCCATGAACTTATTAATAATGTCATGCCCAACAGGTCACATTTTTGGGCAAGACATCCACTAATATGTCAAGTGCTTACTTTAGAAAACGAGGGCAGAAGAGCACCTTTGCTAGAGTGGTCACTAGCATATCTCGCACAATAGACTCTGTCCTGTTTACATGAACATACAGTCTTACTTGAGGATGGGAAACATTCTTTCCTCATAAAAAATCACAGTAATGTCAAAAGATCACATACGTTTCTGCATACAAACAGATTTTAAAATCTTAGTTTCTCTCCTTCACTGAAACCCCCAAAGTGAGATTACCTATTCCACGTTGCAGCACCATTCTGTGTGACAATGCATACCATCATTCCAAACCAGTTTTTCTTTGTGTGATTATGTCTAACCACAAAGACCTGAAATTAAACACTTCTACTTACTTCAACAAGCCTAAATCAAATTTCTGAAGATATGCTTCCTCTCTCTGCAGAGAAGATCAAGGTTTTCACAAATGACAAGACTAGGAACACTAGACTCAACACATGTACAACTTAACATAACCAACTAAATCTGTGGTCATAAGACTCTATCATTCGAAATAAATATCTAAACCAATTATTACAACCTACTTCAAATGTAAAACTAAATATGCATGTACAGTCAGTCTATATAGATCATATATATACACACACACAGCAATGCAGATTATGTACAGTGATGCAAACTCCACATACGTGGAAGTGTTAATATGTGACATCTGACTCTACATGGGTCTACATTACATTATCAAAATAACTATGTTAACTAACCTTAGGCTTCCTCAATTATGTCACATGAACTGTTGCAAGATGTTAAGACTTGTGGCTCACAATGTGGTTCCAAAGTACACTGAGTTTTTTAGACAGTGCCTCTAAGAAAAGAACAAATGTCCTGTGGGTCAGGATGCAATGAGGAGCACCACCACCAGACACTTCCGCCCACATGTGCAAACGCACTTGCACCCCCCCCCCCCC
>Ga0268261_10003247_pt1 | contig 11905 bp, 2 predicted proteins | sample TergutNc150P1_FD_190353 | JGI IMG/M metagenome (GOLD analysis project Ga0268261, IMG submission 190353) | Nasutitermes corniger P1 segment gut microbial community from laboratory colony in Florida, USA - Nc150 P1 (SPAdes) (version 2) | ecosystem: Host-associated > Arthropoda: Insects > Digestive... | reverse complement strand
GTTAATAAATTAGGACTAACCTTGTCATATTTCATTCTTGAATTTCATTCCCCATATTACCGGCGAATAGAATTCCATTCCTGTCATAAGCCAATTCAATATGATAGTAGTAAAGGGCTGGATATGGACGGACCAAAACTGAACTCGTTCTTTAGCTTCATTAGTGTAGGGGTGGCGGTGGAAGTTAGGCTCCGTCCATCTTGACCCTTACCCTATGTTGGGGATCAGTTGGTTGGTTGCGAGCCATTGGTGGGGTTGCGCGACCCCTAGGTTGGGCATCCCTGTTGTGTATATAGAGAGTTGAAGTTAAGTCCCTTGTACCACCTCGAAGAAGGCATTAAAGAAGAAAGTCGAAACAGGTATTTTTGTAAGATGTAGTTATGCCCCAAGGTTCGGATCATGGTGTAACATAGGGGTAGGGGTGACGGTGGAGGTAATCTCCACTGTTTTATTATAACAGATATGAATTGGTTCCGTTTAGCTTGACGCTTACACTAGGCTGGGGATGCGTTGGTTGGTTGCGAGCCATGGGTGGGGTTGCACGACCCCTAGGTTGGGCATCTCTGTTGTGTATATAGAGAGTTAAAGTTAAGCCACTTGTACCACCTCGAAGAAGGTATTAAAGAATAAAGTCGAAACACGTATTTTTGTATGATGTAGCTTAGCCCAAAGGTTCGGAACATGGTGCAACATAGGTGCAGGGGTGACGGTAGAGGTAATCCGGCCTTTATCCCCTGGATGAGTGATGGGCATTATAGTTATGGAGAAGAGGATGTAGATGTTATGCGACCCCTAGGTTGGGCATCCCTGTTGTGTATATAGAGAGTTGAAGTTAAGCCCTTGTACCACCTCGAAGAAAGCATTAAAGAAGAAAGTCGAAACAGGTATTTTTGTATGACGTAGTTATGCCCCAAGGTTCGGAACATGGTGTAACATAGGTGTAGGGGTGACGATGGAGGTAATCTCCACTGTTTTATTATAACAGATATGAATTGGTACCGTCTAGCTTGACCTTTACCCTAGGTTGGGGATCGGATGGTTAGTTGCGAGCCATGGGTAGGGTTGCGCGACCCCTAGGTTGGGCATCCCTGTTGTGTATATAGAGAGTTGAAGTTAAGCCCCTCGTACCACCTCGAAGAAGGCATTAAAGACGAAAGTCGAAACAGGTATATTTGCTTGATGTAGTTATGCCCCAAGGTTCGGAACATGGTGTAACATAGGTGTAGGGGTGACGGTGGAGGTAATTCCGCCTTTATCCCCTGGATGAGTAATCGGAATTATAGTTATGGAGAAGAGGATGTAGATGTTATGTGACCCCTAGGTTGGGCATCCCTGTTGTGTATAGAGACAGTTGAAGTTAAGCCCATTGTACCACCTTGAAGAAGGCATTAAAGAAGAAAGTCGAAACAGGTATTTTTGTATGATGTTGTTATGCCCCAAGGAATCAATTCTTATCTGTTATAATAAAACAGTGGAGATTACATCCACCGTCACCCCTACCCCTATGTTAAACCATGTTCCGAACCTTGGGGCATAAATACGTCATACAAAAATAACTGTTTCAACTTCCTTCTTTAATGTCTTCTTCGAGGTGGTACAAGGGGCTTAACTTCAACTCTTTATATACACAACAGGGATGCCCAACCTAGGGGTCGCATAACGTCACATCCTCTTCTCCATAACTATAATGCCGATCACTCGTCCAGGAAATAAATGCGGGATTACTTCTACCGTCACCCCTACACCTATGTTACACCATGTTCCGAAGAATGGGGCATAACTTCATCATACAAAAATAATTGTTTCGACTTTCTTCTTTAATACCTTCTTCAAGGTGGTACAAGGGGCTTAACTTCAACTCTCTATATACACAACAGGGATGCCCAAAATAGGGGTCACATGACATCTACATCCTCTTCTCAATAACTATAATGCCAATCAATCATCCAGGGGATAAGCGGGATTACCTCTACCGTCACCCCTACACCTATGTTACACCATGTTCCGCACCTTGGGGCATAACTACATCATACAAAAATACCTGTTTCGACTTTCTCCTTTAATGCCTTCTTCGAGGTGGTACAAGGTGCTTAACTTCAACTCTCTATATACACAACAGGGATGGCCAAACTAGGGGTCGCGCAACCCCACCCATGGCTCGCAACCAACCAACCGATCCCCAACCTAGGGTAAAGGTCAAGCTAGAAGGAACCAATTCATATCTGTTATAATAAAACAGTGCAGATTACCTACAACGTCACCCCTACCCCTAGGTTACACCATGTTCTGAACCTTGGGGCACAACTACGTCATACAAAAATACCTGTTTCGACTTTCATTTTTAATACCTTCTTCGAGGTGGTACAAGGGGCTTAACTTCAACTCTCTACATACACATCAGGGGTGCCCAACCTAGGGGTCGCATAACATCTACGTCCTCTTCTCCATAATTATAATGCCGATCACTCATCCAGGAAATAATTGCGGGATTACCTCCACCGTCACCCCTACTGCTATGTTACACCCGGTTCCGAAAATTGGGGCATAAATACTTCATAAAAAATACCTGTTTCGACTTTCTTCTTTAATGCCTTCTTCAAGGTGGTACAAGGGCCTTAACTTCAACTCTCTATATACAGAACAGGGATTCCCAACATAGGGGTCGCATAACATCTACATCCACTTCTCCATAACTATAATGCTAGTCACTCATCCTGGGTATAAAGGAGGGATTAAGTCCACCGTCACCCCTACAACTATTTTACACAATGTTCCGAACCTTGGGGCATAACTACATCATACAAAAATACCTGTTTCGAATTTCTCCTTTAATGCCTTCGTCGAGGTGGTACAAGAAGCTTAACTTCAACTTTCTAGATATAAAACATGGATTCCCAACCTCGGGGTCGCGCAACCGCAACCATGTCTCGCACCCATCAAACCGATCCCCAACCTGGGGTAAGGGTCAAGCTAGACGGAACCAATTCATATCTGTTATAATAAAACAGTTGAGATTACCTCCATCGTCACCCCTACCCCAATGTTACTCCATGTTCCGAACCTTGGGGCATAACTACGTCATACAAAAATACCTGTTTCGACTTTCTTCTTTAATGTCTTCTTCGAGGTCGTACAAGGCTCTTAACTTCAACTCTATATACACAACAGAGATGCGCAACCTAGTGGTCGCATAACATCTATATCGTCTTCTTCATAACTAGAATGCCGATCACTCATCCAGGGGATAAAAGCGGTATTACTACCACCGTCACCCCTACACCTTTGTTACACCATGTTCCGAACATTGGGGCATAACTACATCATACAAAATTCTTGTTTCGTCTTTATTCTTTAATGCCTTCTTCGAGGTGGTACAAGGGGCTTAACTTCAACTCTCTAGATGCACAACAGGGATACCCAACCTAGGGGTCGCGCAACCCTACCCATGGCTCGCAACCAACCAACCGATCCCCAACCTAGGGTAAGGTTCAAGTTAGACGGAACCAATTCATATCTGTTATAATAAAACTCTGGAGATTACCTCCATCGTCACCCCTACCACTATGTTACACCATGTTCCGAAACTTGGGGCATAACTACGTCATACAAAAATACCTGTTTTGACTTTCTTCTTTTATACCTTCTTCGAGGTGGTACAAGGGGCTTAACTGAAACTCTCTATATACACAACAGGGATGCCCAACCTAGGGGTCGCATAACATCTCCATCCTCTTCTCCATAACTATAATGGCAATCACTTATCCAGGGGATAAATGCGGGATTACCTGCACCGTCACTCCTACACCTATTTCACTCCATGTTCCGAACCTTGGGGCATAACAACATCATACAAAAATACCTGTTTCAACATTCTTCTTTAATACCTTCTTGGAGGTGGTACAAATGCCTTAACTTCAACTCTCTATTTACACAACAGGGATGACCAACGTAGGGGTCGCGCAACCTCACCTATGACTCGCAACCAAAAACCGATCCCGAACCTAGGGTAAGGGTCAACCTAGACGGAACCAATTCATATCTGTTATAATAAAACAGTGGATATTACCTCCACCGTCACCCCTACCCCTATGTTAACCATGTTCCGAAGCTTGGGGCATAACTACGTCATACAAAAATACCTGTTTCGACTTTCTTCTTTAATGCCTTCTTCGAGGTGGTACAAGGAGCTTAACTTCAACTCTCTATATACAACAGGGATGCCCAACCTAGGGGTCGCATAACATCTACATCCTCTTCTCCATAACTATAATGCAGATCACTCATCCAGGAAATAAATGCGGGATTACTTCCACCGTCACCCCTACACCTATGTTACACCATGTTCCGAAATTTGGGGCATAATTACCATCATAAAAAAAACCTGTTTGGACATTCTTCTATAATGCCTTCTTCAAGGAGGTACAAGGGGCTTAAATTCAAATCTCTATATACACAACAGGGATGCCCAGACTAGGGGTCGCATGACATCTACATCCTCTTCTCCATCGCTATAATGCCAATCACTCACCCTGGAGATAAAGGCGGGATTACCTCCACCGAAACCCTTACACCTATGTTACACCATGTTCCGAAACTTGGGGCATAACTACATCATACAAAAATACCTTTTTCGACTTTCTTCTTTAATGCCTTGTCGAGGTGGTACAAGGTGCTTAACTTTATCTCTCTATATACACATTAGGGATTCCCAACCTAGGGGTCGCGCAACCTCACCCACGGCTCGCAACCAACCAACCGAATCCCAAGCTAGGGTAAGGGTCAAGCTATACGGAATCAATTCATATCTGTTATAATAAAACAGTGGAGATTACCTCCATCGTCACCCCTACTCCTATGTAACACCATGTTCAGAACCTTGGGGCATAACTACGTCATAGACACTTACCTGTTTCGACTTTCTTCTTTAATGCCTTCTTCGAGCTGGTACAAGAGGCTTAACTTCAACTCTCTATATACACAACAGGGATGCCCAACCTAGGTGTCGCATAACATCTACATCCTATTCTCCATAACTATAATGCCGATCACTCATCCAGGGGATAAAGCGGGATTACCTCCACCGTCACCCGTACACCTATGTTACACCATGTTCCGAACCTTGGGGCATTATTACATCATACAAAAATACCTGTTTCGACTTTCTTCTTTAATGCCTTCTTGAAGGTGGTACAAGGGGCTTAACTTCAACTCTCTATATACACAACAGGGAAGCCAAACCTAGGGGTCGCATAACATCTACATCCTCTGATCCATAACTATAATGCCGATCACTCATCCAAGGGATAAAAGCGGTATTACTACCACCGTCACTCCTACACCTATGTTACACCATGTTCCGAGCCTTGGGGCATAACTACATCATACAAAAATACCTGTTTCGACTTTCTTTTTAATGCCTTCTTGGAGGTGGTAAAAATGCTTGAACTTCAACTCTCTATTTACACAATACGGGGTGCCCAACGTAGGAGTCGCGCAACCTCACCTATGGCTCGCAAACAAACAACCGATCCCCAACCTAGGGTAACGGTCAAGCTAGACGGAAACAATTCATATCTGTTATAATAAAACCGTGGAAATTACCTGCATCGTCACCCCTACCCCTATGTTACACCATGTTCCGAAGCTTGGGGCATAACTAAGTCATACAAAATACCTCTTTCGACTTTCTTCTTTAATGCCTTCTTCGAGGTGGTACAAGGGGCTTAACTCAACTCTCTATATACAACAGGGATGCCCAACCTAAGGGTCGCATAACATCTACATTCTCTTCTCCATAATTATAATGCCGATCACTCATCCAGGGGATAAAGGCTGTATTAATACCATCGTCACCCCTACACCTATGTCACACCATGTTCCGAACCTTGGGGCATAACTACATCAAACAAATATACCTGTTTCGACTTTCTTCTTTAATGCCTTCTTCGAGTTGGTACAAGGGGCTTAAATTCAACTCTCTAGATACACAACAGGGATGCCCAACCTAGGGGTCGCGCAACCCCACCTATGGCTCGCAACCAACCAACCGATCCTCAATCTTGGGTTAGGATCAAGCCAGACGGAATCAATTCTTATCTGTTATAATAAAACCGTGGAGAATACCTCCATCGTCACCCCTACCCCTATGTTACACTATGTTCCGAACCTTAGGGAATAACTAGGTCATACAAAAATACCTGTTTCGACTTTCTTCCTTAGCGCCTTCTTCGAGGTGGTACAAGGGGCTTAACTTCAACTCTCTATATACATAACAGGGATACCCAACCTAGGGGTCGCATAACATCTACATCCTCTTCTCCATAACTATAATGCCGATCACGCATCCAGGAAATAAATGCGGGATTACCTCCACCGTCACGCCTACAGCTATATTACACCATGTTCCGAACCTTGGGGCATAACAAAATCGTACAAAAATACCTGTTTCGACTTTCTTCTTTAATAACTTTTTCAAGGTGGTACAAGGGGCATAACATATACTCTATATGCACAACAGGGATGCCCAACCTGGGGTTCGCATAACATCTACATCCCCTTCTCCATTATTATAATATCAATCAAGTTAGACGGAACCAATTCATATCTGTTATAATAAAACAGTGGAGAATACCTCCATCATCACGCCTACCACTATTTTACACCATGTTCCGAACCTTGGGGCATATCTACGTCATATAAAAATACCTGTTTCGAATTTCTTCTTTAATGCCTTCTTCGAGGTGGTACAAGGGGCTTAACTTCAACGCTCTATATATACAACAGGAATGCCCAACATAGGGGTCGCATAACAACTACATCCTCTTCTCCATAACTATAATGCCGATCACTCATCCAGGGGATAATGGCGAGATTACTACCGCCGTCACCCCTACACCTGTGTTACACCATGCTCCGTAACTTGGGGCATAACTACATCATACAAAAATACTTGGTTCGGCTTTCTTCATTAATGCCTTCTTCGAGGCGGTACAAGGAGCTTAACTTCAACTCTCTAGATACACAACAGGGATGCCCAACTTAGGGGTCGCGCAACCCCACCCATGACTCGCAACCAAACAACGATCCCCAACCTAGGGTAAGGTTCATTCTAGGCGGAACCAATTCATATCTGTTACAATAAAACCGTAAAGATTACCTCCATCGTCACCCCTACCCCTATGTTACACCATGTTCCGAACCTTGGAACATTACTACGTCATACAAAAATAACTGTTTCAACTCTCTTCTTTAATTCCTTCTTCGATTTGGTACAAGGCGCTTAACTTCCACTCTCTATATACACAACAGTGATGCCCAACCTAGGGGTCGTATAACATCAACATCCTCAACCCCATAACTATAATACCGATCGCTCATTCAGGAAATAAATGCGGTATTACCTCCACAGTCACCCCTACAGCTGTGTTACACCATGCTCCGAAATTTGGGGCATAACTATATGATACCAAATTACATGTTTCGACTTTCTTCTTTAATGACTTCTTCGAGGTGGAACAAGAAGCTTAACATCAAATCTCTATATACAAAATAGGGATACCCAACTTAGGGGTCGCATAACATCTACATCCTCTTCTCCATTACTATAATATCAATCACTCATCCAGGGTATAAAGGCGGGATTACCTCCACGGTCACCCCTACATCTATGTTACACCATGTTCCGAACCTTGGGGCATAACTACATCATACAAAAATACCAGTTTCTACTTTCTTCTTTAATGCCTTCTTCCAGGTGGTACAAGGGGCTTAACTTCAACTCTATATACACAACAGGGATGCCCAACCTAGGGTCGCGCAACCCAAACCATGGCTCGCAACCAACCAACCGATCCCCAACCTAGGGTAAGGGTAAAGCTAGACGGAACTAATTCATATCTGTTATAATAGAACCGTGGAGATTACCTTCATCGTCACCACTACCCCTAAGTTACACCATGTTCCAAACCTTGGGGCATAACTACATCATACAAAAATACCTGTTTCGACTTTCTTCTTTAATGCCTTGTCGAGGTGGTACAAGGGGCTTAACTTCAACTTTCTAGATACACAACGGGGATGCCCAACATAGGGGTCGCGCAACCACACCCATGGCTCGGAACCAACAAACCGATCCCCAACCTAGGGTAAGGGTCAATCTAGACGGAACCAATTCATATCTGTTATAATAAAACCGTGGAGATTACCTCCATCGTCACCCCTACCCCATGTTACACCATGTTCCGAAACTTGGGGCATAAATACATCATACAAAAATCCCTGTTTCGAATTTCTTCTTTAATGCCTTCTTCGACGTGGTACAAGAGGCTTAACTTCAACTCTCTATATATACAACATTGATGCCCAACCTACGGGTCGCATAATACCTACATCCCCTTCTCCATAACTATAATGCCGATCACTCATCCAGGCGATAAAGGCGGGATTACCTTCACAGTCACCCCTACACCTATGTTACACCATGTTCCGAAACTTGGGGCATAACTACACCGTACAAAAATACCTGTTTCGACTTTCTTTTTTAATGCCTTCTTCGAGGTGGTACAAGGCTCTTAACATCAACTCTCTAAATACAAAACAGGGATGCCCAACCTTGGGGTCGCGGAACCCCACCCATGGCTCCCAACAATCCAACCGATCCCCAACCTAAGGTAAGGGTCAAGCTAGACGGAACCAATTCATATCTGTTATAATAAAACAGTGGAGATTACCTCCACCGTCATCCCTACCCCTAAGTTACACCATGTTCCGAACCTTGGGGAATAACTAGGTCATACAAAAGTACCTGTTTCGTCTTTCTTCTTTAATACGTTTTTCGAGGTGGTACAAGGGGCTTAACTTCAACTCTCCATATACGCAACAGGGATGCCCAACCTAGGGGTCGCATAACATCTACATCCTCTTCTCCACAACTATAATGGCGATTACTCATCCAAGGGATAAAGGCGGGATTACCTCCACCGTCACCCCTACACCTATGTTAAACCATGTTCCGAACCTTGGGGCATAACTGCATCATACAAAAATACCTGTTTCGACTTTCTTCTTTAATGCCTTTTCGAGGTGGTACAAGGTGCTTAACTTCAACTCTCTAGATACACAACAGGGATGCCCAACATAGGGGTCGCGCAACTCCACCCATGGCTCGCAACCAACCAACCGATCCCCAACCTAGGGTAAGGGTCAAGCTAGACGGAACCAATTCTTATCTGTTATAATAAAACCATGGAGATTACCTCCATCGTCACCCCTACCCCTATGTTACACCATGTTCCGAACCTTGGGACATACCTACATCATACAAAAATACCTGTTTCGACTTTCTTCTTTAATGCTTTCTTCGAGGTGGTTCAAGGTGCTTAACTTCAACTCTCTATATACACAACAGGGATACCCAACCTAGGGGTCGCGCAACCACAACCATGGCTCGCAACCAACCAACTGGTCTCCAACGTAGAATAAGGGTCAAGTTAAACGGAACCAATTCATATCTGTCATAATATAACAGTGGAGATTACCTCCACCGTCACCCCTACCCCTATGTTACGCCATGTTCTGAACCTTGGGGCATAACTACATCATACAAAAATACCTGTTTCCACTTTCTTCTTTAATGCCTTCTTCAAGGTGGTACAAGGGGCTTGAGTTCAACTGTCTATATACACAACAGGGATCCCAACCTAGGGGTCGCATAAATCTACATCCTTTTCTCCATATCTATAATGCCGATCACTCATCCATAGGATTAAGGCGGGATTACTACCACCGTCACCCCTACACCTATGTTACACCATGTTCCGACCCTTGGGGCATAACTACATAAAACAAAAATACCTGATTCGGCTTTCTTCTTTAATGCCTTCTTCGAGTTGGTTCAAGTTGCTTAACTTCAGCTCTCTATATACACAACAGGGATGCCCAACCTAGGGGTCGCATAACATCTACATCCTCTTCTGCATAACTATAATGGCGATCACTCATCCAGGAGATAAATGCGGGATTACCTCCACCGTGTCCCCTACACCTATGTTACACCATGTTCCGTACCTTGGGGCATAACTACATCATACAAAGTACCTGTTTCGACTTTCTTCTTTAATGCCTTCTTCAAGGTGGAAAATGGAGCTTACTTCAACTCTCTATATACGCAACAGAGATGCCCAAACTAGGGGTCGCATAACATCTACATCCTCTTCTCCATAACTATAATGCCAGTCACTCATCCAGGGTTTAAAGGCGGGATTACCTCTAACGTCACCCTACACCTATTTTACACCATGTTCCGAACCTTGGAGCATAATCACATCATACAAAAAACCTGTTTCGACTTTCTTCTTTAATGCCTTCTTAGAGGTGGTACAAGGGGCTTAAATTCAACTCTATATACACAAAAGGGATGCCCAAGCTAGAGGTCTCGCAACCCTACCCATGGCTCGCAACCAGCCAACCGCTCCACAACCTAGGTTAAGGGTCACGCTAGACGGAACCAGTTCATATTTGTTATAATAAAACTGTGGAGATTACCTCCATCGTCTCTCCTACCACTATGTTACACCATGTTCCGAACCTTGGGACATAACTACGTCATACAAATATACCTGTTTCGACTTTCTTCTTTAATGCCTTCTTCGAGGTGGTACAAGGGGCTTAACTTCAACTCTCTATATACACAACAGGGATGCCCATCCTAGGGGTCGCATAACATCTGCATCCTCTTCTCAATAACTATAATGCCGATCACTCATCCAGGGGATGAAGGCGGTATTACTACGACCGTCACCCCTACACCTGTGTTACACCATGTTCCGAACCTTGGGGCGTAACTACATGATTTAAGATTCTTGTTTCTTCTTTCTTCTTTAATGCCTTTTTCGAGGTGGTACAAGGGGCTTAACTTCAACTCTCTAGATACACAACAGGGATACCCAACCTAGGGGTCGCGCAACCCTACCCATGGCTCGCAACCAACCAACCGATCCCAAACCTAGGGTAAGGTTCAAGTTAGACGGAACGAATTCATATCTGTTATAATAAAACTGTGGAGATTACCTCCATCGTCACCCCTACCACTATGTTACACCATGTTCCGAACCTTGGGGCATAACTACGTCATGCAAAAATACCTGTTTCGACTTTCTTCTTTAATGCCTTCTTCGAGGTGGTACAAGGGGCTTAACTTCAACTCTCTATATACACAACAGGGATGCCCAACCTAGGGGTCGCATAACATCTGCATCCACTTCTCCATAACTATAATGCCGATCACTCATCCAGGGGATAAAGGCGGGATTACTTCCACCGTCACCCCTACACCAATGTTACACCATGTTCCGAACCTTGGGACATAACTATATCATACAAAAATAACTGTTTGCACTTTCTTCTTTAATGCCTTCTTCGAGGTGGTACAAGGGGCTTAACTTCAACTCTCTATAAACACAACAGGGATACCCCACCTAGGGGTCGCGCAACTCCATCCACGGCTCGCAACGATCCAACCGATCCCTAACCTAGGGTAAGGGTCAAGCTAGACGGAACCAATTCATATCTGTTATAATTTAACAGTGGAGATTACCTCCACCGTCACCCCTACCCCTATGTTACACCATGTTCCGAAACTTGAGGCATAACTACGTCATACAAAAGTACCTGTTTCGACTTTCTTCTTTAATGCCTTCTTCGAGGTGGTACAAGGGGCTTAAGTTCAACTATCTATATACACAACAGGGATGACCAACCTAGGGGTCACATAACATCTGTATCCTCTTCTCCATAACTATAATGCCGATCACTCATCCAGGGGTTAAAGGCGGGATTACCTCCACCGTCACCCCTGTACCTATGTTAAACCATGTTCCGAACCTTGGGTCATAACTACATCATACAA
>Ga0268261_10003246_pt1 | contig 11905 bp, 8 predicted proteins | sample TergutNc150P1_FD_190353 | JGI IMG/M metagenome (GOLD analysis project Ga0268261, IMG submission 190353) | Nasutitermes corniger P1 segment gut microbial community from laboratory colony in Florida, USA - Nc150 P1 (SPAdes) (version 2) | ecosystem: Host-associated > Arthropoda: Insects > Digestive... | reverse complement strand
AACGCTTCAATCAGCAGTTGTTGAAAAGGTGGTCGTCCGACTACTTGCACAACTTGCAACAACGCAGCAAATGGCGCAGCCAGCAACCAGACCTTCAGCCCGGAATGCTAGTGCTGCTTCGAGAAGATAACTACAACCGACCTACCTCTGGTATGCGTTGCCTTCTTCTTCCCTGAAGCGGCCGGCTGTCTCCCGTTCGTCAATCCTAACACTTTATAATTAATGTGACAAATGGGTCACACTTATTAGGACGACTTATTAGCTAGCGGTAGAGTCACAAAGTTCTCTTGTGGGAGTTTACGGGAGTGTGACAGAGGTATGGTGTCTAATTTGTCTTTTTAATTGAACTCCAGCCGAAAGAATGAGTCCACAATTGTTTATTTGAATAATCACTTCGTTTGTACACACTCGTGAATTACTGTTCTGTAATGAGAGCTGTCGTTTTGCGGCACCGAAATACACTTCATCTCACTGACGCTTATGTTGGTACAATATGTTATTTCCGCGTCCGCCCTGTCTGATGAATATTTACAGAATTACCTCACAGTGTCGTTGTTACGTACGTTCTGTTTGATCGACTTTTACCGAAATCTGGCCTATCTGATGAACTTGTACCGACTGACTGACTGACTGACTTCTGGTATATCCTGGTTTCTCTATAAGTTCCAAATTTCAAATGAAAAGCGACGGTTCCTATTGGTTAGAAATGTTAAATTTCGTCATTTCTAATTGGTCGAAAGTCACAATTTTGAATACTTTAAATGCATTGGTTTCCATTCACGTAACGTTGCTTCCTTTGTCGCAGCCCGTGTGAACTCCTACACGCGTCACACTGGGTTGTCTCAATGTGCAAGTGTGACTAATGTGGGATCCTTCTAGCAAGATTTAACTAGGTGTCCAAAACTGTCAAAGTTTACAATGTTAATTGTTCCCAAAAGTTTTCTAAGCTCTCAATTCTGACGCTGACACTAGCAATCCTACCCTTACTGTACTGTCATAAAACGTATAACTCTCTCAGTGCCCCTGTACACTGCTATACACTTTGGTACAACTTCCTTTCCACCAAAACAAAACAAATACCAACATGAAAAGAGCTGTCCCGTCTACCAATACAATTTTGACACTTGCTAAAGAACTTAAATAAAACTCCTCGTACCGGTCATAAATCCCTCTCGTTTTCTGTCCGGACGGTTACATAACTTACCTCCCATGTCTTGGAGACTAGGAATTATTGGTGAAACGTTTCCAGATTCAGATGGATACGTAAGAGTAGTAACAGTGAAAACCAGCTCTGGACAGTTAAAGCGACCGATTCATAAACTGGTAGTATTGCTTGTGAAATAATGCAGAAATCTAAAAACTGTAGTGATATGATAAATCACGGGGGGTGTATGTTTAAGCTTTCATCTTGCATAGCAGTGTGCAGAGGAATGTATTCCCTTTCTCTTTCTTCTTGTTTTGATTATTCGGCGCCCAGTGCTTATCTTTCGAGCACTGTGTGGGTTGAATGTAACAGTAGAAGCCTTATGTAGCAGTTTAGCAGCAGCGACTCGAGCAGTGACCAAGGAGCAGTGAGCAGCGATGTAGCTGGAAGTGCTGTGTATGTTTATAGTGTTCATGTGTACCCACAATCCAGAGATTTGAACCAAATACAGTCTACTTTGAGCATCTTTACAAAGCCAATCAAATTTAGAACGTTATATGGGCTGGATTGATTCACATTCACTGGAAATATACAAATCTCATTGCGATACAGAAGCGTTATATTATATGTGCCAGTTCAACTCCTCAAAAATATTCTGACGCAGAACACAAAGGTTCAACTTCGTTACCAAAGACCCGGCCACTAGAAGTAAGGTAAATCATTTCAGTGTGTCAAAATTCATTTCCATACCTTGCATTTCGTTGGCCGGGAAAGCTCATTCAGTATAGTGACATTCTACGGACTGGGATAAACGGGGCAAAGTTCCCGATAGAGGTAAGAATCGTATCTTTTGCCACATTGCCTTGACCAGCTCCGTAGCCCATCTTACCTCTTAATCAGTGGATGTCAGTAGTCTTTCTAACTGAAAGTCTGTCAGTGAATTTGCTTCCATATTTTGACAAGGTCAAGAATAATTAGATCTATATCTGTACTCCCTTATGCGTATTAGTGACGTGTGGATTAACTAAAAACGTTAACAGCTCTTACTAGTGACACCTTTGCATTCCACTTCTGTCTTATCTTCCAGTCTAAGATGACGTCTCCGAAGATATCTCACATGAAAAATATTTCTTGCCTATCCGTATTTTCTTGGTTAAATCACCGTACTAATATGGCAATTTTTGCCTATCCGCATTTTCTTGGTTAAATCACAGTACTAATATGGCGGTCTTCTTTTTTGTAGGTTGATTATTTTATAATAAACGTAGCCTACTGAAACTTTACAAAAGAAAGCAGTTGAGCACAACAGAGTGAAAAGGTACAGGTAAAGTCATTCCCGTGTTTGATATGGCACCATGCCGTAAAGCTGTGTGGAAGAGCGGTTGCGTAATTCTACTAATTTTAACCCCCAGCACTAGATTGACGAGTCAGCTTCAGGTCCCCGTCGCTTTACTTCCAGGTATCTATCGTACAGGTGGCTTAACGAGACCCAGCGTCTTCCTGCGCATCATGCAGGAAAGGAAATTTCTTTCCCTCTGCCGGCAATCGAACCCACATTCTCCGACTTCCTGTCCTGTTGACTGGTTTTATACTGACTATAGTTCGTATAATCAATGTTTTAAAATACGCGGTTTTCAGTTTTCAAAATTCCAACCAAGAAATTTGATGTATGTTGGTAACGCTCGTAGACTGATAATCGGAAATATCACATTTGACTCTCTGCCGGCTCAACGACAATCCTGAATGAGCGGTTCACTATGTAGAAGCAAGTTGGAAGACATCACTTTTGTTCAGTGACGGGTTATAAGATTACAGATGACGTTAAATATTAAAGAATAAATATTAGAGGAAGCATATATAGGAGTTTAGTTTGGGAGTGTTCGATCCAGCATTGTGACGTCATATTGCAGACAACATGCAGGGCTGTATTTAAAACGTCATGCACCTATAATACAGCCTGCATGACTTGAAGTCATTTTGCGCATTGCACCGTCTACGCGTATGTTCTGCGCTCTGACTCATTTGTTAGTCAGTTGGCTGTAAAATAATGTACACTATTATTAGTTAAATCGTGTTAGCTATATTTCCAAAAATGTCTGGGTACTTGAGCATGGTGTAAAAATTAAAGCGCGTACAGCTGGTGGAAATGCGTGCAGGACATCAAATGAGTGCTTAATTTTATGGACTTGTTTTGTTAAAATTGTTTCCGTTGCGACAAATAGGTAACCAGTTACGATCGAGATGTGCGCAGAAAAGTGTGTGAAGTCTTCACTAATGTTGTCCGTATTTAACCTCGACTGGATTGTACTTCGCAGTTGTAGTTAGCTTCTCAAGAAGGACTCTGCTCCATGGAGTAAGTAAGTAAGTAAGTGAAACGAGTGTCATGTCTTATAAACTGTTAAACATTTGTCTATTTCTTGGATGTGGACAGAGACAGCGAAGCTAAAGGCACATTTGTGTAACAATTAAGAATGTTTGAGAGTATAAACAAGGCAGGCAGCATACATATAACCTTATATCGAGGCACGTTATCATTGTTGCCGTGGAAAATCAACAGGTATTACATGTTCTGAGTGTTTGTAGCCTTAGTTATCCAGTATGCAAAGCGCATACGCCATATATATTGTCATGTGTGGCTTGTCCGGGTCTACCAGTTCTTTCCCACATTATCTCTTGAACGGCGCGATTTTAGGAAAAAAGTTATTGAGCATACAATTGTGTTCTGATTTTCTCTTCAACTTTTGTCTAGAATATTTCTCCTTTTAAGAATAATTCAGCGAGATGCCATAAATGTACATAGACTCTCATGTAAAGAACCTGTTATTCATGTCAGATTTTAGTGAATTTTTTCTTTTTCTACAGATTTCGAAAAATAATAAAATACCAAATTTAATGAAAATCCGTCCAACGGGAGCTTAGTTTTTCCATGCGGACCGACGGAGAGACATGACGAAGCTAATAGTCGCGTTTCGAAAGCGAACATATTGAGAGAAGGAAAACCAAGGAAGAGAGCATTAAAGAAGAAAGCGAATAAGGAATATGAAAAGGAACAAAAACAGATGACTTTAATAAGCGGCCCGTGTGAAGAACACTAATCGGGAGTCAGCTGTTTTTAGGGTGAAAAGTCTGTGGCCTTACAGCCGATAGGGTGTGATGTCTTTTGCGCTGCTAGTAGCTGGCTGGCAAGAAGGCCGGTCTGGATAGATATTTTGACCTCAGGCACCATCTTTATTGAGAGAAAGGTAAATGTATGTAATTTGGAACGAGCTAACAAGGGATCATGGAGCGGACGGGTGGTAGGAAAATACTGAAACATTCTATAGGCTTTCTCTCTTCCACCATGTACTACGTAGTTTGTAAAAAGCGAATTCGAGATTGGAAGTCCGTAGCAAGTGAGGTGCAGGTTCCAAGGTTAGGGGTTTAGTTCCCGAAATGCCGAGTTTACACCCTAGTGCCAGAATTTATAATAAAGAACTGTTGAGTGTTTCTTGCTTGAAAAAGGATGTCATACATCCAAGAGCTGAATCACTAACTGGTACTCGTTTTAGCTTCATAGTTTCTGTACATATCTGGTTATCAACAGAAACCTTACATGTATTTGAAATATTAGAATAACTGAATGCCGCTGTCCAGTGCTTCTTTGATTTGTGTTCGGGAGGTTCCAAGCTGAAATCTCTGCTCGCGAATATAAAGGGAGAGAGTCCAGTCTTTACAGTGGTATGGATTCTAACAATATTATTTCAAAAACGGAATAAAAAATTTAAAATTAATGCTTCTCCTTTTATATTATTTTCGTGCATCCGACACCTACCTGATAACGGCTAATCTGGGCAGCCGAAACGTGTTGTAGTTTATAATAAAAGACTAATATACTAGATATGTATGGTTGTGTTTGGCCGTATAATAAACACCTTAGTGCATGTATGTCTTCTGTAGGATTGTGTCAGTGATCACTGATTATTTTTCTCAGCGATATTCTAATGGAGAAGCATTTTGTGTGTGTGTGTGTGCGCGCGCGCGCGCGCGCGCGCGTGTGTGTGTGTGTGAGGTAGGAACTGAATCTTTATACATTATTTACGTTAATTTCGAACTTAAACGAGTCACATATTCAGTATCTTTATCACACGCACAAATGAGTATCTTTTGCCCCACACTACTGGGTATTATTCTAAAAAAAAGTTAACATTTATGAAAGGCGACATCTCACACGTAAGTTATAAAGGAATATTACTTGCGGTGAACCTGTCAAAGAAATCAGGCTCTTGCTTCCAGGTCTGGGGGATCAAAGCTCGGCGTTCTACACGTGGCCAGTTTTCTTCTGTGGGATAAGTTATTTAAGAGCGCATAATATTTTGCAGTGTTCACTGTAACTAATTAAGCCAATATCACCATTCGTGATCTTTTTACCACCGCACTGGATGTTGCACAACCTGAGCTGTTGAAACAGCCGGTGAAATAACTCATGGTCAAATTCCAGTCCCAGTAATTGCGCTTTTATGAACTAAAAGTTAATGACATGTATTTATTCAAAGACCATTGGTATAGCGTTAGAGGAGTATCCTACGCGAAAATGTGTAATTTGCCACAGCCACAGCATTAAGAAAATTGGACGTTTATAAATACTGTATTCCTCGAAAATCGGAATGTATCGCGATTAATGTAACATGGAAATATGAACCCTTGACAACAGAACATTTGTGGACTTAACGTTCTGTATATTGATTATATTAAAACTTGCGTGATTTCAGGCTTCCGCCGCGAAGTAGATGAGACCTGCGCTCTTATGGGATATCGCATAGTATGGTGGTAATTCCTTAGGGGAAAGTCGCCTATTATGGGGAGTTTTTTTAAAAACAGCTATTAAACTTAGGAAAAAGTCGTAAAAAAATTTCAAAACACAAACATGACACTATTTCATTAATGAAGAGATAGTTGTTACATAAACATCGTAAATTAGGAAAAGAAAAACGCGTGTAAAATTCGTTTCCGCAAAAACTTCCTATCTCCTAATTAGGCGCACACGTGTTCATAATTTGAGGAGGTGAGTAATTTACACAGAAAGCACAAAGAATGGTTACAGAATTAAAATAATTACAAATACAAAGGATACAAACTAAGAACAAAACAGTGTTTATTCATGACAAGGCTCACAAACAGTGTGTGAGCACCTATCTGAGATGCTCCGCACATCATATCCACTCTTCTTCATTGTGGCCTTAAAGAGAAACGACCAGTACAGAACACACAATCAGCGTCTTGTTCCTCTTCTTCCGTCGATTTGTCAGCGAAAGAAACAGCTAGGTCAGTGTCCGAATCTGGTGGAATGTCAGACGGAGTTGGATCCCGGCAAACCCTTCTCTTCCGTCTTTTTGAAGGACCAAGAAGAGCATTCGACGCAAGCCGTTTGGTTTTGGATTTAGTGGCCTGTTTGATTTTCTTTTTCTGAGTTGCCCCAGCAAAATTTCTGTAAAGTGAACTCGTTATTTTCTTCGCTGTTCCACCACGAGTATTTGGCTGTAGGTTCAGATTTGGCACAGGGCTGATATCTGATGCTCGGAGAGCCTCAGCAGAAGTGAACGGCGAAAAATGAGCAGAACTGAAGAATGGCTGATCGTTGATTTTCACCAAAGCAGGATGGTTCACAGGAGCAACATCTGTGTCCTTTGAGGCTGGAGGGAAATCGTGTGGTCTGAAAATGTTCTTGTCACAAGGAAAGAGGCCTGTCGCCCGGCAGCCATTAGCCGTTATCTCGCCTGTTGCAGCTCGCTTGTATGCAGTGCCGACTTGTTGGCAAATTTGACAGACGGTGACGACTCGCCCGCTCTAGTTTTGGACGGAGGTATATTTCAATTTCTTGGGAGTAGAATGCTTTCATGGTCCCCATGAAAGCTTTATCCAAGCGTTGCATTTTGTGATTGTTGTGAGGTGGGAGGTAAATGATGTCAACATGATTCTCTCGAGCTAAAGTATTGACCTCCAGATTACTTGTGTGTGAATAGTGCTCGTCCGGTACTAAGATAAAAGGATTTTATTTTGTTGGCTTTGTATTTTTGATGAAATGAAGAAACCATTGGGAGAAAATCTCGCTCTCTATCCACTTCGAGGGATGGAACGCGTGGATTGATCCAGGTGGTGTGCCATTCGCCAGTTCTGGTTTCATATGTTTTCTTGAAATACAAGTAACGGAGGAATGAAGTGTCCATTTGGAATCATACAGTTGACGACTGTCACAAGAGATCCCCGTTCTGCGGATAGAAAAGACGATATCTGACGCATGCCTTTCAATCCTAATATTTTCGTATGTTTGTGCTGTACAATAGTGATGCAGGTTTCGTCGCAGTTGTGAAGTCTTGCAGGAGTATGTTGAATGGTGTACATAGCATGTTCTTAGATTTAAAAATACTGAGCTACTGCTTCAGGAGTGAATTCCCTCGCTCTTGAGAGTGAAGAACTTCAATGGTTGTAACTGAAATTTCTTGATGACGACGTAGGAAAATTTTCAACCACTTTCTTTCAGTTTTTTAAATTTCTCTTGAAAAATTGGGTTTTAATTCCGTTTCTTGCATCAAGTAGGTAAGCGAGATGCATGACGTCTGCCACTGTCAAGTAAAAAAATCTTTCTTTCCATCAAACGACAGTGTTGAGCCAGATCATTTTCTGTTTCACAAGGAAGAGCATGCTTCCTACCCTGTTTTGTTTTTTATTGTTTCACTTGAGCTTTTCTGCCGGTTTTTAACATAACGCCGAAGTGCTCTTTGTGGTATGTTGAAAAACCCGGACGCTTTGTAGCTGCCCTTTTCCTTGGTCCTCAAAGCCTCAATAGCTGCCTACATCCTTGTTTGGGTCCCATTTTTTCTTTCTAATTATCTGTAATATATAAACCAGAAGCAATAATTCACAACCTACTGACTTCCTAATATGGGGAGCCCCATATTAGACTCTTGAGAGCTCACCATAATAGGCGAAAACAGGTGCTCGAGAAAATATGCAAATAAAACCAAAGGACCTGAAATTGTACTTGTGAAACACAGATAGGGGTTAAGATTGCACTTAACAGAGAACTGAGCACTAAACTAATTTAGAAAAATAGCGTACCTTCAACGGCTCATGAGTCACAGTTTGGGGATAAGCAAAAATTTCACAGCGCACCATAACAGACACCGCGTCAGTAAGGAAGTCTTGGGCAACTGACCGTTTATAATATGATTACAATTAATAACCTCATCTGCATAATGATTTACATTCTTAAGCTCAGAGCGCAGCACCTCCTGGTATGAAATAATGCACCTCCCCATATTAGGAAATCTCTCCGTAATAGGCGACTTTCCCCTACCGACATTTCGGGACAATCTTTCTATTCGCGTACGGCACTTGGTGGTGGCGTTACTTTCCAGGGCCGGTCAAACTTAAAGCAGCACAGAGCCACTACAATTCTCTCTCCCTCCCTCCCACCGTCTGCACACTGCGCCGACCCAATTGACTGGCACCACACATAATGAGAACCAGTCAGCGCCCACACATTTCCCGATATAAACCGCTTATGTACTAGCGGGGGTATCCGGCGTTGCCCGGGATCAGAAATTGCGAAAGCAGATATTTGAAAGCACATGGAGGTACAAAGGTTGGATAGGTTAGACGTTATTTGTATAATTGCAATTCCTAAGTCACTTCGTTCCCGCCTGATGAGGTTCCGAATTGTAGACACATGGATCCCGTTCACGTCCCAGCGTATCGTACGCATTACGGAGATTGCGAAACACTTGGAGTAGGAATGCGCAACTGTCGTCTGCAAGGACGTGATTTCCTGTAGGCCACAAAAACAGGTGCTGGAATGAGAGATATAACGCTGTGGTGGATGGCCCCGCCGCCCGGTTGAACGTAATATCCATGACGTGACGCGAACACCCACCAGAATAAGGGATACGAAGCTGTGGCGGATGACTCTGTCGTCTGCAACGATGTAATTTTCGCGACTTTAGGGAACTCCCGCTAGAATCGCGGATATAAGGCTGCCGCGGATGACTCCGCCGTCAGCGACAACGTAATGTCGGTGACGTAACGCGAACACCAGCTGGAACCACGGATATAAGGGTATCGCGGAAAACGGTCGCGCCGGCATCCATCTTGTGCCCATGATTCTGCAGTGGCCCCTGAAGGAAAATGGCCCAAAAGGTCGAAGAAGTGAAGAATTTCGGGCCCATACATACCCTAGGGTCTCTTCCAGACCAAGGGGGAGACGTGTGCAAAGTTTGGTTCCGATCGGTTCAGAAATGTGGATTTGTATAAGGTACAAACAAACATACATACAATCAAACAAACATACATACAATCAAACAAACATTCATCTTTATATATAAGATTACAAAGTGTTACCGGCTTTTTTCTTGGATTTCTTGGCCGCTGAAGATAGGACCGATGGGTTAAACGTTGCTAAGGAGTTACCACTATGAGTTGCGTAATATCCCAGAAGAACACAGATCTCATATTAAAACTTGTTTTGTGGTACAATACAATTAGTAAGAACCTGTGTGACACATGGTAATGGTTGGCAAGAATGGTCCTTAAGGTGGGCGAAACGTAGTGTCTTCCATTATAGACCTAGTGACATTTTCCCTTAACAGCCGTGGTGGTTCATCCGATACAGCGACTAAGTTACGTGCTGTATGATGGTCGATTCAATGCCGGGGCAGAGATTCGCCCCCTCTACACCGAATTCGGATCACTTCTTTTGCCTGACCCAGTCACCTACCAAATGGGTACCGAGGGTGAAGCTGCACTTTCACACCTTTCTGTCTGCTGCCGAGGTTAAGAATATGTGGACCTTTGAACTACATTCACTCATCCGTGTTAATGATATGGTGCGGAATTAAGCACAGTAATAACTTTAATAACCGTCATGTTATATTGATGGCATTTGAATAAATATTGAGGTACATTCAGGAGCAGAATGCCACGTTGTCCGTCTGTTAATGGCAATTTTATATGACGGTTAATGATGTTGACCAAGACCTATTTTATGATATAACCCTACTAAAGTGTAGACAAAATTGTCCCTGTGATTAAATAAGCACCACGAATGAGGAGGTGCATATATACCTTGTAGTTGCTCAATAATTACATGCGTTGAAAACTATATTTAGGTGAGTGAGGAAACCTTATCGCTTGTAAGCTTACGGACTGGCTAAAAAATTGTATTTTTTTCTTACAAAATTTAGACAAATGTTTTGACACAAATGGGGTGTCTAAATCACAACCGATTTGTAAATCTAGTTTCTTACGTCATGTGCCTTGAATATGGACGGAGCGCGTTTCTCTGAAATGTTTGTGCTTATTTGCCAAGCTGCGAGAGGTGTATCTCAGAATAAGGCTCTCTTTATAATTTTCTTTATTATGTTTTTAGAACATAAAAGTCTTTACATGTTATTGGATGTGAACGTCTTCAAGAGTAAATGCAGGTAAATGTGGTTATGAACCAATAAATTTTGTCTACGTTGTTTTGGGACATGGGAAGGATTCGACTCCGCGTTTGTGAATGAGTGTGTGAAAATATTGTGTATATCTTCTGTGTAACAAAGTTAAGCAAATTTAGCATCCTAATTGCTAAGCAAAGAGATAATCTGTCCTGTATTTGAAATGTAAACATCATAAGATGATATACAGGAAGTGCGCCATGTATGGGTGCATGGCGTAGTTCCTGTTTTTTAATTCTTTCTTAAATCCTGTTTATCTGTTTTTATATTTACGTATATGTATACGTGTTTTACATTGCAAGGACAGCTGATATTTCAGTACGGCTGACTTGGGCAAGAGGCTTTGAACCGCGCTTTTGATAACTTCTCTCAGCTTTACATAAAATTTTATGCCATTAAATTTAAATGTGCTGAATTTCAGTCTGAGCTTCAAACTTTTGTATAACCCAGATTTTGAAGCGAAATAGCCACTTTTGAGATACGAAGCTATAGGGTACACAACCGGTAATGAACTGGCAGTTTTCAGACCATTCGTTGCACGACAGGACTAACAGTGATACGAGCAACATTTGGTGTTACTTCAGCCAGCAGCCTCACACTTTCTGCACTTTATCCGAATGTTTGTAAGGTTGTAGACATAATCGTATTATTTAAAAAACGTACCTTTCCAAAGAAAACACAGCAACAGTTTCGTAATCGCAAACAAAAGTGCAGTGATTTCAACCAGTTACGCACTACGAAGAAAATGATAGTTTCGTTATGTGTTTTTCAGTCTCTCTTCTGTTTGAAAGTTCAGCAGGTATTTACCTTGTTAGTCGATGTTTCCTTTTATTTTGGCATGATACCGGATGGCAGTTAATACTGTGCCGTAACTCGTCGTATAGTGATTAAACATTTTGGGTATAATAATCATCATTATTACCATCAACATAGGGCTGAGGAAGTACGCTTTCTAAGTGTCGACAAATTCAGCTTTTTCCTGGGGGGAAGGTACGCAATGAATAAAATTTTCCTGCTTTAATTATGGGAAAGGAGGTAGCATATTTCTTTGAAACGCTGATAATGACCCCAAAGACTTCCTAATCTGAAAGAAAATTCTTTTTGGCTTAAATGCTACCTCTGTGAGAAATAACTCTTTATCTTAACGGTGAAGGATTGCCTTTGACGGTGTCATTTTTTTGCTTCGTAGTTTACAACAATATTTTCTCAATTGTATTGGCCGCATCGTATCTATTGTGCAAGTCATTTGTTGGAAAATTATTAAATATGCCCCCCCCCCCCCCCCCCCCCC
>Ga0268261_10003245_pt1 | contig 11905 bp, 16 predicted proteins | sample TergutNc150P1_FD_190353 | JGI IMG/M metagenome (GOLD analysis project Ga0268261, IMG submission 190353) | Nasutitermes corniger P1 segment gut microbial community from laboratory colony in Florida, USA - Nc150 P1 (SPAdes) (version 2) | ecosystem: Host-associated > Arthropoda: Insects >... | reverse complement strand
GGATGGAGTTGGCTCAGGATAGGGACAGGTGGCGGGCACTTGTGGGTACGGTGAGGGACTTTCGGGTCCCATAAATGCGGGGAATTTCTTGACTAGCTGCAAAGTTTACTGGTTAGCTTCTCAAGGACTCTGCTCCATGGAGTAAGTAAGTAATGTGGCTGAAATTAAGAATGAATTAACTAAACTTAATAATGGGCGTAATCGTTATGAAAACATCAATCAGTTAATTACTTTTTAATTTAAGGAAAGGAACATCTTGGCCACATTTTTTCTATTAAGAACGCTACGTCATGAACAACTGAAGTCACACATGCAAGTTATTTTATCTTTAATGACTAGAACCATGTGATTTCGCAATAGGTTCATTACGGCTAATCGCATTTGCCACATTTCTTGGTCGCTTACGCGTTTCGTTCCCAGGGCTGGTCTTCCACAGGCTAAGCGCTTGGATCTCCGTGTCACTCCATCTGTCCTGAGACACAGTAGTTGGCTGAACGCGAATGCTTGCATTAGCCCTATGCCCTGCATTTATTCCACCAAGAGTTGCAACGAAACTTTTCCACTGGTTTGCATTCTTGATTGTGCCAATACAACGTAGCAATATATCAGTGGGCACCTCAGATGTTCCAAATGCTTGGTGCAATGATTTAAACTTGGCAGTAAAACTGCACTTTTACATCAACTGTATTTTCACGCTCAGTGTTTTCATTCTGCGGGACTTCTTCCTCAGTTTCAATTGTTGCAATGTATTCATCTGAATGAGATCTTACATTAGAGTCGTTAACGTCAACAGTATTCGAGATGGTTGGTAAAATGACAGAGGTTCTGCTTCATCACCAAGTTCCAAAACTGCTATCCTGTTCCTTGCTTCATCAGTAACCCCAGGTGCATTTGGGGGAAGAAGTGATAAACATTTCAAAATCTTCACCTGATGTTTGCAGAACTTCCCATGTTTACCTGCTTCACACATGCAAATGCCAACAGAAATGTTAACTACATATTTTTCATCACGCCTTTACTTCACGACTGTTCGCTAATGATCTTAGTCTACGTACGTAGTAGTTCTCCATCACAGTACACGTGAAGACTACTAGGGCCGTTAGTAGTAAGGGTGCAGGTATGGGACCCGGAATCCCAGACAGTATGGCGCCAGGCTTAACCTAACCTTGAGCTCCCTCTAGTTACGTCACACGTAAACAAACCTAACCTTCCTTTCCTTCCCCTCGCCCTCAGGCGGCAAACTTTGTCCCGCAGACAGTATGGCGTCAGGGATAAACCTAACTTTAACTTGTTATTATTTACAAACCTAACTCTCCCCACTTTTTTAGACTTTTAGGCGATCACGTGATGTCAACAAAGATGGCGGAGGGGTGAATGACCTTCCCTCTTAACCTAACTTTAACTTGTTATTATTTTGAAACGTTGTCACGTGATGTATACACCCCCAGGCGATGTTATGTCAACAAAGATGGTGGAGGGGTGAATGACCTTCCCTCTAATCCTAACTTTCACTTATTTTGAAACGTTGTCACGTGATGTAAACAGCCCTAGGCGATGTTATGTAAACAATGAGGTAGACAGTGTGACGCCGTGCTTAACCTAACTTTAATGGTAAACAAAGCGCCATTTTGAATTTTAGCTAATATGACGTCTAGAGCGGTAAGTTTAAAAGTTAATTATTTTGATGCCTTGTTATGGTTGCTGGATGTAAACAAAAGATGGCGGAGGGGTTAATGACCTTTGTGCGTAACTTAACTTTAACTTGCTATGATAAACAAAGGCGCCATTTTGAATTTTTGCTAACATGGCGGCTAGCGCGATAAGTTTAAACCTAACTTATTATTTTGGATTTGGCGCTACCGCCATTTTGAATTTGAAGTAATATGGCGGCTAGAGCGGTAATTTCAAACTTAACTTCTTATTTGAATATTATTGTTTTGATGTGAACAAACCGCCATTTTGAATTTTAAACCTAACTTTAACTTGTTACTGTAATAAGGCGATCATTTTTAAATATGGCGGACTAGCGCACTATTTAAACCTAACTCAAACATTTACTATTTGAATAGAACAGCCATGTTTACAATATAGCGCACTTGCGCGCCATTTAAACCTAACTTTAACTTGTTATGTGGATACGACGGCCATTTTGCAATATGGCGGACTTGCGCGCTATTTAAATTACTTGAATAAGACTACCATGTTACAATATGGCTACAACTTTACACTTTATGTGACACTGGAAAGAGATGGCTAGAGCGGTAAGATATCAGACTCATAATTGAAAGATTCTAGGTTCGAATCCTGCGGCTTTAACCATTTCTTTTTAACGAAACTATCCCAGGTAACTAGGGTAAATAAAGACAATTTTTACATTTTTACAAATATATAGTTTAAATTTTAGTTAGTAGTTAACAGAGTGAGGTAGAGTAGCCTACATTTTGTTGACCCCTGAGCCAACGTTATGCGAATGGTTTGTATGTCCCTGAGGGTGAGTCATTAGCGTAATGGGAATTGTTTACTCCAGGACATTAGTCTAATGGAAAAAGCCTGTATAGCTCCGGGGCAAAAGCCATTAGCTTGCTACTTCAGACGTGTTGCGACTTGTTGGCGCCAGTAGGAGTGTGTGTTAGATAAAATCATATCGATTCCTGGAAAAGGCCATTAAGGAATGCAGGTGACATACTTTAAAAGCCATTAAGATAACAATCAGGAAACGATCCCTGGAAAAAGCCATTAAGAAGACAAACAGGTCTGAACATGTTCAGAGGGCAGCACTATATTCGGGCATTTAAACTCTAGTGGAATATTTTGCATCGTGCCTTGACTGTGTTTAGAGCCTTTTACGCTACGCTACTTGTGTGTACCAACGCTTCAGCAGCCAGCAGCCACAACAGTTACAACTTGTATTGTGCAACAACTTGCGGCTACATCAGCGTTATTTACAACTGTTGAACCTACATCATACAACAATTACAGCTATTTCAAGTAAGCGGTACCCGTACTATCAAAATATAAAATGGCAAAGAAACTTTCTGAATAGACAGAGGGCTATTCCTACTACTGAGGCACCCTCTGTAAGCAGGGAGGATATAGCACCTTCCTCTAGCAGAAACATTCCTGTGTCGGAACAGCTAGCCTTTAGGATTTTGGACGAGACCTCAAAATCTTTTCCAAAATTTTACGCGACCGGGCGTAGTTTGCTTATCAAGTTTAATTGTCCGGGTGAAGAGCAAGACTCCACCACTTATCTCAAGGAATGTATTACTGCACTTACTAATTACCTAGTAGATAAAGTGCCAGATAGAGATTTGGTAGGTTTGAGATATCGTAATACTGAGAATGTGCATGATAAGGTGGTAGGCTTCAGCTTACGTCGCCGGGACCAGTTGAAGCCTGAGGTGGTCTGGAGTGTACTCGGGAAAGTTATACAGAGCAATGCTAGGTTTGCTCTGACTGACCGTCTTGAAGTGCATTTGGACCATGTTACGATGCTTGCTGGTAACGGGAAAATGGCTGAGAAGACTAAAGGGCGGTCTTTGGATGTTTTGAGTGCGATTAAAAAGAGTATTGTCGTTGTGAAGGGGGCCTTTCTGTGTTTAGCTCATGCATTAATAATTGCTATGGCCCGAGTAAATAATGACCCAAAGTACGCATTATATAGACACGGTAAAGGCTTGATGCAACCTGTTGAAGAACTCATAAAGGCTTCCGGTGTTGATTTATCCAATGGCGGGGGTTTTGAAGAGCTTCAACAGTTTCAACAGTACATTTCGGATTACAAAATTATTGTGTTTGATGGATTGTACCCTGATAGGGTGATGTTTAGTGGAAATTCCCTTTCCGCCAAGAAATTGTACCTCCTATATAATCGGGACCCTGGGCATTATAATGTAATTACCAACTTGAAGGGTGCAATGGCGAAAAAGTACATATGTAACGGCTGTGACATGTTATACGATAAAACACAAGTGTGACAAAGTTTGCTCCCTGTGTACTGCTACACCACCCTGTACTAAAGATCAGTCCAAGTATTGTACATGTAACAGATGGTTTCTCAGTGAGAAGTGTTTCCAGAATCATCTAATTCTCAAAGTGAAAAAGGCAAGCTAGTCTGTCAGTGGAGACAAGTATGCCGAAATTGTTCATATTGGTAACGTCTGATTCGAAACATGAATGCTACAAGAAATTTTGTACATTTTGTAATAAGAAGCAACCTTCAGGCCATTTATGCTACGTGGCTCCACTTAAACCTAGCAAGCTATCAAACAAGTATTTTACGTTTTCTTTGATACGGAATGCACACAAGACCTTGAAAAGTGTGATGGGTCTTTTGAGCATGTTCCGAACCTCATGTGCTCAGATGTGTTCTAAATGTGAAACCGTGGATGATGTTAATGTCAATTGCGAACAGTGTGGAACGCGTGACCACACGTTTTGGCAAGACCCCGTAGGTAAATTTATCGATTATCTTCGAATATCTAGGCCATTCGCTAACAAGATTTATGCCATTTTACACAACTCTCGTGGATACGACGCACAGTTTCTTCTCAGAAGATTTTTGGAACTTAGATGGGAGCCAAAATTGATAATGGACGGTAGTAAAATTCTAAGTATGGTTGTGGAAAATTTTCACTTTTTGGATTCGCTGAATTATTTGCCCATGAGTCTAAACAGCATGCCCAAATTATTCGACCTGACATGCAAGAAGGGTACCACCCCCATTTCTTCAACACGGCCAGCAATTTGAATTATGTGGGTCCTTATCCTGAGTCAGAATTTTACGAGGCAGACTATGTCTGCTGATGAGCGCACCCAATTTATGCAGTGGCATCAGGAACAGAAAGGTAAGTTATTTTCCAACAAGGACGAACTGCTGGCCTACTGTATGGATGATGTGAATGTGTTGAGGCAGGCATGCTGCGCGTTTCGAAATTTGTTTTTGAAATTGGTTAAAATGGACACCTTTAGGGAAGCTATAACAATATCGTCCATTTGCAATAAGGTATTCCGAACCATGTTCCTGAAACCTGATGCTGTAGGTATTGTCCCGAGAGCCAGTTATCGTATGGGGGATCGTCAGTCTATTGAAGGTCTTCAGTGGCTGCCGTATATGGGACGGACTTGCAAAATTATTCATGCCGGTAGTGGGAGGGAAGAGGGTACCTAATGTAAAAGTTGACGGGTATTGTCGAGAAACAAACGAAGTCTTGAGTATCTAGGTTGTTTATGGCATGGGTGTCTGCATGCCCAATCGCCATAAACCCATTGGTAACACTAAGGAAACACTGGAAAACAGTTATGAGGAAACAATGGCGAGGTTACAAAAATCAAAGACGCTGGTTACACTCTTTCGATATGGGGGAGTGAGTTTAGAAAACTATTGCGTAACACTCCTGGTCTGGAAAATGAACTTTGCTCGCACCCCTATGTAAAGAACGCTCCTATTAATATTCGGGATGCCTTGTTCGGGGGTAGAACCGAGGCTAGTAAAACATGTTACAGAGTAAATGATGGGGAACAAATCTGATATGTGGATGTAATCAGTCTGTACCCTTACATTTGTAAGTACGGTAAGTTTACGGTAGGCCACCCGAAAGTGTACGTGGGTGCAGACTGCCCCCTGACTGTTTGGATAGGGAGGGTGTCATTAAATGTAAGGTTTTACCTCCTAGGGGACTGTATCATCCAGTCCTTCCATACAAAAGCAACTCCAAACTGATGTTCCCCTTGTGTTCAGCTTGTGCCGACACTATGAACCAGGACAACTGTACACACTCTGATGAGAAGCGCTGTATAGTTGGGACGTGGATAGTGGATGAGGTCCGCAAGGCCGTAGACATGGGTTATGGTCTGGTGGACGTGTATGAGTTTTGGGAGTATGAAGTAACGTGCTTTGACAAAGACCAATTCAGGAGGTCTGTTAGCAGAGTACGTTAACATGTTCCTAAAACTCAAACAGGAATCATCCAGCTACCCATCTTGGGTTCAAAGTGAAGAAAACAAGGACATATACATTGAGGACTACCGGCGCGCAGAGGGAATTGCTCTAGACAAGGCATCAATTTCCAAAAATGCAGGCAATGTACTTTTGCAAAACTAAAATTGAACTCAATGTGGGGCAAATGGGCACAAAACCAAAACAAGACCCAGACTACAATTGTCAACTCTGAGAAAATTTTACGAGCTTTTAACAAGTCCGGGTACTGAGGTTACAAACCTCATATTCCCGAACGAAGAGGTAGCATGGGTCTCCTGGAAGTATTCAGAAGACAATGTTACCACGGGGAAAAATATTAGCGTAGCAGTTACCGCCTACGTAACTACTCAAGCTTGGCTAAAATTGTACGGGTATTTGAGCAAATTGGGGAAGTCTGTTTTATACTGTGATACAGACTCTGTTATCTACGTTCAAAGGGTAGATGGACCCCCAAAAGTAAGAATAGGGGACTATCTGGGCGACCTCACGGATGAGTTGGAGGAGTTTGGCTCTGGCTCCTTCAGAGATGAGTTTGTTTCAGGCGGCCCTAAAACTATGCGTTTTCGGTAATTTGCCCCTCTACCGGTAAACGCACAACTAAATGTAAAGTAACGGGTATAACTTTGAACTATGAAAATTCAAAAGTTGTAAACTTTTCTTCTTTGAGAGATATGATTCTGGAAGACGCGCCGCCTGTACATGTCCACAATTCCAAGAAGATCAAAATGAAACATGGTGGCATTATAGTGTCAGAGTCGGAAACCAAAGAGTACAAGGTTGTTTTTAAGAAGCGCCGGCTTATGGACAATTTTGATTCTTTATCATATGGATACTAGTAATTTATTTTTATTTATTTATTTTATTTATTTATTTTCATTTATTTATTTCTGTATGTATAGATAGAGGTGTCTACACATAAAACTCATTTCATAGTATGACGTTGAAGCCGCAACATCCATTTACACTAATTGTTGCAGGTCCTAGTAGTTGTGGTAAATCAACATTTGTAATTAGACTGTTAGAGTGCAGGGAGCAGCTTTGTGACGTGTTTACAAATATTGTGTGGTGTCAGTGACAATAACGCCCCGCATCATCTTAAAAGCGTGAAATTTGTTAAAGGCGTACCGGACTTTGAAATCCCTGAAAATGTACCTACGCTCATAGTGCTGGATGATTTAATGGACTCTGCTTATTCTACGAAAGTTAGTCATTTATTTACCAAAGGATCGCATCATCATAATATCAGTTTAGTTTTAATTGCACAGAACTTGTTTCACCAAGGTCCGTCGTCACATGATATTTCATTGAACAACAAGTATATAGTTGTGTTTAAGAACCACAGAGATAAGACTCAAATTGTGCACTTGGCCCGGAGGTTTACCCTGAAAACATTTCTAGTTTTTATAAGACATATCTAGACGCATGTAAAGATCCTCACTCCTATCTGTTTCTAGACTTTACGAAATCAATCATCAGTCTATTGAGAATTAGAACAAAGATATTTCCTGGGGAAAATACAGACGTTTTTGCGGCTGTTGAAGGTAATGAACCGGCTGAAGTCACAATTACACTTTCTTCACGTACTTAAAGACGCTAAACCCCAGGCCAGACCCGCGTTACTTACATCTGCAGGCGACGATTTAAATAAAGCCATTGTCGAGTGTGCTATAAACACATTAAATGATAATCATAAATTAACTAAAGAGGACAAGGGTAAATTAGGTAAATATAAAAATCGTTTACGTGCGTTGGTAAACCCAAAGATTAGTTTTAAAAGTAAACGGAAACTTTTAATTCAGAAAGGTGGGTTTATAGTTCCTTTACTTACCAGTATTTTGTCAGGTGTTATAGGAACATTAATTAGTGGTAATAATTAACTAAAATGGCGTTACAACGTATGATTTTAGTACCCCTGAACTGTGGGAAAAGTGATGTGAAACTCCGTCACAACTGCCTGTTAGAACAATATTAAAAAGTAAAGATCATAACTATAATAAATGGACTCGTGTTCGTTTGCATCAAGACCCGTACTTGAAAACTGAAAAACTTAAACGAAAGCCTATTCCCATCCCAATAAGAGAAACTACACGCAAAAGAGGGCCTTTTAATAAAGCAGAAAAGTTAGAGCCTGAATTAGAAACTAATTCTCAGCCAGTGCATTCAAATCACATTCACAACGTGTTGAGATGCAGATTGTCACACGATCCTACGTTTGGTATGTACCAAGATAAAACTGATGGTTCTTTTAAAATCGGGCGTTCAAGTTTTAAATATAACGATAAACACGTGTCTGTAGACGGCAAAAAGTACAAGGGAACACAGGGCCTCTGGGAATTGCTAACAAAATCTAAACCTGATAAAAACGCGGTTACTTTTCAAGACAAACAGACATATAAGCAAATACTCTTAGTCTAATGCGCACAGAGTTAATTATATTCCCACGGGTAAGATCAAAGCGAACAAAGAAATCAAGTATACGCGCTTTATTTCGCAACTCTTTACTGACAAAAATAAAGTTCCTTGGGAATCTGTGTAATGTCTCTAGGTAAAATTTATTACGATCCTAAGCACACAGCGGGGTTTAGTTCAGTAGCAAAGTCAGTAAGTTCCGCTAAACGTAATAAGAGAAATGTCGAAGAGTGGCTGTCAGGTCAAGACACGTACACTTTGCATAAACCAGTGCGCAATAGATTTCCTCGAAATCCATATACTGTTACAAATATTGACGATGTTTGGGAAATTGATCTTTGGGACTTCCTTGTCAAAATACAATAATAAATACAAATACCTCTTAAATGTAATAGACATATTTTCGCGTTATGCCTGGAGCTTGCCTTTAAAGGACAAGACCGGCAAGTCAATCGCAGCGGCTTTAACAACTTTATTTCAAAATAGAAAGCCCATTACCATACAATCAGATAAAGGTACAGATTTTGTTAATGAAACTGTCCAACAGTATTTGAAACGTCAGGGATTCGATTTTCATACGACTCACAACCCTGATATAAAGGGGCTGTTATTGAGCGATTTAATCGTACTCTAAAGACTGAAATTTAAAAATGGCTGTGCTCCAGGCGTGTGGCCAACGATGTTGCAGGCTGCCAAGCGTGGCGCTAGTAGTCACCCCCTCTTCCCCCTTACTGCGCTAGTAGTCACCCGCTCTTTACCCTTACTGCGCTAGTATCACCCCCTCTTCCACCTTACTAATCCACCAACCAAAATACGTAAAAATTAAAGAATACAACACAGTCCAGGTCTGTATTTTTAATACCAGGTCTGTATTTTTTAAGAATACGTCAAAATTAAAATTAAGAATACAACACAGTCCAGGTCTGTTTTTTAAATACCAGGTATGTATTTTTGAAGAATACGTCAAAATTAAAACACAGTCCAGGTCTGTATTTTTTAAGAATACGTCAAAATTAGTCAAAATTAAAACAGTCCAGGTCTGTAGTTTTGAAGAATACTTCAAAATTAAAACACAGTCCAGGCCTGTATTTTTGAAGAATACGTCAAAATTAAAACACAGTCCAGGTCTGTATTTTTGAAGAATACGTCAAAATTTAAACAGAGTCCAGGTCTTTATGAACTGAAGCAGCATAAACATCAGGAAAATAAAAAAAACCATCTGAAACCTAAAATTAATGAACTTGAAACAATTACATAAAAAATATCAGAGGATTAATGACTTCAACCCTAGGACTAATACAGTAAGGGGTTAGGAGGGTGATTTGGTTACAGACTCCCACCGTATTTTGGTTATGTGGCAGAATCATTTCTCATAGCTGCTTAGTGTACGTGGGGTTAGTGATCTTAGGCAGAGAGAAATACAAACAGCACAGCCAATAGTGCCTGAGCTGAGTGCCTTTGAGTTTGAGATGGCTTTGAAAAGGTAAAAAATCACATCACCAGGTATTGGTCAAATCCCAGCAGCACTGAATAAGGCAGGGGTGTAGAATAATTTGTTATGAGATCCACTAACTTATTTATTCTATTTGGAATAAGAATGAATTGCTGGAAGAAAGGGAGTCAATCATTGTGCCTATTTATAAGAAGGCTGATAAAAGAGACTGTAGTAACTATAGAGGCATATCACTTTTGTCAGCTGCTTACAAAATTTTATCCTTTATCCTGTCACGGTTAACTCCATATGCAGAGAAAATTAATGGGAGTAACCAGTGTGGATTTGGATGCAACAGACCAACTGCTGATCATATATTGTGCATTGGTCAAATTCTTAAAAAAATGAGAATACAGTGAAGTAGTGCCTCAGCTATTTATAGACTTCAAGAAAGCCTGTATGTGATTCAGTTGGGAGGGAGGTCTTGTATAATATTCTCACTGAAACATATAGCAGAGTAAGTGTAGGCAAACATATGTATGACATGCTTTGTATTAAGAGTGGTATAAAACAAGACACTTTATCACCATTGTTTTTCAACTTTGCTCTAGAATGTGCCATAAGGAGGGTTCAGGTAAACCAGGATGACTTGAAATTAAATGGGACACATTAGCTTCTACTTTATGCTGACATTAATGTATGGGGCAGAAGCAAACATACTGTAAAGAAAAGCAAAGAAGATTAGTGTTCTGGAGTAAGTAGACTGAAGTAGAATTAAATGCTGGAAAAACTAAGTACATGGTCATGTCTTGAGATAAGAATGCAGGACGAAGTCACAGTATGAAGACTGATAACAGTTCCTTTGCAGTGGTGGAAGAGTTCAAATTTTTGTGAACAACCTAAACAAATCAAAATTCTATTGAGGAACATAATCACAGCACATTACAGTCAAGGAATGATTTTTGTCATTCGGTGAAGAATTTATTGTTTTCCAGTTTGCTATCCAAAATTATAAAGATTAAGATACAAAGAACTGTAATTTTGTCTACTGTTTTGTGTGGGCATGAAAATTGGTCTCTCACATTGAAGGAGGAACATTTGCTGAGGGTGTTCCAGAATAAGTGCTGAGGAGAATATATGGTCCTAAGAGGGACGAGGTAACAGGGGGTGGAGAGAACCATATAATGAGGAGCTGAATGATATGTACTGCTCACCAAATATTATTCGTGTGATCAGATCTTGAAGAATGAGATTGGTGTGGCTTTAGCAGGTAGAGGGGACAGGAGAGGTGAATGCAGGGTTTAGGTGGGGAAACTTGAGGAAAACAGACCTCTTGGAAGACCCAGGCATAAATGGGAAGATAATATTAAAATGGGTCTTCAGGAAGTGGGATGTGGGGGTATGGACCGTATCGATCTGGCTCAGGATAGGGACAGGTGGCAGACACTTGTGAATGTGGCAATGAATCTTCCATAAAATGTGGGGAATTTTTTGACTAGCTGAGAACTGGTTACTTTCTCAAGAAGGATTCTGCTGCATGTAGTTGGTTAGTTATTAGCTTCAAATACTCTGTAGTGAAACCATTACATAAAATGGGTGAGAAATTGTATTTCTAAATACTTACAAGTATCTCAACTGACTTCAATTTCAAAAGTCTTTGAAAAAATTATGTACAATCCGCTAACTGGACACTTAAATGATAGCAACATATAAGCTTATGAACATTTTTGATTTAGAAAAACAATATCTGAAGAACCAAGCTATGTATTAAGTAAGGAAATGGTAAGTACTCTAAATAATGAATCAGTTCAGGGAGGGATTTATGTGATTTAACAAAAGTATTTGATTGTGTTCACCATGACATGTCACTGTCCAAACTAAATTTCTATTAAAAAACTGGCAAAGCTAATGAATGAATGAAATCGTACTTTAGGGATAGACACCAATGTGTGGAGGTAAACATTAAAATGTCAATAGCAATGCATTTTTATCCTGGGGTGTTACAAAAAACAGTGTTCCACAAGGATCAGTTCAAAGTTCCTTAAATTTTTTTATCTACATAAGTGATTGCTCAAAAATTATTC
>Ga0268261_10003244_pt1 | contig 11907 bp, 11 predicted proteins | sample TergutNc150P1_FD_190353 | JGI IMG/M metagenome (GOLD analysis project Ga0268261, IMG submission 190353) | Nasutitermes corniger P1 segment gut microbial community from laboratory colony in Florida, USA - Nc150 P1 (SPAdes) (version 2) | ecosystem: Host-associated > Arthropoda: Insects >... | reverse complement strand
CCAGAAAATCTCCGAAGATCCATCTTAATTTTATCCTCCTATCGAAAACTGGGTCTCCCAATTGGTCTCTTTCGCTCAGGTTTCCCCACCAAAGCCCTGTATACAACTCTACTTTCCTGCATACGTGCTACCTGCCCCGCCCATCTCATTCTTCTTTATTTGATCACCAAAAAAAATATGTTGAAGAATACAGATCATTAAGCTCCTCATTATGTAGTTTTCTCCACTCTCCGTTACCTCGTTCCTCTTAGACCCAAACATGGTCCTCAGCACATTATTCTCAAACAACCTCAGCCTACGTTCCTCCCACATTTTGAGTGACCAAGTTTCACACCCATACAAAACAACAGGCAAAATTATATTTCTGTATATTTTTGGATAGAAACCTGGAAAACAAAATATTCTGAGCCGAATGAAAGCAATCATTCCTTGATATCAATTTCCTCTTAATTTCATACTCAAAAGAATTTTGATTTGTTAAAGTTGTTCCCAAATATTTAAACTCTTCCACCCTTCTAAGTAATTATTATCAGTCTTTAAATGCTGAATTCGTCCTGCATTCTGATCTCGAGACATGACCGTGTACTTAGTTTTATCAGAATTTTCTTTAGTCCAGTCTCCCTTCCAGTAACTACCAAAGAGTGTGTGTTTTTCTTTATCGTATGTACGCTTCCGCCCAATACATTAACATCATCAGCATAAACCAAAAGCTGACGTGTACCAATTAATTTCAAGCCATTCTGGTTTACCTGGATCATCCTAATGGCGTACTCTAAGGCAAAGTTGAAGAAAATGTGAGTCTTCACATCAACAGAGGTCCAGGTTTATTTATGAATGTTTCGTACTCTTAACAACTAAATTTTTTGATGTGGCGACGTTTACTATTCTAACACCATTATCATTACTATCCTCATGTATACTCACATTTCCAATTGTCGGTTTGAAAATATTCTCTCTACCTACTTTTGCAATAAAGTCTCCTAGCAGGATTTTCTTATGGCACTTATAAAAATAATCGCAAACATGCCGTACTTCCTCATAAACACTGTCTTCTGAATCGTCACTTCTTTCCTCACTTGGTGCATGCACATTCAAAACAATGATATTAAACCAGCGACCTCTCAGACATCCTATCATTAATAAAATCTACTCTCTTAAATGCTAATACTATTCTGTGGTGTACAAAATTCCTGTTCTAAATCAATTATTTTCGTTTCATTTTCCATAGACAAATATATAATCTCTTGCTCTTACAGTGCCCCATTTGTCCCAACTAACCTCCTGTACACCCACTAAATCTAATTTATATCTTGCTAATTCCCTGGCCGCTGTTGTGGGTGAACCTGGCCTATACAGGCCCTTGAAGTTCCATGAACCGAATCTCATTTCCCTGTTTCATTGTTTAGGTCGTACCGAAGTATCATTCCAGGTTTCAGGCACGTGTTTATGTTTCGTAACTATTCCAGTTTTTACGGTGAGAATTTTTCAGCACCTCTCCCGTACTGGAGGACCATAACTTGGCTGTCCGTGGCTGCTTATTCAATATATTCCCAGCTACTTTCCGTATTGGAAGCCGTTCCTCCATCCGCAACCCGAGGATGCGCCATGCCGTTGTGACAGGGACCCACTTATCATGGATATGCTAACATACACTGCCCTTTAACACAACCAAAATTAATAGCAAAGAAATTTTAAATTTACGAATGCCTTGAAAGTACAGAATTACTTAACGTAAAACACAGATAATTTCTAAAGCTAAAGTTACATAATAATTTATAAAACCAGAATTTTATAAAAATATTATTACATCAGGTAGCAGAAATTAAATAAGGACTGTCTTAGTTAAATCGGCATTTTAAACTTACCGTTAAAACTTTAAGACCTGCTTCTTAAAACTAAGGTATTTAATGTCAAAAAACTTTAGACTTCAATTAGACAATTATTTCACCGTAATTTTAATGACTGTTTCCTTTCTTAAGGAAAGACTGCGATTACATTAGATTTTATGGGGCATTTTATTTCTTACTTAGAGTTAATACATGTTTCAATATTAACAAATGTAACGGTAAGCGGCTAGGACATAAATCCTTTGTATCCAATTGAAGGTAAACTCTTACAAATGGTCTTAAGGTTAACAGATATATTAGACGACCCTATTTGTTTCACAAATGACAATAAAAAATTATAGCAGAAATATACTGCAAAAAAGAAAAACAAGGAACTTCAAATAAAGTGATGAAGTTGGCCGACTTCCGGCCTCACTCCATTTCCTCCCGCCCCTAGGAGTAAACTTTACGATACATCAAGGACCAACCCTCCGAAAAAAAAGGGGTGGTTGGAAAAGTAAAGAAACTGGAACGAAGTTACAGCGATCAGAAAGAGAAACTCTCAGCACTACTTTTTATAGTCTCTGAAGAAGATGATTACAAAAAGAAACCGTCAACCCTTTTCGCAAAATGTAGGTGGAAAAAGAAGAGGGTGGCGGTAAAATGTGATGGCTTCTACAAAAAGCGGGGAGATGGATACCCTGTCACCTAGTCCCCATACACAAAATCAAGTTACATTGCTAGATGAGCAATGTGAGGGGAAGGCAGGGGACGGTTCTTATATGGCGGAATGGATTTGAGGAAGGAAGGAAAATTATTTCATTCTCCTTTTAAAAGAAAGGGACATAGTTGGCAACGTAAAGTGACGATACAATTGTGCTGGGCGTTGCCTCGGGTGGATATCTAGTGGCAAGATGAAATACAGTGTGATACTGCGACGATCGAGAAAATGTCATTACAGTTCAGTAGCGAATCTCACACTAATATCTGTACTAGAGGGCAAAGAATTGATGACGAAGTACAATATCCACAGAAAGTGAAACAAGGATTTGCGAAGAAGCAGCAACATCGCTAGTTAATAAAATTTATATTAAAAAGTATTTATATAACGTATTAATAATATTTAGAGAAAAATAACTCTTTGTGTTTAAGATAAGTACATTCAGTGCAATAATATATACAACTGTCTCTCGTCTATGTAAAATGAGCACTAATGGGAGAGACAGGAAGGAATCGACGACTTCTATACACCAACTTACACGATGTGAGCAATTAGTTTAAGTTCTTTCTCTATTCGCTTTTTTTCACAGAGGTTACGAGGCTGTACGCCAGAAAATAGAAGAAATTCTATCTTCTGTCCGAAATCTACTGCCGACATTGCAGCTCGAATTCACTCGATATAAAGCTTCCTACACAGGGTGTAGTGGAGAAGAAAACGTTTAGTTCGATCCTTAAATTAGATGTAAGGGTAACCTATTTTCTCGCTATTTCACTGTTTGCTGTAGACATATGAGTAAGTTCGTTTTATATGTATAAAAGCACGCATTAATTTCGGAGCATAGGTTCTTTTTCTTTCTTAGTCCGATCTCTTCTACCTGCTCATTATATGTGTAAAGTTACTGTCGCAATTGATCACACTCAATGGCACATACACACACACACACACACACACACACACACACACACACACACACACACACACACACACACTCGGTAGGACTACCCTGAACAAAGTATCAGCCCGTCGCAAAGACGTCTACCTGAATATTCACAACACTCACAAGAGACAGACATCTATGCCGCCGGGGGGATTCGAACCCACAATCCCAACAAGCGAGCATCCGCAGACCCACGCCTTAAACCGCGCGGCCACCGAGATTGGCAAGGGATTTGATAAATAGATAAGTGAGCAAATTGTACATCAATACAAAAGAAAATTTTATATACAACTTTTAACTTAAGACGAGTCTCTAGTTTTCAACGTGCACGAAATATACATTATGTAAATGCGGTTTAAAATAACTATTGTTTTCCACGCGCCGTTACCTGCTTGCATCTCTTTCGTTTGTAAGGCTGTAAAATGTTTCCCTTTTATCGCTCGTTTTGTTGTCTGAGATAATGACAACAGTGGTCTTGAAAGAACAGGGGATTGCATAAAAAATGAAATAATATGCAGTTGGTTCATCGTTGGTCTGACACATTTTGTTGCTTCGGAAAATTTGATTGACGATGTTTCCGATTTCGTCAATGCCGGTAACGTCCTTATTAACGTACAAAGTAAATGATATATAACTCTGTGCAAAGAACAATCTGTACGTGAATAACTGCTGTTTATTCTAAAAATCAACAGAAAACATAAACAGACTCCATGGGGAAGAAATCTATTTTCAAATACCGTAGAACTTTGTACACGGAGATACCAGTGTCTTTTAAATAGTTAATACGTAGTTATAAAATTAGTAAATTTTAGGCAAGAATTTAACGCTGAAATAATCTTGTAAAACAATAAAACGAAGAAGTTTCTTTCGAATATTCATAATAACAGATATCTGTATGATGTGGCTGTGAAGGGAAGAGACCAAACGGCTGGTCTCAGCACAGATAGGAGGGTAATACTGAACTGATTTTAAAAATAATATGGGAGGGTAAGAAATGGAATAGTTTGCCTAAGCATATTGACCAAGGTTATGCAAATTACAGTTTAATGTTTGATGAACTAAGCGACTACTTGCTTCTAGGACGTCATGCTTTTCGCGAATGAGCCGATACAATTCTGTTGGGCGGCCAGCTGCCTCAACTCGGAACAGAATTTCCCATGTTTAACGACCTTCTCGGTGTCCGTCGATGGGGAGATTTGTGATGGTACCCAGAAAAAACACAAAAAAGCAAAGCGCTAAGAGTGGATTTTTGGTTGCCATGACACCACACCTTCCTGACGAATATCGACAGAACATTCAGGTCTTCAGATATAGCAATAGGCATATAAAATATAAAATATATAGTCTAACACAGCAATCTTCAGAGATGTTACGCTATGTCGCCTAGTAAATCGTAACCTGCGATCCTAAGAAGCGTTGCGCCTTCATGTCCTTAGTAAATCAGTCCAGTTGTAATGGAGATGCGTGTATAGGAACCTTCAAATTTTCGGCGACTATTTATGAATCAAAAGCCGATCCCAGTGACCGCACGGTCTAAGGCGTGGGTCTGCGGCCGCTCAACTGCTGGTATTGTGGGTTCGAATCCCGCAGGACCATGGATATCTGTCTCTTGTTATGTACTGTCACGTAGAGGTCTCTGCGGCAGGCTGATCACTCGTCCAGAGGAGTCCTACCGAGTGGGGTGTGTCTGAGCGTGATCGTGAAGCCTCGATATTGAGAAGACCCTGGCCCGCTAGGGGCTGTTGCAGCATGAGGAAAAAAATTACCAATCGATGTGGTGTAGTATTGCACAAGACGATGTCTGCATGAACGCTAGACTACACATTACAAAGCTCCTGAATTTTAGTTTTCTCTTGTCTGCTGTTAAACATCCACCTTACGTTCAAATCGTCTGTTATATACATATATATATATATATATATTTTGCGTCCTTGGTCAACCTCAGTCCACTTTCCTCCTTAAGTGCCACAAGCAGCGTTCACGCCCAAATGAGGCAACATGATCATAATTCGCGACCTATATGTTAACTGTAAATTTCTGTATAGACTTAGGGAATACAAGGGATTCTCAACTAAACGCCAGCCTTGCAGTAAAAAAACACTCCCCTGGTCCTGGATATTCAGGCACAACTTCTAATTTCACTGTCGATTTGGAATACAGGTGTCACAAATGACATGGCACTGAGCAGTACCGAGTTATAGCGCTCTTGCAGGAGACGCTGCAGATATTAGCGCTGATGGACGGCACATTCCGATCAATGTAATAAGAGAGACAGGGGCGGTACAAACAAGGAACAACGGCTGATAAATGTTTTGCGTTTTTGTAGTCCCTGCCGTGTCATTACACAATCAAAGGGCACAGCAGTTCTGCCCTCATGATAATCACTGCAAAATTATTGATAGAACCTGTCACGTCACAACTAGGTCTACTGGTAGGTTCCTCCCTTTCCACATAAACCGTCAGCAGCACAAAAACGTGTCCTCTGCATGGGCCAAAATGGCGGACAGCGTTCTGACTTCTCTAATATGAATTACGAGTATTAGCATATATCCACACACCATAAGAAAATATAGGTTATTATAGTTAATATGCCTGTGTGTTTGCACCCTCCCCTCGTCCCCTCCCCCCAAAAAATTTTCAACTAACTAATACTCATATATTTCAGTAACATTTTGTATGAAGATAGTGCCATTGAAGGTCGTTCTAATATTCCACTGCCATTTTTCTACAAGTATGATAGTTTAAACTCAGGAACTTTTAAATTTGTCTCTCTGCTACCCACTTTATCCAAAAAAAAAAAATTATGTGCATTCGGCGACACAATGAAATAGCGACCTTAACACTTTCTGGTGCATGGCGTGAAGGCAAATTGTGGCACAGAGCTATAACTCCGGTCCATTCTTTCTTAACCTCTGCGCGAGACAGAAGGGCATTCAACTTCACGCTTGGGCCGCTGTACTCCTAGGTAAGAACTGCAGCTGCACGTTCAGTTACGAGGCTTGGAGGCCCCCATTGCCCTTTTCGACGTTATGATATGATATATTTATTACTACAATTTGGTTTCCAGCCGGTGGCAGTAATCGGTAAACGTGTACAAAAATAGGAGGCAGACAGCTATGCACAACAGGGAGAAAAAACACAATAATACAAAAACACAGAATACACAAAATAGAAAACGAACATTCAAAACAAGAATAAACATAAAAAAGGATATTCAAAAACAAAAGTCAATTAATTGGGAAATAAATAATAGAAGCAAATAATAATGAGACAGAGTAATGCACAGAACCTACATGCAACTACATAAATATAGGTCAATGATACTACACACATTTCACCCAAGATCATCACTTAACTTCCTTTCACTTCTCTTCATTTCACGTCACTTCACTGCACTTCACTATGCAATTGATTGATGATGCCAAGTCATTTTAGTATTAGGTGACAACAACGGAAAAGTAGCTGCAAATCCAAGTCTTGAGCAGTTTTACACATCAAGCACAAAGGTATTTTATTCCGGATTTACATAATACACACAACATCCTCTTTATAACAACTCAAAGCCACTGGCACAGATCGTGGCCTGTGTACTGCGAGTCCTAAACTTGTCTGAAACAAAACCCCCAGAAGCACTATAAGGTGACTCTAGTCCAATATTCTGCAAACATACCGTCAATATATGTTTAAGCAGCCCTAGAGTAGAGCAGTCCGGCACACGGACGGAAACAAGTGCTGTGCGCTCATAACGAATCTTTCTGTAGGTATAATCGTAAGATTCTTACAGAGTCCCATGAGAATGCATGCAATATTCCTTCATGTATGGGACATTTAACAAATATATTTTATCGCCTAACTACACTAAAACACAGATAGCGAACTAGCAATATACGAAAACAGAAAAGAAATATTCAGAATTCTAGCGTTACTCTCCACTGGTCCATTCGAAGTTGTCCTCTTGACTGAGATAACCCCATTTGGTGCGCCCAGCGTCTCTGTGGCAATACAACGACCAGACGGGCTGACTTGCTCTGAATATGTCATGAGCGTTCGTCGCTTCACACTTCAGATGGCCACTTGCCGCCCACCCGTTCGACTGCCAAGGGAATCATAAAAAACAAAAGACTAAAGTTAAAAATTACATTACGTGGTACAGGCTTCGCAGGGGGGACTTGTTAATATTTTCTAAACCTCCGTGACCAGAAACTGGACAGAATTTATGGGCACGCTCTGAATTCTTCTACTTCATCCTCACCAAAATATTCCTTGTGATGTCTGATTCAAGAATCGCAATTAATTTGTTGGATGGACAATGACAAGTCCTTGATTATAGACTGGTTAGTCCTATAGTTGTGGGTTCGCGGCTCGAATATAGCTGGATTACAGGTTATCTTACATATTTTCGTGGTTTCCGTATTTATTTAAGAAATATTTCAAACAATAAAGTTTATGATACCTTCTCGACGTAAATCCTTACCCACTCGCCTTTTGTGAGCTCCACATCATCTCATCTGACGCATATAATAAAGAAACGGAATTCGACTGAATGAATTTATCTATCGTGTGACATAATCCTGTTCCACTTCAACGCAAGAAAACATAAAGGAAATCAAAGTTCCGCAATAACAGGATCGTAACAAAATGCAGAGTCTACAAGACAAAATTATGGAGGAAAGGTGTTACTAAGAAGACCTAAGCGTAGAACTAAAATGTAGACACGTCTTAAAGAACAGGTAAGAGCGACAAGACCGGATTCATCTGGCTCGGGATAAGAAAGAGCGGCGGCTTTTGTCAACGCGGTATTGAACATGGGCTCTGTCAAATGCGTTAGTTTTGTGAACTGAGTCATTATTCACTGCTGAATGACGGCTATGCTCCACGGAGTTAATGAACCCTATAACAGGTTGGTGGACATCAGGTGTACAGCAGTGCAACAACGCACGTCTGCTGGCAGATGCTACAGTGACACCAGTCTCTACACTGGGTCGACAGAGTGATATGCATGGCGAATCTAAAGCTCGCGTTCTGGTTCATTATAAAATGAATCAAATGAACAGACCGAGCAAAGCTTCCACTGTGCACAGGCAGAGAGCATTCTCATACAGTCTATACACATCGGAGCCTCAACAACTTCGGTTCGTGATTAAAATTACCGTCTGCAGGCAAGGGATCCTTCTACAGGAAACGTGTAAAGCAGTCTTCAGCCAACCAACAAATTGCTGCGATACATCTGCACAGCCCTCCTCTGATGCCTTGCTCTACGCAAGTTCAATATACATTCATGTGAATTCATACAGTCAAACATGCTTGTAACTGACGCCTAAGAAACCGAAAAGTATTTATTTTCATTCAGATTTCCACTTGACAGAGAAACTCAAGCTCACCTTATAAAAACTTTTTAAATTATACATCCAGGTATTTAATGTTTTATGTTCATGGGTCTGTGCATCGTAATATTCTAGTATATAATTCCAACTAGATGCACAAGTCACAGGGTTTTTATTTTATCTGACGACTGCTCTCCATGTTTCGGGCGTCACTATCACCCATCTTCAAGAGCACAAAACAACTGTAACTACAGCATCTGGTAACCGTTACACCGTACTGTTGTCTGCTGCTGTCGTGGAAGAGTTGGAACTGATTTGAGTGTGTTGTGGGTGGGTTCACTAAAGACGGCCGCTCTGATGACGAACAGAATAACGTACGCCACCTACAACACACTCAAACCAGTTCCATCTCTTCCACGATAGCGGCAGACAACAGTAAGGTGTAGGGGTTACCAGATGCTGTAGTTACAGTTGTTTTGTGCTCCTGAAGATGGGTGATAGTGACGCCCGAAACATGTACAGCAGTTGTAAGATAAAATAAACTCTGTGACTTGTGCATCTAGTTGGAATTATATACTAGAACATCCAGGTATTTTCAAATTTATTATTTAAACCGTATCAGTGACACCTAATGCAAATTAATCTGTTAATAAGCAGTACATATGTTTAACATTCTATTTTCCTTTCTTTTCGTTTACTTCTATTTCCTTTCTTGTATTTACCGTTCCTTGAATATCAGTAAATCTGTAAAGCACAACGCGTAATCTACGCACGCCCTCACAATACAAAGAATAATATTGAATATTTAACGTTGACTTCCCCCTCTCCATGCACGCTGGCCTACAGAAGGAGCAGAAGCAAAGCTCCACTCTTTCTTAATTTCGGCGCTAGAAGCACGTAAGTGGCCAACTTCATGCCCCGGGCTTCTCCCGTCTAGAAACGAACCCGTTACCTATTGAATAGGAAGCTAAGTGTGCCGCATAGTTGCTCTGGACGTTTCGGACAAGAGAAAAATCTCATGCCCTTTTCGGAATTCAAACCCCGGACCGTCCAGGCCGTAGCGTAGTCACTAGGCTGACTGCGCTACTCCGGCCTCTAATACTTAACATTAGCAAAGATTAATCACTTCAAAGTCGAAGGCGGCCATGGCGTATTTCATTGTACCATACCATCACTTTAATGTAGCGTGGAGAAAAGTCGTGAAATTTTAACCGACATTCTTCGGATTCCATTAAAAATAAGGGCCTCACAGCTACGAAGCAGGAAACTTTAACACCAAAAATCCTCTTCTTGTGTTATTAGTGCAAAAAATAAAAAGCAAAGATTTCAGTCCGCCAGTGTAGCACAAACACATACACAGCCAACACAAAACGTCAGATTTCCTCCTATTAACATCTGTATCTCTGACTTATTACGCTCCGAAACAGAACCACAATAACGAACGAGAATTCATGTCTTTATTTGCTTTGCAGGTTGTTAAATCTCAACAGTGATTTCAAATGTTTTGTAGAAAAACTGGTTGAAATATTTGTAGAACGGAAGACGATAAGCAAAGGCATAGTGCAGTACAAGATGGCAACATCGTGGATTGTATGTAACTTGGGCCTCCAGTGATGAAGCCGTTTGGCTTCGGTACGGGGGGAAAGTGTGACTAAACATTAAATTTTATGTAAAACAAGAACAATCGCACAAACTAAAGCTACACAACTAAAGTTATTGTACAATAAGTGCAGAAGTTTAGTTTCCACCTCACAGAGAACATAGTGTTCTTACATTACAAAGACCAATTGGTAAATGCTGTTTAGGAAGAAAATAGTTGTTTGTTGTGAGAAATATACGAAACATGTGTTTAGTGTTAAGTCTGGGTACTCATCTACTAACAACAAGGCTTTGAAAGGTCAATTTAATGTAACCTTGTAACCATAAACATTCTACATATTTCAGCACGACTGATGATGATCAGGGTCGATCTCGATCAAAAGATTATTATTATTATTATTATTATTATTATTATTATTATTATTATTATTATTATTATTATTATTATTATTATTATTATTATTATTATTGTTATTATCATCATCATCATCATCATCATCATCATCATCGGTATCTCCTTTATGCAGGGTATCTACACTTATATTCCTGAGACAAACCATGTCCCTATGGAACACTGTGTTGCAGCTATTCTGTTGTAACTATTCATGGTGCGTACATCGCTAGTTCCTGCGTTGACTCCATTGTTTCTCTACGTTAGCACTTTCCGCAGTATGTGTGCAGTGCCCAATATGGTTGTTTTCTGTAGTTCCTTAACTTCGTGATTACCTGGTATGTTGCTCACGTATTTTCTAAATGACTTTGAAATGGTCTCAGTCGCGCCTATTATTACTGGAATCACTTTGTTTTTACATTCCACAAGCGGTGTATTTTTATTGTAAGGTTTATTATTATTATTATTATTATTATTATTATTATTATTATTATTATTATTATTATTACGTCTCTTGTCACAGGCCTATTCTTCCTGGTAATTCTCTTGAACCAACAGTTATCCTCATCGCTCAGGATTCAAGCTTCACACTGCAGTACTTTCCGTATTATGTGTGATGTTCCAAGTATAGCTGTCTTTTGTAGTGAATCTATCGAATGTTTTCCTGGCACTGCTTCCAAATTTTTCCTTAAGCTTCTCGTTACTATTCCAGTGGCTCCAATTATTACTGGTATAATCGTACATTTCAGGTTCCACTTTCGTTGTATCTCTATACATAAACTCTTGTATTTTAACTTCTTTTCCGCTTCCTTTTGCAGAACATTTCTGTCTGCAGGTATTGCCACATCTATCAGTGTGCATGTTTTCTCTTTTTTGTTTTTAATTATTATATCTGACCTATTTGCTGTAACTTCTCTGTCTGTGTGTATTGCTTGATTCCACAACACAGTGACATCTCCCTCTTCATACACTGGTTTGGGCATGTGTGTGTGTACCATTTGTCTGCGGTTTCAATGCCTAAGGCTTTGCATATTGAGTAGTGCAAATGTGTACAAACTTTATCGTGTCTCATTAAATATTCGTTCTTCGCCAAAATGGGGCATCCCGAG
>Ga0268261_10003243_pt1 | contig 11909 bp, 17 predicted proteins | sample TergutNc150P1_FD_190353 | JGI IMG/M metagenome (GOLD analysis project Ga0268261, IMG submission 190353) | Nasutitermes corniger P1 segment gut microbial community from laboratory colony in Florida, USA - Nc150 P1 (SPAdes) (version 2) | ecosystem: Host-associated > Arthropoda: Insects >... | reverse complement strand
TATTGTCAATCGCAAGGATTGATGTTGTCGCTGGGGAATGTTGCTGAGCACTTAGTTAACCGTTAGTGACGAGGTCAGCGGGATACAGTCTCTTAAGTCTGCGAGTTCCGAGTTGCTCTTAAAATAATGCATTTGCTAGGTTGTTGGGGTGAGCGTCGAGTCGTTTTCGGTAGATTGCACTGTATTTTCTTGATTCTTGTTTGACCGTAGGTATTTGTAGATAACGGTATAACAATCTGGAAGACACAAGATGCTGCACTCCCCCTCTGTCAGCACAGTGCAGCAGCACACCTGTTGGACTACACCGCTGTCAGCACAGTGCAGCAGCAAACTTGTTGGACTACCCCGTTCTCAGCACAGTGCAGCAGCACACCTGTTGCTCAAGTGCACAGTGACTTTGTTTACTGCTGCATTGAAACTCGGTTAACATAAAATGTTTCAATTATGTCGTCACAACAGCACAATGGATACAGCAGAAAATTAAATGTGTGTTGTGTAGAGCATTTTAACCATAAAGGTTTAAGATAAAGTAGATGTAGATGTATAGGGAGGATAAAATTAACGTGTGAGGAATGGATTAATCTGGCTTGGACAATAAACATTGATTGGCTATATGCAAATTTTAAAATTGTTTAATATACGCAATAGCAGGCTATATCGTGAGTGTTAAATGTAAGTAAGGCAGCACCGTGAATGCAGTTAGTAATGGCAGTAATATATTGTGATGTGTGTTAGGGTGGTAATGAGAGTTGTTAGTTGAAGACTGGATAGTACACAGTTTGTACTGTGATATTGTTCGGTGCCACAGTTTGTACTGTGATACTGTTCAGTGCCACAGTTTGTACTGTGATATATTTCAGTGCCATAATTTGTACCGTGATGCTCTTCAGTGCCAAATTGTGTACTGTGATATTGTTCAGTGCCACAATTTGTACTGTGATAATGTACAGTGCCACAGATTGTACTGTGATACTCTTCAGTACCAGAGATTGTACTGTGATACTCTTCAGTGCCACAGTATGTAATGTGATATTTTTCAGTACCACAGATTGTATTGTGATATTGTTCAGTGCCACAATTTGTACTGTGACACCCTTCAGTGCCACAGTTTGTAATATAATACTGTTCAGTACCAGAGTTTGTAATGTGATACTTTTCAGTGCCACAGTTTGTATTGTGATACCCTTCAGTGCCACAGTTTGTACTGTGATACTGATCAGTATCACAGTTTGTAATGTGATACCGTTCAGTGCCACAGTTTGTACTGTGATACTGATCAGTATCACAGTTTGTAATGTGATACCCTTCAGTGCCACAGTTTGTACTATGATACTGATCAGTATCACAGTTTGTAATGTGATACCGTTCAGTGCCACAGTTTGTACTGTGATAATTTTCAGTACCACAATTTCAACTATGAAACCCTACAGTGCCACAGTTTGTACTATGATACTTTTCAGTACCACAGTTTGTAATGTGATACTGTTCAGTGCCACAGTTTGTACTGTGGAACTCTTCAGTACCACAGTTTGTATTGTGATACTGTTCAGTACCACAATGTGTACTGTGTTAACGTTCAGTGACAAAGTTTGTACTTTGATACTCTTCAGTGCCACAGTTTGTACTGTGATACCGTTCAGTACCACAGTTTGTACTGTGATACTCTTCAGTGCAACAGGATTTACTGTGATATTTTTCAGTACCACAGTTTGTATTGTGATACAGTTCAGTACCACAGTTTGTACTGTGATACTTTTCAGTAACACAGTTTGTATTGTGATACTGTTCAGTACCACAATTTGTACTGTGACACCCTTCAGTGCCACAGTTTGTAATATAATACTGTTCAGTACCAGTTTGTAATGTGATACTTTTCAGTGCTTCAGTTTGTACTGTGATACTCTTCAGTGCCACAGTTTGTACTGTGAAACCCTTCAGTGCCACAGTTTGTACTATGATACTGTTCAGTACCACAGTTAGTAATGTGATTCTGTTCAGTGCCACAGTTTCTATTGTGATACTCTTCAGTAACAAAATTTCTACTGTGAAACCCTACAGTGCCACAGTTTGTACTATGATACTGTTCAGTACCACTGTTTGTAATGTGATACTGTTCAGTGCCACAGTTTGTACTGTGATACTCTTCAGTGCCACAGTTTGTACTGTGATAATATTCAGTGCCACAATTTGTAATGTGATACACTTCAGTACCACAGTTTGTACTGTGATACCTTTCAGTACCACATTTTGTACTCTGATAATGTTCAGTACCACAGTTTGTACTGTGATACTGTTCAGTACCACAGTTTGTACTGTGATACTCTACAGCATCACAGTTGTTACTGTGATACTGCTCAGTACCACAGTTCGTAATGTGATACTGTTCAGTAACACAGATTGTACTGTGATATTGTTCAGTACCACAGTTTGTACTGTGATACTGTTCAGTACCACAGTTTGTACTGTGGAACTCTTCAGTACCACAGTTTGTATTGTGATACTGTTCAGTACCACAATGTGAAATGTGTTAATGTTCATTGACAAAGTTTGGCCTGTGATACTCTTCAGTGCCACATTTTGTACTGTGATACCGTTCAGTACCACATTTTGTACTGAGATACTCTTCAGTACCAGAGTTTGTACTGTGATACTGTCCAGTACCACAGTATGTATTGTGATACTGTTCAGTACCACACTTTGTATTGTGATATTGTTCAGGGCCACAATTTGTATTGTGATATTGTTCAGTACCACAGTTTGTACTCTGATACTGTTCAGTGCCACAGTATTTACTGTGATACTGTTTAGTGCCACAGTATGTACTTTGATATTCTTCAGTGCCACAACTTGCACTGTGATACTGTGCAGGACTACAGTTTGTACTGTGCAGCTGTACAGTGCCAGAGTTTGTATTGTGAAACCCTTCAGTACCACAGTTTGTATTGTGATACTGTTCAATGCCACAGTATTTACTGTGATACTGTTCAGTGCCACAGTACGTACTTTGATAATCTTCAGTGCCACAGCTTGTACTGTGATACTGTGCAGTACCACAGTTTTTACTGTGAAGCTGTTCAGTGCCAAAATATTTATTGTGATACTGTTCAGTGCCACAGTATTTACTGTGATACTGTTCAGTGCCAGAGTATTTACTGTGATACTGTTCAGTGCCACATTTTGTACTGTGATAGTTTTCAGTACCACAGTTTGTACTGTGATACTGTTCAGTGTCACAGTATTTACTATGATACTGTTCAGTGCCACAGTCTTTACTGTGATACTCTTCAGTGCCACAGTTTGTACTGTGATACTCTTCAGTACCACAGTTTGTACTGTGATACTGTTCAGTGCCACAGTCTGTAATGTAATATTCTACAGTGTCACATTTTGTAATGTGATAATGTTCAGTGCCACAGTATTTACTGCGATACTGTTCAGTGCCACAGTCTGTACTGTGATACTCTTCAGTGACACAGTTTGTACTGTGATACTGTTCAGTGCCACAGTTTTTAATGTGATATTCTTCATTGTCAAAATTTGTAATGTAATAATTTTCAGTGCCACAGTTTGTAATGTGATATTCTTTAGTGTCACAATTTGTACTGTGATACTGTTCAGTGCCACAGTTTGTACTGTGATACTGTTCAGTGCCACAGTTTTTAATGTGATATTCTTCATTGTCACAATTTGTACTGTAATAATGTTCAGTGCCACAGTGTTTACCGTGATACTGTTCAGTGCCACAGTTTGTACTGTGATACTGTTCAGTGCCACAATTTGTACTGTGATACTCTTCAGTACCACAGTTTTTACTGTGATACTTTTCAGTACCACATATTGTACTCTGATACTGTTCAGTGCCACAGTATGTACTGTGATAATGTTCAGTGCCACAGTTTGTACTGTGATACTCTTAAGTGCCACAGTTAGTACTGTGACAATCTTCAGTGCCACAAATTGTACTGTGATATTTTTCAGTGCCACAATTTGTACTCTCATACTGTTCAGTAGCACAATTTTTTACTGTGATACTGCTCAGTGCCACAGTTTGTAATGTAATACTATTTACTGCCACAGTTTGTACTGTGATGTTCTTCATTTACCACAGATTTTAATGTGCTACTTTTCAGTACCACAGTTTGTACTGTGATACTGTTCAGTACCACAGTTTGTATTCTGACACTGTTCAGTGCCACTGTTTGTACTGTGGTACTATACAGTGCAACAGTTTGTACTGTTAGACTGTTCAGCACCACATTTTGTACAGTGATATTCTTCTGTGTCACATTTTGTATTCTGATACTGTTCAGTGCCACAGTTTGTACTGTGATACTATTCAGTGCCACAGTTTGAACTTTGATACTCTTCAGTGCCACAGTTTGTACTGTGATACTATTCAGTACCACAGATGGTAATGTGATACTCTGCAGTGCCACAATTTGTACTGTGATACTGTTCATTGCCACAGTTTGTACTGTGATACTGTACAGTAGCACAGTTTGTACTGTCATATTCTTCAGTTCCACAGTTTGTACTGTGATACTCTTCAGTGCCACAGTTTGTACTGTGATACTCTTCAGTGCCACATTTTTTAATGTGATATTCTTCAGTGTCACAATTTGTACTTTGATACTATTCAGTGCCACAGTTTGTACTTTGATACCCTCCTGTACCACAATTTGTACTGTGACACTGTTCAGTACCACTCTTTGTACTGTGATACAGTTCAGTGCCACAATTTGTACTCTGATACTGATCATTACCAGAGTTTCCACTGTGAAACTCTTCAGTACCACATTTTTTACTGTAATACTATTCAGTGCCACAGTTTGTACTGTGCTATTCTTCAGTGCCACAGTTTGTACTGTGATACTCTTCAGTGCCACAATTTGTACTGTGATAATGTTTAATACTACAGTTTGTACTTTGATATTTTTCAGTGCCACAATTTGTACTGTGATACTCTTCAGTGCCACAGTTTTTACTGTGATACTCTTCTGTGCCACAGTTTTTACTGTGATATCCTCCAGTGCCACGGATTAAACTGTGATACTGTTCAGTACCACATTTTCTACTGTGACGCTGTTCAATACCACAGTTTGTACTGTGATACTATTCAGTGCCCCAGTTTGTACTGTGAAACTCTTCAGTGCCACAGTTTTTACTGTGTTAACCTTCAGTGCCACAGTTTAAACTGTGATAAGCTTCAGTGCCACAGATTTTACTGTGATATCCTTCAGTGCCACAGCTTAATCTGTGATATTCTTCAGTACCACCGTTTCTACTGTGACACTTTTCAGTACCACACTTTGTAATGTGATACTATTCAGTGCCACAGTTTGTACTGTGATACTCTTCAGTGCCACAGTTTGTACTGTGATACTATTCAGTGCCATAGTTTGTACTGTGATACTCTTCAGTACCACAGTTTGTACTGTGATACTCTTCAGTGCCACAGTTTGTACTGTGATACTCTTAAGTATCACAGTTTATAATGTGATACTCTTCCGTACCACAATTTGTATTGTGATACTGTTCATTACCACAGTTTGTACTGTGATAATTTTCAGTACGACAATTTGTACTGTGATACGCTTCAGTGCCACAGATTGTACTGTGATAATGTTCGGTGCTACAATTTGTACTGTGATACTGTTCGGTACCACATTTTGTACTGTGATATCCTTCAATGCCACAGTTTGTAATGCGATACTGTTCAGTGCCACAGTTTGTCCTGTAATACTCTTCAGTGCCACATTTTTACTGTGATACTGTTCAGTACCACATTTTGTACTGTGATACACTTCAGTGTCACATTTTGTATTGTGATACTGTTCGGTGCCACAGTTTGTACTATAGTATTCTTCAGTGACACATTTTCTACTTTGATAATGTCCAGTACCACAGTTTTTAATGTGATATTCTTCTGTGCCACAATCTGTACTTTGATGCTGTTCAGAACCACAGTTTGTACTTTGAAACTCATCATTTCAAAGTTTTTATTTTGATGCTCTTCATTCCCACAGTTGGTACTGTGATACTATTCAGTAACACAATATGTACTGTGATACTGTTCAGTAACAAAATTTTTAATGTAATAACTTTCAATACCACAGTTTGTACTGTGATACTGTTCAGTGTCACAATTTGTACTGTGATACTGCTCAGTACCATAGTTTGTACTGTGATACTCTTCAGTGCCACAGTTTGTACTGTGATTCTCTTCAGTACCACATTTTGTTCTGTGATAGTGTTCAATGCCACAATTTGTACGGTGATGCTGTTCATTACCACTGTTTGAACTGTGATACACTTCAGTGCCACAATTTGTGCTTGGATACTGCTCAGTGCTACAGTTTGTAATGTGATACTCTTCAGTGTCACAAATTGTACTGTGATGCTGTTCAATGCCACAGTTTGTACTGCGATACTCTTCAATACAACACTTTGTACTGTGATACTTTTCAGTGCCACAGTTTGTACTGTGATACTGTTCAATGAGACAATTTGTACTGTGATACTCTTCAGTGCCACATTTTGTACTGTGACACTGTTCAGTGCCACATTTTGTACTCTGAAACTGTTCAGTCTCACAGTTTTGTAATGTGATACTCTTCAGTGCCACAGTTTCTACCGTGTTACTCTCCAGTGCCAAAGTTTGTACTGTGATACTCTTCAGTGCTACTGTTTGTACTGTGATACTGTTCAGTGTCACAGTTGGTACTGTGCTACTGTTCAGTGCCAGATTTTGTACTGTAATACTGTTCAGTGCCACAATTTGTACTGTGATACTGTTCTCTGCCATATTTAGTACTGTGATATTGTTCATTACCACAATTTGTACTTTGATATTCTTCAGTGCCACATTTTGTACTGTGATACTGTTCAGTGCCACAGTTTGTACTGTGATACTGTTCTATGATACAATCTGTACTGTGATAATATTCAGTGCCACAGTTTGTAATCTGATACTGTTCAATGCCGCAGTTTGTACTGTGATACTGTGCAGTTTCACAGTTTGTACTGTGATACTCTTCAGTGCCACAATTTTTACTGTGATACTTTTCAGTGCAACAATTTGTACTGTGATACTGTTCAGTGCAACAGTTTGTACTGTGATACTCTTCAGTGCCACAGTTTTTACTGTGATACTCTTCGGTGCCACATTTTGTTTTGTGATATTTTTCAGTGCCACATTTTGTACTGCGATACTTTTCAATGCCATAGTTTGTACTGTGATACTGTCAGTACAACATTTTGTACTGTGATACTCTTCAATGAGACAGTTTGTTCTGTGATACTCTTCAGTACCACAGTTTGTACTGTGGTACTGTTCAGTACCACAGTATGTACTGTGATACTGGTCAGTATGACATTTTGTACTCTGATACTCTTCAGTGCCACAGTTTGTACTCTGATACTGTTTAGTGCCACAGTTTGTATTTTGATACTATTCAGTACCACAGTGTGTATTGTGATACTGTTCAATGAGATTTTGTTCTGTGATACTCTTCAGTGCCACAGTTTGTACTGTGATACTGTGCATTGCCACAGTTTGTACTGTGATACTGTTCAGTGCCACAGCTTGTATTGTGATACTGTTCAATTATTCAATTTGTACTGTGATACTTTGCAGTGCCACAATTTTTACTGTGATACTTTTCAGTGCAACATTTTGTACTGTGATGCTCTTCAATGATACAATTTGTACTTTGATACTATCCAGTGCCACAGTTTGTATTGTGATACTGTGCAGTTCCTCACTTTGTACTGTGATACTGTTCAGTGCCACAGTTCGTACTGTGATACTCTTCAGTGCCACAGTTTTTTCTGCGATACTGTCCAGTACCACAGTTTGTACTGTGATACTGTTGATTGCCGCAGTTTTTACTGTGATACTCTTCAATGAGGCAATTTGTTCTGTGATACTGTTCAGAGCCACAGTTTGTACTGTGATACTGTGCAGTGCCACAGTTTGTACTGTGATACTCTTCAGTGCCACAATTTGTAATGTGATACTCTTCAATGCCACATTTTGTACTGTGATACTTTTGATTGCCACAGTTTGTACTGTGTTACTCTTCAATGAGGCAATTTGTTCTGTGATACCGTTCAGAGCCACAGTTTGTACTGTGATAATTTTCAGTACGACAATTTGTACTGTGATACTCTTCAGTGCAACAATTTGTAATGTGATACTCTTCAATGCCACAGTTTGTACTGTGATACTTTTCATTGCCACTGTTTGTACTGTGATAATGTTCAATGCCACAGTTTGAACTGTGATAATCTTCAGTGCCACAGATTATATTGTCATACTCTTCAGTGCCACAGTTTGTACTGTGATACTCTTCAATGAGACAATTTTTACTGTGATACTGTTCAGTGCCACAGTTTGTACTGTGATAATGTTCTGTACCACAGTTTGTATTGTGATAATTTTCAGTGCCACAGTTTGTCCTGTGATACTGTTCAGTAAGACAATTTGTATTGTGATACTGTTCAGTACCACACTTTGTACTGTGATACTCTTCATTGCCGCATTTTTTAATGTGATACTCTTCAGTACCACAGTTTGTACTGTGATACTCTTCAGTGCCACAGTTTGTACTGTGATACTTTTAAGTATCACAGTTTGTACTGTGATACTTTTCAATGCCACAATTTATACTATGATATTTTTCAGTACCACAATTTGTACTGTGATACTCTTCAGTACCACAATTTCTACTTTAATACTCTCCAGTACCACAGTTTGTACTCTTGTACTGTTCAGTGCCTCAGTTTGTACTCTGATACTTCTCAGTACCACAGTTTGTATTTTGATACTGTCCAGTACCACTTTTTGTACTGTGATACTCTTCAGTACCACAGTTTGTACTCTGATACTCTCCAGTACCACAGTTTGTACTGTGATAATCTTCACTACCACCGTTTATACTGTGATACTCTTCTGTACCACATTTTGTACTTTAATACTGTTCAGTGCCACAGTTTGTACTGTGATACTCTTCAGTACCAGAGTTTGTACTGTGATACTGTTCAGTACTACAGTTTGTACTGTGATAATCTTCAGTACCACCGGTTGTACTGTGATACTATTCTGTACCACAATTTGTACTTTGTTACTGTTCAGTACCACAGTTTGTATTTTGATACTGTTCAGTACTACATTTTGTATTGTGATACTTTTCAGTACCACAGTTTGTACTGTGATATTGTTCAGTACCACAGTTTGTACTGTGATAACCTTCAGTACCACCTTTTGTACTGTGATACTCTTCTGTACCACATTTTGTACTTTTATACTGTTCAGTGCCACAGTTTGTACTATGATACTGTACAGTACCAACTTTTGTAATGTGATACTGTGCAGTACCACAATTTCTACTTTGATACTTCTCATTACCACCTTTTTACTGTGATACTTTTCAGTACCACATTTTGTACTGTGATACTCTTCAGTGTCACAGTTTGTACAATGGTACTGCTCAGTACCACAGTTTGTACTGTGATACTGTGCATTACCACAATTTCTACTGTGATACTTCTCATTACCACCTTTTGTACTTTGATACTCTTCAGTACCACATTTTGTACTGTGATACTGTTCAGTGCCACAGTTTGTACTATGATACTCTTCAGTACCACATTTTGTACTCTGATACTTTGCAGTACCACAGTTTCTAATGTGATACTTCTCATTACCACCGTTTGTACTGTGTTACTGTTCAGTAGCACATTTTGTACTCTGATACTCTTCAATTCCACATTTTGTACTATGATATTGTTCACTACCACAATTTGTACTGTGATACTCTTCAGTGCCACAGTTTGTACTGTGATACTTCTCAGTACCACAATTTGTACTGTGATACTGTTCAATACCACAGTTTTACTGTGATACTTTTCAGTACCACATTTTGTACTGCAATATTGTTCAGTGCCACATTATGTACTGTAATACTGTTCAGTACCACAGTTTGTACTGTGATACTCTTCAGTGCCACGGTTTGTACTGTGATACTGTTCAGTGCCACAGTTTGTACTGTGATACTGCTCAGTACCACAGTTCATTCTACATGCATTTTTTTAGTCATACGTACTTTAGTTTTCCATAAGCCTGTAAGATAGACTGAATCACGTGATATTCTGTGAACATTACATAACAGTTGCTTTTGATGTTTGTTTTATAACAATAGTACTTCTCAATAATTTAAGCTGTATTTAATCAGGAATCCTTTCACTTTAAGCTGCTTTTCTCTGCCCAGTACTGCATATCATTGCTATATTTAGTACCGATATGTGTCAACACGGTGCACACCGTAGCGCAGTTCGTTGAGGCACTGCGCTAGAAGTCGGAAAATCGCTGGTTCTATTTCCGAATATGTCATTGTTATTTTTCTTTTCCTTAATCCTTCCGGCCGCCTATGGCCCTGGGGTTGACTTAGCCTCTAACAGAAATGAGTACCAGGAATATTTCCTGAGGGTATAAGCGGCCGGTTTGTAGATCTGACATCCTTACCACCTTCATGTGCCAATTGTCTTGAAATCTGGTAGCCTCAACCTCCTGGAAATCTCAGGGCCTGTCCAGGTCTGTAATGGAATTGCTTTACCTTTTTCATGTGTCAACACAGTGACACTGCACAGTGCACTTTCCAACACGACTCACACATAATGCTGCTATTATAATGTACTGCTGTACCTGACATTACCCTTACTAACAGAATGTGACAGTACAACTGGCACTGACAACAGCAGTAATATGTACAGTAACAGCTGTTACTGCCGGCTGATCCCTCATCTTGGGCCTAAATCCGCATCTTGAATTTTGTTCTCCACAATTCAACATTCGTAATTTGTCACTCAGTTGCATAACGTTACCAGCACCTTGCTGTGAGTCTTAACCCTTAGGCTACTAATATCATATATATATGGAGCACCCATTTTTAATGTTTCTAGATCACACACAACGACGTAGCACAGTCGGTAGGACTCCTCTTGACGAGTCCTACCGACTGTGGTGCGTCGTTGTGTGTGATCTAGAAACATTAAGAATGGGTGCTCCAAATATGTTTATATATATATATATATGATATTAGTAGACTGTGTTAATGATTTAAATGTACTGCTGTTTGGTGGTAGGTGAATATTATGGGGAGGAGTCTGAGGGGTTCAGCAGCAAGTGACTGTACTGAATAGAACAGAACTGTATATTGTGTTACATGATTGCTGTATTTTGGCAGGCCTGGAGAGACATCAGAGAAGAGACTACTGTTGCTGTGAACAAAGGCTGCCATTATGTTGAACTGAGGTTGCAGCACCTTTGATATCACAACAGCTGGGATTGTTGGTATTTCATATTGCTGTATGGTTTTGTGTATTGCAGTGTGTTGGTGTTGGCAGTGCTTACTGACTGTAGGTGGAAACTTGCTGCCACATATTGTAACACCATTAGATGTCACCACTGTGGCATGATGCTGTAGACAGACCCAGGACATTCTACACCCTGCAGAATGTCCATCAACAAACATCACAGTGCCAGTGGACAGCACGTCTCTTCACTACCTGATATCGCGCAGAAAGTTGCAGCAATCTGTTTACTGAAGATTAGTGGCCTGTCACGCTCAAGGCTCTATAGACCGATAGCCCATGATCAGTGAGTGGTTCCCACACTGTGCTGCAGCATGATCAGTGAGTGGTTCCCACAATGTGCTGCTGCATGATCAGTCAGTGGTTCCCACATTGTGCTGCTGCATGATCAGTGAGTGTTTCCCACATGTGCTGCTGCATGATCAGTCAGTGGTTCCCACATTATGCTGCTGCATGATCAGTGAGTGGTTCCCACACTGTGCTGCTGCATGATCAGTGAGTGGTTCCCACACTGTGCTGCTGCATGATCAGTGAGT
>Ga0268261_10003242_pt1 | contig 11909 bp, 8 predicted proteins | sample TergutNc150P1_FD_190353 | JGI IMG/M metagenome (GOLD analysis project Ga0268261, IMG submission 190353) | Nasutitermes corniger P1 segment gut microbial community from laboratory colony in Florida, USA - Nc150 P1 (SPAdes) (version 2) | ecosystem: Host-associated > Arthropoda: Insects > Digestive... | reverse complement strand
AAAAAAAAAAAGGACTACAGCATCTAATACTAATCAAAAGGTAAAATACAATGGTTAGGAAAAGAATGATGTCCAAAGATGGTTTTTGATCCACTCTTGTTTTGGTTTCCTTAGATTAGAATCAAAGTACACAAGCAATATCAACTTCTGAGAACAGACAATATAAACAAAATCATTCTAAATACAAGAAACTGAGGAACATTTAACACTGTGCAGCAAAGATTTCATCATTATGTTTAAACGTAATTATTACCCTTGTGGTAAAAGACAGAAGTGTCCTTCATACAAGCACAACAGAATAGAGCAAATATTACTGTGACAAAAACTGGACATGATGTCACCATACCAACTCACCTTCAATGGAATTATGGCCATTTCACGCGATTTTTGGATATCTGAGCTGAACTTCTCATTCATTTTTTCTGAAAATTCAATCATAAATATTCTGAGGGGAACTCCAATCTGTGGCGCTGCCAAACCAACTGATTCATAGCTGTGCATTACATCATGCATCTTCTTTAAAACCTGCAGAAAACACATAACTGATCTAAGCCCACCGCACAATGAACCCAGCTTAGCATAACCTAGTTTAGAAAATACAAAACCACACATTGTTACCCTTGCCTTTACCTAAGGTCTGCCTACTGAACAAAAATGAGACAACAAAATGCATGTATATGATAATATGATGCTAGATTTACTAGTAAGTTCCAAATCTGCATCGGACTGTCATAATAATACTAGAAACAGAAAAAAAAAAAATCTTTCTGCAAGAACTGCTATGTAGGGAGATGACCCACAGCCCAGTAAAGGTGTTTTATCCCTTGAGCTTGCAAATATTTGATTTAATATTTACTTTTGGTCAAACACAGACAACTTTGTTAAGACACACCAACTACCAGAATTGTGTATGTATTGTGTAAAGAATGAAATGTGATTCCCACATACTATTAGTCATATCAATTACCTGCCACCTTTGTCACATGACATTCCTGAATACTACTTACAGGCAATAACAATAAAACATGACAACTTGCATTAATTAATTCATAAAATGAACACTATCTTGGTACTAAACATACAGTTTACTTTGGAAAGCAATATATAAACACAAAAACTCTACCCCTCAACTTAACTGTTAATAAAGTTTATAAAGAAAGGGTAGTTTTCATCATTAGATTCCTAACATGACAAACGGTGCTCTACATGTTTGTGAGAAGACGATGGACAATGTCTGACGTAACTGGGGCCCAGGCATCATAAGAACACCTGGACTGACATCTCCAGTTCAGTTTGCTGCTGTCACTTCCAGCTCTTTATCTTCCATTCAGTGGTGTCACCCAACTTCTTATCACAAGTCACAAGTAGACTGTGTGGGTAACAGCAACAAAGAAATTTGCTCAACCACAAAATAAACTTCCATACCCTGTACTAGGTAACAATGAAAGGCTGGATAAGAAAACTGATTCACTAGTGTCTCAATCACAGCTTGGCCTACTATGCCTTTAAATCTTCCACATGTTCTAGCACAGTGTTTTGCATCCAGTGGTACTTGACAATCAACATAGTACGGTCTCACATCTCAAAAATAGGATAATACAAAATTAAAATGTAAACAATTTTAAATGTGCGCTTCTTAGAAATAGAGATTTTTCTTTTTATTATTAGTGGGACTACAAACCCTGACAAAATGCCCAGAAATGCAAAAGGTGCCAAGGTTGAGAATCTTCCTCTACTTGTTTTTAAATTTATGTTGTATCTTGAATTTTTTTTCATGCCTTTCAGCTGAAGTGGAGAATGCTTTCAATTCCATGTTCATTTCCTTCTTGCATAACTGAAGCTTTTCTTTCTTCATTATCTTCAAACTATTAACATACTCAGCATTAGCATCATCTGCTGCCACGGGGAACATCACTGGGCGAAGCACTTGCCTCATGCACCTGTGCTGTGTTATCACATCAGCCTGTTACTGATGTAAGGTAATAGAAACTCCAGCTGTTATATTAAAGAAATGTCACCATGACACTTACAGCACAGCCACTTCTTTTCTCTACTGTCTGTGCAAGGTGTGTCAGGGACATTTCTGTAGTTGTCAGCATTTCACTTTAGATGCTGCCCTTGAAACAAAAACTGTTATGAATATTTGAGAAACATGGCTGTTTTCAGTTATAAAGTCAGCCAATCAATTTTCGTTATATCCACAACATTAAGCATAGCTAGAACTTGTAATTCTGTTTAACCTATGCTAATATAAACCACTGACCATATGTTTATTGTTATATTTTCAACAAAAGGTTAAATTATGTTATATGCAGAATAAATAATGTTCTGGAGCACACATTTCAACTTGCACTACACAAGTACAAACAAATCGATTATAACAGAACATCAATTCAGTGGCAGTCCTATTGTCTAAAAATGCCAGTTTTTTCAACCCATCATCATATGATAACAATATGGCCACACAGCCTGCTCCAGCATCAAACACTATACAGTAGAACTTTACTTATCAGGATTAATTCGGATGATGAGCCACCCAGATATGAAGAAAATACAGACAATTGGATTTTTCTTGAAAATAGGCTACAATGGCAGCCTCAAGTTGGGCAGTTACTAGTTACAGTATGTACCTGCATCTAAACCATTTGACCATGCCTGATTTGAAGTGCTAGAAGCCATAACACTGTACTGTACTTGATTCAATAACCAATAATTTCAAGGCAAGTTAGTTTCGTAGAATTCTCAACAAATTTACCTCAAGGACCAAGCTGATCCAGATAATCAGCATTCCGGACAACCAGCATCCATACAAGTGGAGTTCTATTGTATTTTGAACTGCTGTAACGTAGAAACGAAATACCCTACTTTCTTTAACAGACAATTCTGATGCATTCCAATGACATATCCATGTCGTATTGTTTGGTACTCTCTAATTGCAAATATCAATACAGAAATGTTTAATTTACATACAAACATACAGAGTGTCCTAAAAGTCACTTTTCTGAGATTATGCTCAGTTCCAGGAAAACACTACTTTACTTACAACCAACCTCCACCAGAAAATGACAATTAGGAGCTACAGAAATTGTTGCCCACCACATTCAAGACACATTACAAGTACCAATTCAAAAACTTCTGCACAAAGTTTCTATCTGTATTTCAATTGTTAAATTCCACAGGGTTTGTTCTTTGTTTTGAAAACATAAAGGGACTTCTTGCCATACACTTTGCCTGGTTGTAGTCCATGTAGAAACATCACAGGGTATAAGATTAGGGGATTTTTGGGGCCACTCAATTAATCCATAACCATTAAGCCATACTGGAAATTTCTCATCAGGAAGAATGCACACAATGAACCCAAAATGCAGTAAACCTTGATGCTGCTATGAGACCACACTTCCTAGGTGATGGTGGTGTTCAACATTCACCATCGCTATGTTTCACAGAAACTTCTCGGTAAATGATACAGTTATGCGTTGTGGCTATTCGTTTTTCTTCCACTATTAAGAATGGGTGGAGCTATACTTCTATGCTCCCTGTATACCTTCATGGAATGTAAAGAGACAATTTTACCATTACTTTCTGTCACTTTAACAGCAGCAAAACTCTCTGCTCTTTTCTTCATTTTCTATTCATATTTGAATGTACACACACACACACACACACACACACACACACACACACCAATGACAAAAGAGTGGAATGAAAAAATTGCTAGTGTAACAAGGCATTGCCACTGCTGCAAATACACAATGAACACAAGTGACAAGAACCACCACTCTCTCAGGACAGTGAATGTAAGCACACTTGGTATGGGCACAAAAGCATATATGCCTGTACGTACAAACTTTCAGATACTAAAAAAAGTGTGAACATTTGACAAAGGACAAAGACTTCTGACACAGAACAGAACCATCCTACCATCAAAGTGCTCTGTAACAACTACATAATGTTTCAAAACGAAGACTCCACACCAAGGACTGACTAACCATGTCACATAATGCCTTAGACGTGGAACCTTGTCTACACGCGTCTGAAGGATAATGGGGAGGTACCTACGCCATGTCCAACATGCACAGCCTCTGTAAAATCACAACGGAACCTATGCTTGGCTAAGAAAGGTTAGGTTAAGTAATGTTAGGCCAAGTTCAGTGTGCCGCAGGATTTCATTATCTACGAAAATTACAAAACAGTATTCAATATAAGAACATTCTAAACCAACAAACGCCCCTTGATGGTTCAATACTCTCACTACAATCAAACGGAAAAATCAACACACAATTCCTGTCTTACTCGTTTTATTTCACTCTTCTTAATATCTTCTGGATTTATTTCCTCCGCGTTATACCGAAGAATAGGATCTCCAATTTGGCAAATATGACTGTACGGTGGAGGAGACGAGGATGGATACCAAAATTCCCTATATAACTCACGAAACTTGCGAAGTGTAATTATATGTCTTTTAATTAACACAACTGGAAAACCCAGCACTGATTTCGAACGGTATTCGCTTATAATCCTCATTGTTCCTCAACATACACAATAAATAAGCACCTATGGCTGGAATCCTGTGTAAACACACTTCACCCAATATTACCACTCAAACACTTCGTAACCGAGACCACTCTACAAACGGCCGAGCAGACGAATTGAGCGCGACATGCCATGCCGGTGCCAACGTGTCTCAATGAAACACGGAACGTCGTCGTTCTCCACTTGGTCAGACAGGTCCCTAACAATTGGTACCCCTGACGTGTTCGTGTCGCGCCAATTCGTGAATAATACATTTGTTTTCAAGTTCGAGTAAGAACGTTTCAGTTTTGATTCCCTAGGAGGTCTAACTTGTTATTTTTGTTTCATTCGCTTTAACTTCAGCACACGTAAGTGTTTCATGGCTTTATCAAGAACGTATCATTTTGGATTTGTAGAAATTACTGTTGCTACAGAGTATTTTAAATCACGTCCAAAATATACACTTACCAGTCTGTACTAATTGCTCTCAAATGACAGTAGTTTTTAAAATATACCATCTGGATCTTCATAGGAATTGTAGTCTCCACTTCTTTTCCCCAAATTTGTCAGTGTAAGCAGGATTTAGCAGGCACTGAGGGAATATGACAGGGCAAAAAAATTGGTTGTTGTACACTCGGACTTTCTCCCACGCCATCCCATTTTTCCTTTTAGATATCTAGGGTGTAGTAAACGCACAAATTACTTCCTTAATAATACCAAACCATTTGCAATCCTTTACACACAAACAACTAAATTGGAGCTGCATGTAACATTAATTTTAGGTATGCAAATGACAATGCATAGCAGGTATTCTCATATACCTGAACCACCCTACTATTCATGCCTTGTACAACACTGGTTCATGCACACACTAAGCTACAGCCTACACCTTTTTTCACAGAGAAATCCAAAACCTAACCTTTGTCCACACAGAAACCTTGGTTTATACACAAAATACCCAAAGCTCAATATTAGTTTATACCTACACACACATTACTGGACCAGCACTACATACTTTAAGTATTTCATGGCATCATTAAACACCATACAAACATACCATACTGAAATATTTGAGCTGTTTTGTGAATGTGTACTGGCAACCATGATTGGAGCTTTTGGGACCCTGACATAACATGGTAAGAACTGTGCAAGTCATGGCATGTGAGGCACACATGAAGGCTTGTATATTGAACAAATATGCTGTTCAGTTGTAAATATACCCAGCTAAAGAAGTGCAGTAATAGTATTCTGAAGTGTTAGTGAATAAAGAATTGTAATCCATTACCTTACATATGAAGAATTAACCACATCCCTATTCTACATTAACACACCTTTTAGTGCCGAAGTCCTTAGCATTTTCAACCTCAATTCAGCATCCAAATTTATCAGAGGATTTTTATTGTGCCATTTGCATACCTGTTTATTACTCTAGAGCACTGGTGTAAATTAAAAAAATGCTTTATCATATTTCTATTTTGATGTCACCAGCCTCCTTACCAAATTGTCCTTTTGAACACGTTTACTATTTAATATTCACGGCACTGGTCCTCATCCTGTTGTCCAGCCAACTTCTCTTAAAATCGCACATTTATTATTAGCTTGACTGGAGCCTTCATCAGCTATTTTTACTTGTTAGGCCTCACTCTTACAATACCAATATATAGAAGTGTCTACTGGCCAGGTTGTGTGTCTGATTAAAACAGTCATTATTTGGGGGATGGAGTTTTATGAGTAATTACATTAAGTGATACAAGCACTTAGCAGTAACAGCATGTGTAACTAACAGAGCCAGGAGGCTGCTGCCAGATATACTGAAGTGTTAAGTATAAACAGTTTTACAAACTTAATCATTTCAACTCTGTCTGTAGCTGAATTATCCAAGAGTTTAGTAATGTGAAATCTGCCTGGGTATTTTCTGATGTAGGACACCAACTGTCATTAAAGTACAACAACCATAATTCATAAATCCAAACCATAATTCATAAATCCATTGGGGTGTACCTTTATTTCAGCAACAGAAAAGTACAGATTGTTTACTGGCTCTACATTCATGGTTTACTAAAAACGATTATGAGCAATACTACTCTAAATGAACAAAAAGAACACAAAAACTTCTTACAATGAATAGTACTATGGCATTAAACACTGCTCCAAGATTACATATGTGTTGTCTGAAAGTTGTATGATGTGCAACGATACACAATAACCAAGTTTTATGTTGATCACTTATCAGTGTTTCATTCTGATTTCACTCCATAAATATGAGATGTTCTCCAACTAAACATAACAATAAGTTCTCATTTCTCTCTCCTCGGTTTACCTCAATATGGAAAGAAACACATTCTCTGTTACTCTCACCACTGTGTCATATAATTACTGCTAGCCAAATGGGGATACTATGTGAATGTCATGTAACTTGCCCATGGCACACACTCAATCAGCAAAAGTAAATGCAGAAATTAAACTTCACTGCTTTTCAGTTCTACTAACCTATTTTATGCCGATAAGATGATCCCTTCTGATAACCTTAAGCAGTTACTGAAAAGGAATTCAGAAAGTGGAACTGTCTGTGTATAAGTAACGATGATAACTTACACATCCAAAGTTTATTTTGGATTATATTATCAATTCATGCTTCCACATTCACACTGCAGCTCATTTATGCAGTCCATTTCAAACACCTGGTATCCAGATGAGTTCCAAGACATTTTACGCTACAGTATCTGGCTCCACATGGAATACACTTATAGTTGCTTGTGAAACCACACACAGCACAGAAATGTCTTTCAGGGATTTTAGATGGTGGAGCTTGAGCAGACATGTAATTAGGTGGAAGTGTACTGTAATTTTGATCTTCTTCTACTAATTGTGCAAATGTCTTGCGAAACCTGTAAAGGGGAATGAGGTCTTGAATCACATATACTAAGGGAAAAATCAGTAACACTTATAATATATTCAAATTATTTATTACATGTAAAAAGGTAAAGGTAAAGCAATCCCATTACAGGCCTGGACAGGCCGTGAGGGTTCCAGGAGAGTGGGGCTCCCAGATTTCAAGACAATCGGCACTTGAAGGTGGTAAGGTTGTCAGCCATATGCACCGGCCACCTTTACCCCCCAGGAAATATTCCTGATACTCATTTCTTTTAGAGGCCGAGTCAACCCCAGGGCCATAGTGTGGCTGGAAGGATTATGTCAATGAAAAATTCCAGTGACACCATCGGAAACTGAACCTGCGACCTTCCGGCTTGTAGTGCAGTGCCTCAACTAACTGCGCAACCGCGTGCTTCTATTTATTACATGTACACTATGTATATTCACCCCTTGTGCATGTACTTTATTCTTTTTATTCTTCAATGCACTGAACTTTGTAACAGAATTTCTGTTACACATTCAGAAGATGGCTGGATAACCCCCAGCCAGCAGACCAACTGTCCTGACTAGTTTTGTGGTACACTGAAAATAGATTTCATGTTCTCTGAACCCACACTTTCCTCGATTTTACACACATTTCTACCAGTCCTGCCAGAACTTTCACGAGAACAATGTTTTATTTCCTTGTAACACACACATATGTGCTGTCTACCCAGTTCCTCAATTATATGTTCAAATTAGGTGTAAACTGGCCTCATGCTGTTATTTTAAGTACAACATTTACCCAAATGCAATAACAAATTTTCTTACTTAAATTTCACAATTAAATATGTGGGATCATTGTGTTACATACAAAGAGCCAATATGGGCAGTGCTGGGTGAAACAAAGGGGTAAGATGCCAAACTGTAATGAGTGTAACTAAAAAAGGAAAACACAGTACCTGTAGCAGTTATAGTTCATTCACTGCACTGCTAAAAAAGTCTAAACTGGATCACACAGAGTCACTATATCAGCTGATTAACCACGCTGAGAAGACAAATAATTGTAATGCAGCAAGAAGCTTCAAGGTTTCAGGGGAGCATTTTCAATTGTGGAGGCAACCAAAGGAGAAACTGCTAAATGTGAACAGTACTCAATAATGTTGCATTGGACCCAAGTACGGCCATTTCCATGAACTAGAACAAGGAACTGTTGAGTCTGTGTACTTAGAAGAAACACTGGAGTAGAGACTACATAAGAGGTGATAAAATATAAAGTACAGAATATGCTGAATCAAACATCACACAGCATTGTTTGAAATCCAGAGCAGGTTAACATGTATGTATGGATCAGAGGAACCAGTTCTCTCTCCACCAAAGAATTCTGCTTTGTCAGAAGTGAAACTAAAGTGACATTTGGTCAGCAGTGGGGTTAAAATGGCACAGTGAGTAAATACCTCATAAAGTTTGATGCCAATAACACAAACACTGACCTCAGTAGTACTGAGAATGAGGTGTACTCGGCTCACCAGAAAATGAAGAAGCACAACTTACTTTCATGCACATGTGGAAGAAGTGAATTAGATAACGTTCTTAATGACATACATTCAACTGTATTACTTTCTATTGCCACATAGTATTAATGTGCTGTATTTACTTTCAGTAGCTATGCACATTTTTGTTTCCTTCACTGTACATTCATTTTATATCATTGCTTCAGAAACATAACATCCAAGCTTCATGGTATTCCTCTGTTACACCATGCAGTTTCCAGGAACAGTAACCTCTTGCTATTTTTTGACTGTACAACTACTACAGTTACATCACTATTAAAGTCTAGAACTACACATAAAAAGAATCTTACCTCTGTTTGTAGTATTCTGCACTGCGTGTTTTCTTCCTTCTTCCACCTCTAGATTCAAGTGTCTCCTGAAATTTTGGAACCTTTTTACTCATCACTGTAATTTAAAAAGAAATCAACACAAAAAACATTTAGTAGAAGGTCTATTAAAGTAGTGATATTCCAATCACAAGTGAAACATGTCTCAAAATCTTATTAAACATACCTAAATCAGCATGAGGATCATCATGAAAATTGTCTTGCTCCAATGCTTCCAACGCCTTTCTTGTTCTTCTTCTTCGGGCTGCTTCATCAAGAATCCTCTTCTGATTTGCATCTTTCAAACGTCCACTTTCTCTAGATGTTGCCATTTTGTTAAATATAATTATTTACACTTGCATCTCAGTTTACAGTCCTCTGTCTGCCAAAGGAAAACTAATCTGGTCCATTAAGTCATCAACACGAGATTGTAAGGTTTCCAGGATATCAGCTGAAATGAACAGATGGGTCTCATCTAAATCTTGGAGAATAAATTTCCTTCCCAATGCCATTGTTTCATCCAGATGCAGAAGGAATTGTTTCATGGCATGATCACTGAAAAAAAGAAATGTATTCATGATGTACACAATCTGAGTGTATAAACCATCCATAAAATTTTATTCTGAAATGTAATGACAGTGACATGTTACTGTTGTTATTGTGGGAGTCCAGTTTAATTTTATTCATTTCTTCACTAAAATACAGTATTCTAAAGTATCTGTCTCCATCCCTGTCCTAAAAACATAAATTGCATAATCTACTTTGCTGGGGGGCCCATTAAATAAAGCATTCTCTAGCAGAATGTTGCCCTGTTTGGGCCATATAGCTTTACAGACTACACTACATTTGTCAATATGCTGAAATAACTCCTCTTTTTTGTGGGGGGGGGACACTGATACTAATAATAAGTTTCAAACCTTTCACTTCTGACATATGTCTAGTGCTCGATAACAAAGATTAAAAAAAAAAAACTACAGGCCATCCCAAAATTAGACACAAGAAGTTAACAACATTAAGTGAGTTCCATACTGAGGACCCACAAACTTTAAATGTCATCAGACAAATGCAATTGCCTCAGTGACCTAGCACCCAGGATTTGTGTACCCCTGGTCCAGTAACATGTATGGTTCAGTTTGCATGTTTTGAGTATCTACACCCAGTACACACAAGGACTCAAATTACAGTGCAAAGATCCTTGCGTTAAAAAATGTAATCATGATTAATAAAACCGACAACAGTACTCAGATAAATTAAAATTACATGTGCAAATTCACAGTAGTCCTGATGGACCATCCAGATTAAAAGCATAAGTATGGAGTAAATTTTATAAAGATTATCTATATCAAATTGTATTTACCTACAGGCAAGTCTCATTATATGCACGTCCATTATTTGAAGTTCGGGCTGCCTGCCACCTTCGCCACCGATGACCCAGCTGCCTTCAACTAGATCTACTCCCCATGCACATTCATGATTTATTACTTTTGAACATATGTACTACATTAATGTTTTTGTTTTCTGCTCTGCATAGTTATTTACTATTGTGATTCAGTGTGTATGAAAAGTGTATTCATGTTTAATACAATCTTGAAAAGTCAAACGTTTGTGTGTTTTGAATACAACCCCGATTATTACATGTTATATATCTCCTGCTTTCCATGATTTTGACAGAAGCAGGAAACAAGCATCACATGACAGTAGTCATATTAATGAAAGCTACTGCTAAAACAGAGGTTATGACAGCTCAGTCCATTAAATGATGAGGGAACATGCGAATTACTGAGACATCAGGGTTTGAAGGGGTACAAGGTTTATCTTTTCTCCAAAGCTCTGCCTATGGAGTGCACTCAGCCTCATATTCATAGTGTATCAGAGGTTTTTCCCTGAGGGAAAAGCAGCTGGGGCATGATGCTGACCACTCACCTATACCTATAGTGAAGTCAAGACTTTGTAGAGTGATATCTCCACTCCCCCATATGCCTTCATGACATGGTGCTTTATTATACACATGCACAAATTTGCCTTTACTGTAATGCTGAAACACATATGGTATATTTTAATAAATGCTCGAAATCTGTTTCATTTCAATTTTCTTTTTACAGTCTTCAATAACTGGCCATACCATGTCAAAGCAGAGAGGGGTCAGTGCAGAAGAAAAAAGAACAAGAATGCTACAGATATTCTATGAGAAAAAGGAATTTTTCCAGTTGAAAGTAAGGATGTCTGGAAAATGGATGTCAATTACTGTTTGATTTTGCATTTATGCCTTAATACAGAACACAGTTTCTCTTCACAGGAACTGGAGAAAATTGCTCCAAAAGAGAAAGGAATTACTGAACAGTCTGTCAAAGAAGTGGTTCAGAGTTTGGTAGATGATGGCCTGGTGGACACAGACAAGATTGGAACATCAGTGTATTTCTGGGCATTTCCCAGGTACTACACACAGCTGCCACATATGCTGAATCAGTCAAAAGCTGATCCTGAATGGAGGGGAATAGTTGAGCTTTTCAGGAATCTAGCCTGTGCAGTCAGTGAGAACAGAAATGCGGAACTTTTTAACCCTTAGGCGACTAATGTTATATATATATGGAGCACCCATTCTTGATGTTTCTAGATCACACACAACGACGCAGCACAGTCGGTAGGACTCCTCTGGACGAGTGAT
>Ga0268261_10003241_pt1 | contig 11912 bp, 14 predicted proteins | sample TergutNc150P1_FD_190353 | JGI IMG/M metagenome (GOLD analysis project Ga0268261, IMG submission 190353) | Nasutitermes corniger P1 segment gut microbial community from laboratory colony in Florida, USA - Nc150 P1 (SPAdes) (version 2) | ecosystem: Host-associated > Arthropoda: Insects >... | reverse complement strand
GTGTTAACTCGGAGGCTGTGTGCTGCCGCTTTATCATATGTAAACGCGCATATGTCACTGTGTAACTTTGTTGAAGGATTCACACATCTCGGTCTTCGCAGACAGTACATGAATGGACTGAATCACACTTCTCAGCATCTATCTGCTGGGAAACCTTCACCCATCCCAGACTTTCGTTGGGATTAGGCTCAGTCAGCGGAACGAAATTTATCCTATCCCCTAAGGTCAAAAGGATTTTGCGTAATATATGACAAGTTTGCCATGATAAGTGGATACCTGTCACCATGACATAGCGCTTCCTCGGGTTGCGGATGGAGGAATGGCCTCCAATGTGGAGGGTAACTGCGAGTATATTGAATAAGCAGTCACGGACGACCGATAAGGAGTGGTACTCGAGCTTGGTGGTTGGGCGAGGTGCTAACAACCCCTCACCATAAAAGCGATACCTGTTCCTCGGACCTGAACTGATCCCTTGGTACGACCTAAGCAATGGAAAAGGGACACTAGACGTGGTACATGGAATGTAAAGAGCCTGTATAAGTCAGGTTCACTGACAACAGCAGCCAGAGAATTATTAAGATATAAATTAGATTTATTGGGTGTACAGGAGGTTATGCGGGACAAAGGGGGGGCACGGTAAGGGCAGGAAATTTTATTATTTTCTATGCAAAAAGAAATAAAAATCATCAATTGGGAACAGGATTCTTTGTACACCACAGAATAGTATCAGTAGTTAAGAGGGAAGAGGTCATTAGTGATGGGATGTCGTATTTCTGAGAGGTTGCTGGTGTAATATCACTACTTTGAATGTGCATGCACCAAATGAGGAGAAAGTGATGTATCAAAAGACATCTTTTATGAGTAATTGGAGCAGGTTTTCGAACATTTTCCTAAGTAACATATGAATATTCAGTTAGTACATTTTAATGCAAAATTGGCGAAGGAGGATATTTTCAAACCAACGATTGGGAATGAGAGTCTACATGAGGATATTAATTATAATGGGGTTAGAATAGTAAACATTGCCACAACAGAATATCTGGTTGTTAAGGGCACGATGTTCACGCACCGAAACTTTCATAAATACACCTGGACCTCTACTGATGGGAAGACTCACAACCAGACTGATCACATACTGATAGATAGGAGGTGGCATTCAAGCATACTAAATGTACGAAGTTTCAGGGAAGCTGACTGTGATACTGATCACTGCCTTGTGGTTACAACAATTAGGGAAAGACTGGCGGTAAGTAGAATAGCAGCACAGAATTTCGACGAGGAAAGACTTAATTTCAGGAAGCAAAATAAGCTGGAGGTTAGGATACAGTATCACATTAAGATCTCAAACAAGTTCGCAGCTTTGGAGAAATTAAGTGATAGCGAGGACATTATTAGGGCTTGGAAGAACGTTTAAGAGAATACCAAAATTTCAGCTACAGATAGTCTAGGTCTGTAAGAACTAAAGCAGCATAAACCATGGTTTGATGAAGAACGTTTACGATTTCTAGATCAAAGGAAGCAGGCTGAAATGCAGTGGTTACAGGATCCAAACCAAAGCAATGTCGATAATCTAAACAATGTAAGACGTGAAGCTAGCAGACATTTTAGGAACAAAAGGAAGGAATATATGAAAGCTAACTTGGAACTAAGAGTAAGACCAAGAATATCAGAGAGTTGTATAAGGGCACCAATGACTTTAAGAAGAGTTACCAGCTTAGAACTATTGTAGTTACGGATGAGAAGGGTGATTTAGTTACAGACTGTGACAGAATTTAGGCTAGGTGGAGAAACCATTTCTCTCAGCTACTTAATTGTACACGGGGTTAATAATGTTAGGCAGGCAGAACTACATACGGCAGAACCACTGTGCCTGAGCCGAGTGCCTTTGTGATAGAGATGGCTATTGAAAGGCTACAAAGTCGCTAATCACCAGGTTCTGATCAAATCCCAGCAGAATTGACTAAGGCAGGGGGTAGAACAAATCGCACTGAGAGCCATAAATTTATTATTTCTATTTGGAATAAGGAGGAATTGCCTGAGAAGTGGAAGGAGTCGACCATTGAACCTGTTTATACAAAGGGTGATAAAACAGACTGTGGTAATTATAGACGTGTACCATTTTGTCAGCTACCCACAAAATTATACCCAACATTCTGTTGTCAAAGTTTACTCCTTATGCGGAAAAAATTATTGGTAATAATCAATGTGGATTTCGACGCAACAGGTCAATGACTAATCATATATTCTGCACTCATCAAATACTAAAAAAAAAAGATGGGCATACAACCAATCAGTGCATCAGCTATTTATAGACTTCACGAAAACTTATGATTCAGTTAGGAGGGAGTTTTGGTATAATATTCTCAACGAGTTAATATCCCCATAAAGCTGGTGATGCCAATAAAAATGTGTCTGAATAAAACCTATAGCGGAGGCCGGGTAGGCAAGCATTGGTCTTACATGTTTCCTATTAAGAATGGTTTGAAAAAGGAGATGTTTATCGTCAATGTTCTTCAACTTTGATTTAAAATATGCCACTAGGTGTGTTTAGGAAAACCCGGATGGCTTGAAATTAAATGGTACACATCGGATTCTGATTTATGCTAATGATATTAATATATTGGGCAGAAGGGTATATGCAATACTCAAAAACACAGAAGTTTAATAGTTGCTGTTAAGGGGAATGGACTAGAAGTAATTGTTGAAAAACTAAGTACATGGTCATGTCTCAAGATCCAAATGCAAGACAAAGTCACAATATAAAGACTCATAATAGTTACTTGGAAGGGGTGGAACAGTTCAAATATTTGAGAGCAACCTTAAAGGATCAAAATTCTATTCCGGAAGAAATGAGATTAGATCGAAGTAAGGGAATGAATGTTATCATTCAGTGCAGAATCTTGTGTCTTCCAGTTTGCTATCCAAAAATGTAAGGTTTGAGATATAAAAAACCACAGCTTTGCCTTTTGTATGGATGTAAAACATTGTCTCTCTCACTCTGAGTGAGGAACGTAGGCTGAGGATGTCTGAGAACAGGGTGCCGAGGAAAAACGTTGGGCCTACGAGGGATGAGGTAATAAGGGAGTGGAGACAACTACACAATGAGGAGCTTCATGATCTGTACTCCTCACCAGATATTATTCGGTTGATCAAATCAAGAAGAAAGAGATAAGCGTGGCAAGTACCACGTATGGGGCGGGGAGAGGTGTACACAGGGTTTTGGTGGTGAACCCTAAGGGAAAGAGACCACTTGGAAAACCCAGCCGCAGATGGGAGGATAATATTAAAATGAATCTTCAGGAAGTGGAATGGGGGCATAGACTGAATACTTCTGGCTCACGATAGGGACAGGTGGCGGACACTTGTAAATGCGGTAATAAACCTTCGGGTTGCATAAAATGCGGGGAGTTTCTTGACTAGCTTCGCAAGCAGGACTGTGCTCCATGGAGTATGGAGTATATGACGCGTTTATAATAGTACTGATTTTTGTCCCACTCTTAAGATGTTTTTGGTTAACCTATATTTTCAAGATATTTTGGGAAATTTTGTATATAAATACGTTGTTAAACTTCCAAATATTTTTTTTCCAGTTCCAAGTTTATTTTTTAATTTTCTCTGTCAAATATAAATTTCATGCCATCGATTTTTTTTACATGTATAAAAGCATTTAGCGTAAAAAGGCTCCATAGCTTTGGAAGATAATCATACGAACAGTCGCCATCACCTCGCAAATATGTGCCCTGCAATGTTAGTGTAAAGAATTGAAAAACATTAAAGATTAAGAGGTTTGGGTGGCCTCTAATGGAACGATTCCGTAATAACTACTATTTCAATGAGTTCAGGAGGAATACAATGGTCAAAATAACTCTTCACATCTGCTTCATTTTCAACTTTAAATTGCACGCCCGGATTGCCTATGAAGGGTGGTATTCTTGGTTCACGATCATTTTTAGAAAACCCTCTAGTTGGGGTAACATCTATCTGTCTGTGGTTAGGGCTCGGTATTGAAATGTTACTCTCGTTATCACTCTCATTTGCACTTCCAGATTCACTTTCTTCACTACTTGAAAATTAGGGAATATTATCTGTGTCTGAATCTCTGTCATTTACAATTTCATTCACCGCATCAGCTAATTCTTCTTCAGTTCTAAATCCAATTGTTTTTCTTTTCCTAGATGCCATGTTGCACTGAGAAGTATAAACTGTCACACACACACACAACTTCACATATAAAAGATTCTTTATAGACTGCAGCCAGAGACAGCCAACTCTCCCTCTGAGCATAAGGATAAACACGGGTTCATTATATCGCAATGTAAGCATAATAAACAATAAAAGGGATAAAGATAATGTCAGCTAGATATACTGAAGCTGCTGTACAAGTTTCCCGCCTATAATGACAGGTCAGCTAATTTAAGCTGAAAGAGCACAATTGAAAAATTAGATTGACCAATATCGACGCTGGCGATTTTAAGCAGGAATTAATAAATCGACTAAGGTCGATTTTGGCAGTGAATGTGTTAAAACCAACAAACTTGGGGCAGTTGTAACTTGTTTGGATAGCATTAGATTGGTGTGCGTCTTTGGATCTCGGACTCGACACCAACTATCCAGCGTGATATGTAGTAGACATATCCGTATAGTACAACGAGACATCTTTCTCTGCAGTGCTTTCTATTTCTTGACGTGCACAAGTATATTCTTCGAAATCTGTGGCTTTTGGTACTTTCCCGGTTGGGAAAAAGTGTCGCCTGGCTATAACAGAAGTAAGAAGTAAAATATGACAAAACTCGCAACAAATGAAATACGCAGCACAGTTTCAATATCTATTGGATACAAAATACTTCGAACAATATACACGTACACGAGTACGCTCGTCTCATTCTCCTTCTGGACAGAAAAATTCCAGCCGTTTCTGTTAAGATTCGTGTTTGAGAAAGGTAAGATCTGCATGCACTCAATAAAGGCATATGGTGAAATGAAGGTATAGTTCCACACATGCATACCATCTGCACTAGATGGAGGTAGGTTTCGTGTCTGAGTTACAGGTTACGAACTGTAACTCTCTAAAAGTAAATATGATAAATTAATTTATTCAGTCAATCTCAACACATATACAGTCAATTAATACATAGTTGGCAACATGTTTCGGTTCTAGTGAGCCATCTTCAGGCCAGTTCTTAGTATACGGACATGGTGCATTCAGTGATTGCGCACATAATGGGATCCCATATTGTTTACAAATTATTTTTATTTTAAATTTCAAGTTTAAACTCTATTGGCCGATATATATATATCTGAAAATATAGGAGATTTTATATGTATTTTACAAGATATATCGGCCAGTAGAGTTGTAACTTGAATTTTAAAATACAAATGATTTGTAAACAATAAGGACTCCAATAATGTGCGCAATCACTGAAGTCACCATGTCCCTATACTAAGAACTGGCCTGAAGATATTTCTGTAGAACCGAAACATGTTGCCAGCTATGTATTATTTGACTATATATTTGTTGAGTTTGACTGAATAAATTACTTTATCATATTGTATAACACAACGGGATGGCTCCTATCAAAATCCAAAAGTAAAGTTGTACCTGTTATCAATAAAACACCGCGTCATGAATCTATGTGGGGGTTTGTGCGTAACTTCACACGTTGTTTTACTTGGGCACTTGATAGACGTGAATTTTCAGCTTTATGCCAACTGCCATTTTACCGCGCGGCAAGGAGACTGACCAGTAGGCTGAGTGGGACACAAAGTCGGTCTCGAAGCTCTAACATTTTAGAAAGTCTCTTGCCTGTGCCGGAAATCTAAGGACGATTTCTCGGTATAAATTTACGAGGATTGCTAAGAAATTATTGTTTAATGTCTTTAACATATTCTTCACTAACAGAAAACCTCCCGGTACTAGTTCGTTTTACGTACTCAGCCACACAAAAAACACACACACACACAAACACATGCGCGCGCCTATAGACAGAGATCCATCATTCACATTTGTTTGTACCAACTTAAGAGATGGTTTATATCAGGTTTCACACGTATGTGCCCCGATGCAAAAACCATCTTCTCATCATCCATTCAGCTGCATCATTTCACGTTGCCAGATGGTCGTATGGCCCGTTTGCATCATGCTGATAACTTAAGTGTCAAGAGAGTAACAGGAGTGACAGTACTACGTTGGCGGTTACGGTCGGTTTGATCAACTTACAACTGGGTGCTATAAATGAAGGAAGTTGCAAGTTAGAGAGTCTGTCGCGTCAAGGCTGAAGGAAACACTTCTGTCCCCTATTTCACATTTAGGAAGCATAATTTGAGGTTCTTACGAAAATGTGTATTAAGATTACTGTCTTCCTGGATGTGAGGGGAGACAGGTACTACCATTGCTACCAATCTACAAAAACAAACCAGGATTAATTCCACAAACGCTCCAGCCTCAGGAGCAGGTAACCTTAGCGAGTCTAGACTGGTGCCACAAGTTGAGAGAATGCGTTAATTCGTGTGCGCGTAGATCTTGTGATTCTGCATTAAGAGCGGTAGAGATGCCAGTATTCGTCTGCATAGGTAATAACTGCAGTCATGTGACTGAGGTAGGAAGGCCGTAAATTTTTAAGACTCGCGCCGTAAGTTGTTATGCAAAATGACGAGATTTTGTGGATGTAAACCTGCTATACATGAATTCTTATCCCAGAAGACAGTGCTTAAAATTGCGGACTGGATTCCTCTGGTTCAGAATAGGTTCTAGTGAACACGGTAATGAACATTCGGGCTCCATAACAGACAACGTTTCTTGACTAGATAAGTGACTGTAAGCTTGCTGAGAAGAACTGTGTTCCATGGAGATGTGTTTCTCGGATTCTTGCGAAGTGATGTCAATGTATTGGATGGGTCCAGCGAAACACTGGGCATTAATACTCGTTCATTGGAAGGGTGGTGCATCTCGCCAGTTTTATTCACCTCTTGGGGGAAGGACCAGGATACTTGTCCCTCCTGTCTGCACCCACTTGTAGCCGCGCACCGCGCTTACGACGACGGAAAAGAGGAGAATCAGTGTTGGCACTTGACTGTCTGGCAAAGGTATTACCAGCTCGGTAGAAAGTTAGGGTAGGCTAAGCGTAATGCACTGAATGCAAGTTGTAGGGAAGTGGTCACGTCTCCTTTGCTTGTGGTGTGTTTGCACTGAATGTTGTGAGACACGTGCCACTGGAAACTACACCATCTCCATTTAGTATTGTCAACTTGGATGCCGTGCGAACTTGTGACGTGCGAACTACACACACCAATTTGAAGTTGTATAAGACGAAAATCCTTTGGGAAAATATATGTCCGTAAGGTAACACTTTAACACACAGTGACACCTGCTTGAATATTAAAATGGTTTACTTTTTTCCAATGTACACACTGAAAACAAACAGCCATTATTTTCTGTAAAGATTTAATAAATTGACCTTCGTAATGAACACGCTTTAGATAGTGGCTGAGTGGGTAAATATTACTTATGAGTCTTACGGCATATAAAGTCTTTAATGTCATGCAGTTTGGTAAACACGTAAAAAGTTTTGGAAGAAACTGCTGTCTTTATCATTTAGCCCCTTCAGAAGAAGCAGTGCGCTACTCTGAGCACAGTTCGCACTGCTGTACATTCGGTTTCAAGCAGCTGTTCAAGCTTTCAATCTCGTCAGTTCCTTCGCAGTGTACACACGATGAAATAAGGCAGGCAGTGGACTATAACGCAACATTGAGGCGCGTTCGTGCAAGCATTTTTGCAGTGGAAAAGCAATAAATATTACATATCCCGAGAATGCGTTTGTAGTTTAGGCATCCATAATGCAATGAATATGCGTCACACCGTCATCTGCAGTCAGTCCGGCTCTACAATACTGTTCCACATCATTTCATGAACGGCACAATTTCCGAAAAAAAAAGAACACGAAATGTGTGTTTTACTTTTCTCTACAACTTAGTCTGCAACATTTCTCATTCTAAGAAGAACTGAGTGAGAAATTATAAAAAATGTATATTGGTCGTCCTCTAAAGTACCCCTTATTCTTATCCGATTTTATTAGAACCTGTATTTTCTCTATAGATTTTGGGAAAATATTCAAATATCAAAATTCTTGAAATTCCGTCGAGAGGGAGCCGAGTTGTTTCATGCGGACAGGCAGACATTAAGAATCTAATAGACGCTTTTCGCAATTTTGCGAACACTCCTAACAACAATGGCTAAGTGGAATATGACAGCCGTGGTATATATTGAAATTTTTCTTTACTTGGTTTTGTCCATGATCCTCTATCACTTGTCGTGGCAATAAGATTCGAATAACATATGTGTAGTGATTGTGATTGGTTATGGCCAGGAGGAATTAATTTTGTAACTAGTATCTGTAGAATGCAAATCGGAGGATTTACCATCACTTTTGTGCTTACTAGCATAATGCTGTGAGACACTTAGAGTCCAGAAATCCTTGAAGTTCCTTGCAAAAAACCGACAGATTGTGAAATTAGACATCGACACAAGGCAAAAGAAGAGCAAAAGGGGAGCATCTGGTAGTCTTCAGTTTAACTCTTTAAAGCCTGTATTGAACATGTAGACTCATTTCTTACCACTCAGAGAAAAGAGCTTGCCTTCATTTCAAAGACCAGTACTTAATGTTTTATAGGGTACTAATAAGAGTTGATTGTGGGTAAAAAAAAGGAAACCCTTATGGATACATACAATGCATACGGAAGTTGCAGAGTTTTTAATGTTAAACCCAGTAGAAAAACTATCCCCTCGGGTTTAGAGGGTTTGTGTTGTGTTTCTACTAGGAAAAACACTGTCTCTTCTCCAGTGGTATTTATAAGCCCAACTGTCAGTTCAGGTCTCACCAAACTAAAGTGTCTGCGTGGAGAGCCAGTTTGTAGTTGATGCTACATATTGGAGGTTATAGTGATGCATGGGTAACTGAGTAATTACAGGATGCATAATACGTTGTGAGAAGCTAGAAGTTGCTTAGCCCGTCCAGAAATTCCGTACATTTTATGGAATCCGAAAGTTTATTGCCGTGCTCACAAAAACCTGTCACTGGTCTCCAACCCGAGACAGATGAATCCACTATACGCTTACCTATCCTACTCCTTAAGACATTTTTAAACATTATTCTCCCAGTTACATAAAGATATGAAGTTAGCCACCTGGAAGGTCGACCCAGACTCAGGTGGATAAATGATGTGGAAGACGACCTAAGGAAACTCGGTGTGAAAAGATGGAGAACGAAAGCATTGGAAAGAGAGGAATGGGCATCAATTATAAAGGAAGCCAAGGCCAAACTAAAAGAGCCGTAGTGCTATAGGAAGAACAAGAAGAAGAATTCTCCCATTTACGCTTCGATCTTCGAAGTGGCATCTGTCCTTCAGGTTTTCTCCACAAAAATTCTCTATGCATTTGTTTTCTCCTACGCGTACCACGTGCCCCCATCGTCTCATCCTTTTTGATTTGATCATTCCAGTGATATCGTTTTGATTAGTAGGTATAGTTTAAAGTAACTTTCGTAGAGAAAACTTTTGAGAAAATAATTGAACTTCAGAGGAGCTACCACAATATATGAGCAAAGTAGTCTGATACAAACAATACTGCAGAAGACATAATCTCTACATAGTACACAGGCTTTTTCAAGAAGTTAGTTACTTTCAAAATCAGAGGCTTTCACGGTACACGCGCAAATGCAATTTCATTTTCCCCCATAAGCAAATCACGGCCTTTCCTGCACCGCTTTTCGCTAAACCTCCCAGTGCTCAACAGCATTATATGTCAACCACTTGCACAAAACTTCATCCATAGAAAGTAAGAGTGGAGAGTCACCTTGCCCATAAATAAAATATGCTTTAACTTGGCCGATTTTTACGAAACTTACAACCATGTGACAAATTTCCATGAACATCTTCTGTGCGGAATGTTATTCAAATCGGGGGGAAAATGTGAAAATACTGAAAATTTTCATTTACGCTTGTAGGTAAAGTATGTCTTTCATCGCAACAATTTTCATGAAACTCGCACTCATTCCACGATATCGTATCGTATGGAGAACTTGTGCACCCAACGTCAAGGAAGTCGGTCAGTAGGTATTGAAATTACGTGTATAAAATTATGGACTCATTTGAGTAAAGAATGACTGTCACTGCGCCGATTTTCACGAAACTCATACTTGCTCAGCAATTTTTGTAAAGAAATTTTATACCGAATTTCATAGGAGAAAACAAGAAGTTTAGTCGCCGACAATATGTCACCAACGGGCGGACGGAAGAGTCCTCCACATAAGAAGTTCGTTTTTACATCGTAAAGAAAGCACAGAACCAGAAAAGCAAGAAAGGCACGATAGTGAGGTTCTGTAAGGTGACAGTTGTGGCAGGTGAACTTGGATAATGTGAGACATGCAGAAAAAGCAGACTTGGAATACGTGCGATGAGTGGAATTTGAGGCTGTCAGAGCAGTGGGACACGTGAACTTCGTGTGGAACTTTACCGACATTCCACAGAAATTTGACGCCCCCAGGGCAAAGATGATGGAAGCAGCAAGTTCTTCTGAAACGTCGCTTTACCTCTGCCATGCTGTAACGCTTTACACCCCAGAACACACACAGTCCTCAAATGAAATACCTTACGTGCTGAAGGATGTGATGTATAACGCAAGGCAGTTTGTGAATTCGTGTGCTATACTGGACTGTATGTAATTTAGGACTTCCCTGCGCCGTACTTTTTCGGATTCTTGTACAATTGGCAGTTCTGTGTTCGAAACTGTATCTTCTGAAGGATAACGATGTATTCATTCACACCTTCAACGAATAAAGCAATGAATGAGATAAGTTTACGAAAAACTCAACAAAACAAAAAAAGGGGTGATGGGCGAAGATACGATATTATCTGTTAAATTTCAATGGGTATTTTCTACTAGCGTACAGGAATAAACAAAATTCGTGAAGAGATGAGAGAAGAAATAAAGATTTCTCATGTTACTGATGCGGTAGATTGTTATGGGAAGGTACAAGCCAATGACTTTTATGTAATGCAAGTTACGCCGACTAAATTGATAACTGTGTATGTACCTATCGGGGCGAGAGATTAGGAATGCCTGAGGAAAAAAGGTAAGATCACCTGTAGACCTAGGTGCAGCAGCTATTGGTACCTAAAACAGTGAATAATAATCGAAAAAGCTGAAGATTAGAATGATTTGCGATAGCGAAAATCTCATAAACATACTGTTATGTGGGATTCTAACCTACGATCGGACAAGCTACAAATGTGAATGACCATGTGCAATGAAGTTTGCATTTCTTGCGTCATTTAATTCTGTGCTTCTGTTGACGGATGTACGAACATGTTAAACTGTGCGAGATTTAAGGCGGTGTTGCTGAGGATAAACGTTTTCTGGATTTTATTGCTGTGCCATTCGGTGAGTAGTTCCCCACATTTCGAAGGCACTGTGTTCCTTGGAAGGCTAGGAGACACCCAACTACACAGCCTCACATCGCAGGATCAATTAGCCCAAGAACTGCTTAACACCTGAAGATCTTTCAAAATGTCGGGAACCACCACACGCCACAGCGTCACATCTCAGAAGACCTAAATCCTTGTTACCTTGAGCGGTATGGACCAGTAGTACTACGGGCTATGGGCTGGACAGCTAAAATTGGGTTCCCGGCAGGGACAGGTGTCTGGACCGGCTGTTGCAAACTGTACAATGGTTAGAACGGTTTGTTCTACCGTGTAATCTAGCCACTCACTCACACACACGCGCGCGCGCGCGCGCGCGCGCACACACACACACACACACATATATATATGTGTGTGTGTGTGTGTGTGTGTGTGTGTGTGTGTGTGTGTGTGTATATATATATATATATATATATATATATAATGTCAAAGTTTCG
>Ga0268261_10003240_pt1 | contig 11912 bp, 9 predicted proteins | sample TergutNc150P1_FD_190353 | JGI IMG/M metagenome (GOLD analysis project Ga0268261, IMG submission 190353) | Nasutitermes corniger P1 segment gut microbial community from laboratory colony in Florida, USA - Nc150 P1 (SPAdes) (version 2) | ecosystem: Host-associated > Arthropoda: Insects > Digestive... | reverse complement strand
TTTTCTCCCCTCTGTCTACAGCATCCCACGTTTTAAATTTGCCGGCAGATGATCTAACGTCTTTTCTTCCAGCATGTCTACCCCAGCTACCACCACACATGCGAACACGGGTCACGGGAATCCGAGTTCATCGTCGTGTCGCAGAGTCTTGGCTAATCGCCTCTCCATTGTGGACACACTGGCTGCCCGTTCGGTAACCGGACGGGGACAACAGATACTCGTCCATCAGCATTTCGGTTACCGTCTGCATCTAGAATGGAGTGGCAACGGCAGTCGTAACAGGGACTCGTCAAGGTTTATGGAGAGACGATTATATTTGTTTAGCGAAGCCGAATCGTTCTGTACAGAATTATGCGACCAAGGCTTAGACGGACTGTGTACCTGTGTATATGAGGGACATAACATAAACCCACACGAAACAGCACCTACATGTAGTCGAGCGCTTTTCTATCCTTCACAAAAATATCTATTACTACCAAAGGGGCAGTGAAATTACATGGAGGACGCGGCGGTCGAAACTCTATGCGGCTGTGATATCACGTCCTCAGATGCCGATCCGATACACTGGATGTAGAGAGCAGATGTAAAAACTATCAATAAAACCTCTATATAAGGATACGGCTAACCTATCTTTTTCCTCGAATTCCAGTCGGACATTGCTGCTTTCTACCGCTCAAACCCCGCCCACATCCTATACCAACCAATACCACTCACCTTAATCCAGCAAACACCATATTAGGGTGTGGTCAAATGGCAGCCATATTTGTACACGGCACCGATGATGTCACCACCACGCCTTACCTGCAGTTACATGCTAACACACCAACGAGAACAAGTCAGTACACGCGCGACCTTCAACTTCATCACATCAACTCACCAGCAACAACGCCATTTTTCTTCTACCAGACTACACGGCGGCATCACGGTAACCACACCCATATTATTAAAACCCATCCGTTACACTTACCCCTACAAATCCTTACGGTGACATTATTAAAAAGCCTCCGATTATATATGTACCAAAATACACATCCCTACATTCAAAATTGCGGTTGCTTTTTAATAACAGACACGTAATATTATTAAAAAAGGTCGGCTAAATTGTCAAATTCAAAATGGCCGATGCTTTCTTATAATATTATTAAAAAGGAACCGCTATTTTGAATGTAGCAAAGCTTTTTAATAACCCTTTTTAATACTATCAGTGTATATTATTAAAAAGCATCCTCCATCGTCTACATTCAAAATGGCCGATCCTTTTTAATAATATACAGGTCATATTATTAAATATTCAAACTGCCTAATCCTTTTAATAATATCCAACCCTACCAATCTCTACGGCTGCACAGGCACCATCCTTTTTAAAAAGCAACTGCCATTTCTATATTACCAGTAAGTACGGGGGCACAATATTATTCAAACTTCCTAATCCTTTTTAATAATATCTACCAATCTATGGCGGCACAATATTATTAAAACCCATCCCTACCCACTAACAATCCCTAGAGCGGCGCAATATGCTTAAAAAATACCCACCAACATAACGATCACCCTTCTAGGGGGATCAAAACAAATGGAACCTCTGGCGTAGGAGGGCATGGTGCCACCCTGACAAAATACCCACGAAACTAGTCGAAAGCCCAAGACTACCCCAAGGTGGTCATTTACCACTCACCTATTCTTGACGTTTCTAGATCACACACAACGACGCACCACAGTCGGTAGGACTCCTCTGGACGAGTGATAAGCTCGTCGCAGAGACCTCTACCTGACAACACACGACAATCACAACAGACAAACATCCATGCCCCCGGTGGGATTTGAACCCACGATCTCAGCAAGTGAGCGGCCTGAGGCAATTTATGTTCATATGCAAAAGTTTCCCGAATATAATATGTGTATTAAAAAGTTTTTTAGCCTAGTTTTTATCTGTTTTAGTCGATTTTTAAATAGCGTTTGCCCATATTTTCCCCTGTTATCCAACTCACTGGGATGGCAGTTCCTGGTCCCATTCAGCACCATATTCTTGTTAAAGTACTTTAAAAATGGGAATTTAGGTGGTGGAGTGGATTGAGGTGGCTCTGGGTAGGTGCATGTAGCAGTTGTCATTAACACAATAACGCACATTTGAGGTATAAAATGCAAGGGGATTTCTTGGCTACCTGAGAAACTACTGGACCCGCAAAAAAAATCTCGACTGTATTTCGAAAAAAATTACTCGAATATCAAATTTTTTCATTACAATCCGTGCAGTGGGAGATCGGCGTTGTTCCGTGCGTACAGACACACAGACAGACATGACAAAGCTAATAGTCGCTATTTCGCGAACACGCCTTAAAAACTATTCAAAATCGTAAGGATATAAATTCGTTAACTTGCTTCGTGACTTGTATTAAAAAAATTGTCCTTTGCAGAGCAACTAAAGACGAAGCCCTCGTACGACGGGTTGTGGTAAATGAATCACGCTCTACACACTAACGGTCGTACTACCCTCGACGCTGGCGTTGACCATTACTGCCCTGAGACGTACAATTTAATTGGTATGGAGGTCACATCCGTGTCATTATCGAACCCTTCAATAGGGCCACATGTAATTAGTAGAAGGTAAAGAAATCCCATTACAGGCCTGGACAGGCCCTGAGGGTTCCAGGAGCTTGAGGCTCCCAGATTTCAAGACAATCAGCATATGAAAGTGGTAACGTTGACAGCCCTACCCACCGGACGCCTTTACCCCTCAGGAAATATTTCTGGTACTTATTTCTGTTAGAGACTGAGTCAACTCCAGGGCCATAGTGTGGCCGGAAGGATTGTCAATGAAAACTTTCAATGACAGCATCGGGAATCGAATCTGCGATCTTCCGGCTTGTAGCGCAGTGCGCCACTGCGTTGGTTGAGGCACTGCGCCTGTTGTTTTCTATGGGTGTGGAACTTGGTCGCTAACATTGAGGGAGGAACGCAGGCTGCGGTTGTTTGTGAATGGGAAGTTGAGAATATTTGGGCCTAGTGAGTACAAGGTGACAGGGGAGTGGAGATAACTACATAATGAGGAGCTCAATGATCTGTACTGCTCATCCAATATTTTTCGAGTGATAAAAATGAGATGGGCGGGACATGTAGCGCGTATGGGGGAGAGGAGAGGCGCATACAGGGTTTTGGTGGGGAAACCTGAGGGAGAGCCCACTTGGAAGACCCAAGAGTAGATGGGAGGCTAATATTAAGATGGATTTTCAGGAAGGGGGATGTGGGTGTGTGGACTGCATCGAGCTTGCTCAGAATAGGGACAGTTGGCGGGATCTTGTGAATGCGGTAATGAACCTTCGGGTTCCATGAAATACTCGACTAGCTTAGGAACAGTTATCTTCTCAAGAAGGACCCTGCTCCATGCAATCAGTTCAATTCGAAGAAGTTTGCTTACGTATTTTGAGGAACGGATGGTGATGAGAATAATATAGATGGCGTCAGTAGCAGTAACACGGTCGACGAAATATCGCGTAGTTTTGTATTAGTGACCGTATTATAATGACGGCTCATGTGCCGTACGGTATTCGGCTGTAAACAGGGCACTGAATGTTCCGGCTACACGAAAGGCGTGCAGTTTCTTGACCAGCTGACAGACTGTGAAGATCAGGAAGCATTTCGTCCCACATACTGCGTTACTATCAGAATGTTAAGCACATCGCGTCGGTCTGTTCCAAGACTGTGTGGACAGTCGGATCCTTTCTCAGTTTCGTACACTTTCGACGGAATTCAAGCACACGAGACGAAAATAAATGTTGGTCAAAATATTTAAGTCGCCAGTTCAGATCTCACCTGTTACTGTAGCTACGGCCGACCACACTCTAACCGCCAACCGGTATTTTATTGGTAAGTACCGGGCTAATTATGTGGAGGAAACGTAAATAAATTGATAATTGATTATTAAATATATATTATTTATTAGTATTTTATTTATGTATTAATTATTAAGTAATAAAATAACTATTAATTGAAAATACTTTAATCCTGTAATTACAGTGCAATAAACACAGCTGTAAACAAAGACAGGAAACCTGTGACTCCTTTCATGACAGCTACACGAGCAACTGTAACAGAACTTACTGCAGAGTTTGAAAATGTGCGACACAAGTTGTACATGGACAATTTGTTTTGGTCTCCATCAGATAATTTACATACTGAGACAATAAACTGCTGCAGGACTGTTAGACCAAATAGAAAAGAGATGCTGAAGAATTTTGGATATAAAATTAATTTGAAGACGGGTGACAAAGACTAATGAGATGTAACTTGACAGCCATAGTGCGGAAGGACACACAAAATGCAGACATATTGATGGACATGCATTCTGCACCATTGGAGGTTAATGTCTGCAACGAGCACAGTAACGCTTTGACACAGGACACATAACAAGACTATAATAGACACACAGAATAAGTGGACAGATCTGACCACATTGCAAACTGTTACTGTATTAGCAGACCAACTGGGGTGTGGAGAAAGAAGCTTATCTTCCAGCCTCTGCACCTTACCATTCTCAACAGCTTTATGAATCTCACCTCTTGTGATTCAAAATCATCGCACTGACAATTACACTGACATTGGTAAGTGACTTAATACAAGGGGTGGGAATGGTGCCTTGACCACAGACTGCAATACAAGACAAGCACAATCCATGAAGAACCGAAAAAGACTGGACTCAATTCACAACAGACGCTGGCTTATTCAATGTAAGCATTAAGTGCCATGTACTTTCCCCCAACAAACACAGAAACAGGTACTAAATTCAGCTACAGCAAACTGCATATTTGAGAACCGACAGATAATGGAATGGAAATGTTGAACACACAAATGGGCTCCCCAAGTGAACTGCGCAGTTGTGGAAGAAACTTGCATTTACTGGGGGAGGAAATATATAAGTTGTTGGAACAACAGGTTTCTTAGAGTTCAGATATATATATATATATATATATATAATATGATTCAAAACAACCTGTTGTTATCTCACCAACAGAACATTTGAATTTCTCTGATCAGCAAGGTTAGGAATGCCAGGTGCATGTTGTAGCTTCCTCATGTTTTATTGCATTCATTTCTGCAAACTTTCCAATTTTTTCTTACAGATGTTGCTAGCAGTATGCTGATGATTTGCAGTATTTTCAAAATTTTTGTGTTTCTTCCAGTAGTGTTTTGTGGGCTGGGTTCTGATTTTGTTGAATGACGTTTATTTCAGATTTATTTTCTCCTTTTGTGGTGATTCCAACAATTCAATTCCCCCCAAAAATGGTGTTTATGGTTTTGTGTTCTTGATACAGTTGAAGAGGAAAGTGTGATGGTGTTTGAGGACCGTGTTGAAATGAATTGACAGTCAGCGTTTACTGTGACATTCTGATTTGAATCAAAAACCCATCCAACACACATGCACTGTCTACCAGTTGTCCTCAGATAAACGTCACACATCCGAGCATGAATCTGATGTTGGGTGGTGTGACTGGCCGGTCACACAGAAATCTAGGCAACATTGGCAACATTTCCTGTTTAAATTCCCATTTCCTAAGCAAGTACATGTTGAAATAAAGTATTTAGCAGCACATCTGTCTTTCACCATTGTTCGTTTTTGGTGTCTCCTAATTACAGCAAGCGTTGAAAATCTGTGTTTACCACTTGACACTGAACAACCATGCTGCAGTGTCAGGACTGATAGTGAAGTGGAGATCTATCTCAGATGGTAAACCAAAGTACCGTTGATCTGTTAGCAGGGCACTCACCATATGATTACAGGCTGAATATGGGGCCAAATTGAATGTGCAAAAATGCAAAGTGTTATGTTGTGTGACAGACTGCTGTGTGTGTGGATTGTCAGTGGTGTTTCATTGTGGAAGGTACTGACTGTTACTGTATTCTTTACATTCTTACGGTAACAGTATACAGAACCATCTCCTCTACTACCAGTTCATAGCTAGACACTGCACACTGTACACATGTGTATGCATATGTTGCTCTTACTAAATTGCCTGTTTTCCCATGGCCATATAATATTGAGGGCCTGGAAACCTCCCATGGATGCCCTTCCCACAGTTTTCTCTTACAAAGAGGAGTCTGTGTAACTGTACAATCAGTTTGCGTTCATACAGAGGTGTGTACATGAACAGAGGGTTGTGTATCAACAGTTGCACTGTGCTGTATTTTCAGAGTTACTTTTTAATTCTCCTTGCCCTTTATCAAACGCACTGGAATTATTGAAGATAATTATACAATTTTAGGATATTGTATTGGTTTAACAGCATCTGAGTTGTTAAATGTTTATACAGGACAGTGGCAACTGTAACTTTAAGGATATCTGCATCTTTCCTCACAGTGATGAGATAAACAGCCACGGTGTCCCTTAAGAGTAGACACTTCCAGTTCATTTTCAACTCATTATTATCCAGTAATTCTAAAACATATTCTGATTTATTCAGATTGACTTTAAATAAGTAAATAAGTGGGCACTTATTGGGAAACTGTCCTGTGAAGGTCACAACAAGCTACTTTCACAAGATTTTGCTAATGGCTAGGAATAATAAAACCGTTAGACACTGTAATTTAGAGTGTCTTTAAATGGCTAAAGAATTCACAATTTTCAGCTCAGTGTCGCACAGTGATTGTAAGTGCTTTACAGAGAATAACCATGACATTTTAACAGTAATTTTGTCACATTGTATAAACTCCACCCTGTTGCTCCTTTCCACGAATCCTTGATGGCCTGTGCTACTGCATGTAACACGTTCGCCTTTCACTGTGACACAAATAGCGTGCATTCCTCTGCATTACAATAATCAGACCAGACTCACAGCATAGGGCCATATATCACAGTCTACTGTGACACTTTGTCCCAATTGTCTGGTCTGTAAAAATAAGACATAATTATATGTATATGTCTTATTTTTTACAGTTCAGGAAGTCAAGTCTGTTGATATGTGCAAGCCTAAATCAGACGGCCAAGCTTGGACTGCTTGACCATTGAAGGGACAGATAGTTGTGCTGAAACTGGTAACTGCTGATCTGTGCTGCATAACATCCCAGAAGAGCAAAGAACTCATTTGCACTATGGCACAAGCCTGATATCATGGATGTTATTACTAGTTCTTTCTTTGGTCAAGAGGTTGGCACATTTTGACAAGTGTCAACAGCAACCAGAGTTCCCCTTAACCAGTTCCCATTTAGGGCCCACACATTACAAAACATGGTGAAGGAGTTCTGTGTATCGGTCCATGCAAAACATAATGCCAATTAATACAGTGGGTATGAAATAACACACATAAAGCTTTAAGACTGCGGTCTATTGAGTTATGACAGAATGCAGTCTGTTCAGATAGTTACCTTCGTTTTGAAGGAACTTGATCAGCAGGTCAGAAAATACAACAAAGTCCACCAAGCACAGTCCTTGAAAAGCTAAGAGCCACCCAGTCAGTCAAGAAATTTCCTGCCTTTCATGGAATCCAAAGGTTCTTTACCACAGTCACAAGAACCTACCATTGTACCCTATCCTGAACCACAAAGATGCAGTTCACATCTTCATAATCTCATCTATAAGATCCACTTTAATATTATCCTACAATGTGTCCAATTTCTCACAAGTCTCTCCCCTTAACTATTTCCCGCCTTCAATTTCTGTAGGTATTTACTTATAAAACCTGATCTTCAGGGTCTCCTTTCCCTGCCAGTTAATAACACAACACATGCCCAACATTTCCCTCTCTTAACTGTTAACACTACACTTCACAGCAGAATATCAAGAACTATAAAATCATCACTGCAGTAAGGGTGAAAACTTTTTACTTTCTATATTCTCTACTGCTACATTCTGTCCAATTAATGAGGGCAGTGTTATCACTGGCAGTTCATTGCAATACTGACTAACAAGTTTAGTGCTTATGCCCATTACGCTGATACCAGAAAGATCAACATCCATGCCATCGCTCAGTTGGTTAGATTCCAGCCTCTTACCACATAGACCTAGGTTCAATCCCAAGCCAGTCCATGTGGGATTTGTGGTTGACAAAGTGACATTTGGACAGTTCATTCACCAAGTACTTTAGGTTTTTCCTTTTACCATTATTCCACACTACTTCATACAAAAATAATACCTCTATTAATCTATCTGACCAACTGACAGTGTCCTTAACAAAAATGGGTCATTGTTCTAGACAGAAGTTTCCATGTTCACATTAGTGTACACAATTCAAACAAACACATAAATGCCACTAAAAATACAAATTTATGCTCTTACTCACTTGCAAAGGAAGATGATGATAATCTGATCAGAAACAATCAATAACATGACCTTACGGCACTTCACAATACTGTTATCAAGATGTAAATGTAAAATGTCTGGAATATTAACTTTTTTGCACCTCAATCAAATGCACAGTGTACCGTGCAAAATACCAGAACTGGAAAGTCCCTTACATTCCCTTTGCATATTACCACCACCACCGCCGCCGCCACTACCACCACTTCTTCTTCTTGAGGCACTACAACTTCAGAGAAGTTTTGGCCTTCTCAACGAGTATCTTCCATTTGGTCCAGTTTGTGATGCAGTCCTTTCAGATTCTTATTTTCATCCTTGTTATATCGCACTTTTCATCATAATCCCATCTATTTTTAGGCCTTCCTAGTGATTTTGTTAGTGCAGGTGACCACTTGTATACTTTTTTACCATGCTGTTATCTGGCATAAGATGTACGTGCATGAACCAAGCTAATCTTTGTGCTGTGATGTCCACCACCACCACCACCACCATTTGCTCAACAGAAAAAGAGGGAGATTTCTAAGATGAGATAAAAAAAATGGTGATTAAGAATTTTCTATTGCTTGGTTGACACAATTGTGATCAATGGCTGGGTGCTGTATTGGCAAGTGTCTGCCAAGACAGGAGCAAGTGTAATGAATGTACAGGCTCTCAGAATTTATTTTGCCAAAGCCTGTCCCAGTTAGCACTACAGTCTGCACACAGGCAGACCATGGTCTTCTGACACAGCTGAAGAAGCAACAAAGACAGTCAGTCTCTTCCCTTACCACAAGGTTTGTTCAAACTCATACAGATGGTCATTTGGCCTTACTGGAAGGACAAGAAGAAAACACGCAAACAGCCAGACGACATTATGGAGCACACACATTGTGTCATGTGAAAAATGTAAACTGAATCCTTGTCTCAAAACAGACAATCTTCTTCTTCTGTTGGCGCTACAGCCCCCTGTGGGCTGTGACCTATCGAACAAAGCTCCTCAGGTTTTCCCTGTATCACCAACTCTCTCCATCTTGTCACTCCCATCTCTTTCTACTCCTTCTCTCCATAATTTAATGGGCAAAAAAGAAAATAATCTTTCCAAAAAATTTAATTTCAATTAAGTGTTGATATTGGGAAATAACAGGGCAAATATTTTGAAAATCATTTTTATAACTTTTGCATGAATTTCATCTTAACACACATCCTTGCACAAGGGTAATTTAACAGAAATGTGATACATTAGTGCACAAAATAAAAGGGAAATTATCATAATTTTGTTCAGGTTACATGCATCGTCGTCATCCACATAAAAAAATTTTCAATTGTTAAAAGAAAATAATGGAAGGTTCAAAAGGTTCCTCTCTGCAGTGAATGCTGTACTGCACACACCACAGGAACTGTACACTCACCACCATGTATGCCTTGATGTCTTACCATGTGACACTTTACAGCAAGTCTTATTACACACATCACAGTAATAGAGATGCTCACCATTATGTAAGCACTGATGTGCTACATGCCTAATCTGCTGACTAAATGCCTTACTACAGACATCACAGCAATATGGGCACTCCCTAGTATGTGTGCGCTGTTACCATGTGATTCTGTAAAATGAATGACATTACACACACTTCAGGAACATGGGCGCTCTCTACTATGTATACGTTTGTGTGATATGAGGACATTGTTTCGAGTGAATGCCTTACTGCACACATCTCAGCAATATGGGCGCTCACCAATATGTAAACATTTATGCCTTATAAGGTTAAACTTTTGAGTGAACGCCTTGCTGCACACATCACAGCAATATGAGCGCTCACCACTATGTAAACCTTTATGTCTTATAAGGTCACTCTTTACCTTGAAGGTCTTACTACACACATCACAGCAATATGGGTGCTCATCACTATGTAAATGTTTATGTCTTATAAGGACACTCATTACCTTGAAGGTCTTACTGCACACATCACAGCAATATGGGCTCTCACCACTATGTAAACGTATGTGTGATATGAGGTCACCCTTTTGAATAAATGTCTTACTGCACACACCACAGCAATATGGGCGCTCACCACTATGTAAACGTTTATGTCTTATAAGGTCACTCTTTGAATTGAATGTCTTACTGCACACGTCACAGCAATATGGGCGCTCACCACTATGTAAACGTTTATGTTTTATAAGGTCACTCTTTTGACTAAATGTCTTACTGCACACATCACAGCAATACGGGCGCTCACCACTATGCAAACGTTTATGTCTTATAAGGTCACTCTTTTGACGAAATGCCTTACTGCACACATCACAGCGATATGGACGCTCACCACTATGCAAACCTTTATGTCTTATAAGGACACTCTTTGATTTGAATGTCTTACTGCACACATTACATGAATATCGATGCTCACTAGTTTGTGTATGAAGGTGCTCATTCCGAGTACCCTGTCAAAAACAAAGAATTTACACATTAGGTTATTTCCTAATAGAAAGAACAAGTATTCTGCGTGCAATGTGTGAATTAACTAAAAAAATATTGGTTTTGAAAAGCTGCACATTTGAAGCAAAGCATTGTATAAGCACACACCACAAAACTCTGAATGTTTCAACTGACAGCTCTGAATGGCAGTACTGTTGCTGGAGTAAATGAACATTCACAAAATCATGGAGCAATCATAAAAACATAGGTGTCAGAACGCTGACATATGGAAACATCCAAACCTAGGTCCCATAAAATTTAGAAATCGCCTGCAGTACTAGGAGCCTGGGATTTGTAAATCCCTGCAACACAACTGCCACCTTACCACCGCTATCTATTATTTTCATCTGTGCACAATATTAAGATACAGATTCGATATGTGCTTCAGAGATGTTACGTAGTAGAATGCGGAATGGTATTATAGAAAACGTGAAAAATGGTATTCAAACTTTGTCAAAATTTCTTACAGGATATGAAAAGTATGTGTACGTAGGAAACCATTCCTTCATTTGCTCAGGTAAGTGAAAGTTTTGCTGACATTCTGCCAGCACAGACATAAACTCCAAATTAATTTGCATGGTGTCATGGCTTTCTGGTCCAAGGTAACACCTAACTAGAAATTATCCACATTTATGGCATGCTAGGCTTAATTAGTGGGTTCAGAACATCCCATCATGGATTAAAAAAACTTTACCCTTTGATCTATGCACATGACTTTAAGGGTTTCTCTATTTGACCAGTCATGATTTTTCATTATCTCAACCACAAAGGAAAACCTTCTTATCACACTGATATCACAATTTGACGAAACCAAAACTACTGTTTTACAGGGACAGACTTACAGAGACAGACAGGCAATTCTGGATACCTATTAAGCATGCAAGACACTCAACAGACATAACACCTACCACAGGGTCAGTCCTTATTAATGAAGATGTCATTGGCTCTTGATTCTCCTCCTCTGTTACATCACTGATCCCTTCCACTTGCACATGGATCACCTCATTTCCAACCTCAGAAGATGTTGCACACAAACCAAGCTCGCCGCTCCACAAATCAATGCAGTTCTGTAAAAGCACCACATTAATGACAGTTGTGCTCACTCACTACATGAAACTGAACACTATTAGAACCATTTCATGTAGCGTAAAAACTGATAATAGTTGCTAT
>Ga0268261_10003239_pt1 | contig 11912 bp, 4 predicted proteins | sample TergutNc150P1_FD_190353 | JGI IMG/M metagenome (GOLD analysis project Ga0268261, IMG submission 190353) | Nasutitermes corniger P1 segment gut microbial community from laboratory colony in Florida, USA - Nc150 P1 (SPAdes) (version 2) | ecosystem: Host-associated > Arthropoda: Insects > Digestive... | reverse complement strand
CTGCGTCGTTGTGTGTGATCTAGAAACATCAAGAATGGGTGCTCCATATATATATGACATTAGAAGCCCAAGGGTTAATGATTTAACCCTTATCCTGCTAACGTGGAGAAAATGGTAAGCTCCTAACAATGCCAGCAAATAGCAGATGGGATTTAATTCAGGCTTCTAAGGGTTAATGCTGTAATGTTTTGCTCTGAATAAGCTGTAGGCATTGTACAATGGGAATGCCACACTGTTTCTCAGCTACGTAACCACTAGGGCAGGTGTGTTTACAAATCAGCTAAAGGTTCAAAACTGTGCTTTGCACATACATCACCAATGAAACAAATGGTCCCATTAGTACTGCTAGTCAAGCTGTTGAATTTTCACTTGATATGACTGCTAGACTAGAATTCACCACTGCTCTTCGTAAGAATCTGGTAACTTTCTGCAGGACTTTGCATTTTGCCACAAGACCATATTGCTTCGAGTTATTAAAGTTATTTTTTTAATAGGAGCCATCCCATTGTGTATCTAATATTCAATGAAATGGTTTATTGCATCTTAACACAACTACAGTACATTATTTTCTGGCTACAACGTATCAGCTTTTACAAAAACATCTTCAGGCCAATGTTAACCATAGGGAGGTACATTCAGTATGTACATACATTATGGAATCCCATAGTGTTTACATAAAATCATAACAATTGTAAACATTTTTATTTTAAGAATGCAAGTTTAAGATCTATAATAGGGTATATTTTATAAGTAATAAGAGATGTATGTAAGTATTCGTACGGTACAAAGGGACTCCCGTAGTAAACATACGTCAACATACATATATATGTATCAAGTTGGTCTAAAACTAATAGTTAAATGGATATTCAATTAGGATATTGTTACTTGTAGTTAAAACCAAAATCTATCTTATGATTGTGCATAGATGCTTTAAACTCTGCAATAATAGTTTATCACACAAGTATATCTGGTATGCACACCCAGTCCTGTATGGGTTCAAGTTCAAGGAGATGTACACGCACATAGTATAAAAGTATCACTTCACTATATGCACATGTGATGTTCTGCTACTTACACATTGTTTTGCATCACGTCTATTTTTTATCATTCTATTTAGTATGCACACGTATTTGCCGATGGTAAGGCATACTCTTGCATAAGTTGTATAAAGGTAAAATGATGTATATGTTTCTTGTTGGTATATTGTATGTAGTTTATTCTATAGTGGTAGTTGATTTATTATGTAGAGTTGAATCTTGCATCGTGTACTTGTGCATACGTAAAACTTGTATAATATTTAAAAATGGCTCATATCTTATTATCAGCTATATATAATGTATTTTGTATAAAATTGCAGTACTATATGTACAATACTTATGATATTTTTGTGTTGTAAACTTTGTATTTTATGAGTTACTCCGCATCCTATCGTCACTGTGACTAAATTTTATCTCCATGTATACCTATGTATGGAGGTATGTAAATAAGTAACAGGTTATAACCACTTTTACTTCCTATTTACTTATAAATCATTCTGTCAGTGGATAATAGAAACTGAGGCATAACACAATGGGATGTGTTCTGATGAGTTAGGATAATATGAATTTCATATTGTACTTGTTATTAATTAAACTAAGCATAAATTAAGCAGAGTGTACAGTGCTGTAAGACAGGGACCTGAATCATTTTAAACCTGATGATGGCTCTAGTGGTCAAGCAATTCTGGGCCTTTTATGGTACTTGAACACACTGAAGTCAGTGTAATCCACTCCATTCCTCATTTCCAAAGATTTATTTAAAAACAATAGCTGGAGTCACTTGAGTATTTTGTAAACAATGTGCAGTCCATGCAATGTAACTTCTTGCCTTTCAATCCCATTCCCATTCTGGAGCATGCTGTGAAGGGCTGCCAGCGATTCTCTAAATGCCTCCATTTTGGCTAAAACCGCAATGGTGGTTTTGCTCCCCACTCACTGAACTCACTCCTTGTGACTTTTTTTTTTTTTTTTTTTTTGAATGAATCAGGTTTTGAAAGAGAGGCGTTTTGCTGACATTGCAGAGGTTCAATGAGAATCCCTGGTGGCCTTTGACAATTTTTCCATTGAAGATTTTAAACAATGTTTCCAGCAGTGGGAGCAGCGATGGGATCACTGCATCCAGTCAGAGGGGAGTACTTCGATGGGAATTAAGTTTCAAACTTGTATGAATATTTTAAATAAAATTTTTTAGCAAGGTCTTGAATTTTTGGGTCCCCCCTCATACTTCCCCTTGCCATTGAATTAACTGTTTTTATTACTGTCCTTCATGTAGACAACTGGACACATTCCAAACAAAGTCAGAGCTACACAGTGTAAATACAAGATATAAAAAAGACTACCATATGCCAAATGATAACCTCACAAGTTACCAGAAGGGTGTGTACTGTCAAGGAGCCAAGTGCTTGTCCACTGAACATAAAAATCTTAAATTCTAATATAAAAGTATTTAAGCTATCAATGAAAGCTTATTTCTTAGCACAGTCATGCTCTGTAGGAGAGATGTTTTCAACTGAAAGGTCATAAGTAGTGGACATGTATTTTTTGACACTAAATACCTTACTATACACATTTTTGTCTGTGTAACATTATATTCTTATAAGTTGACTTATGTAGGTACAATTAAACCATTTGCCAGTTCTCCTTGAATGTACAAAAATTTAGGTTTTCATAGTAACAGTTCATGATTTATGCACCAAATGCTTATGCAAGATCACAATATATACCACCAACTTGCATTCTATTATTATGAGCATTAGATTTAATCTGCAAAACTGGTTAGCAGTTTTTCTGTTGGTGATTTTTGTACATGCACAAGAATGTTTGAGTGAGAAATGGATCACTTTCATTTATATTTTTAGAGAATGCTGTTGCTAAGAAATTGTTCTGTGTTGCAATATGGAGGATATTTTAGCCTTCCTTGTACAGACATTTTGCCTGAGACTAGTTGTGTCATTTTGCGAAATCTTTCACCGCCATTGGTTGATTATGCATGTGACTTACTGTAGCACTAAACTGTAATCTCAGCAACAGCTTTGTGCCCTTTCATTGATATGTCATCATAAACACATGAATATTTTTGTTTGCAAGAGTTGATCTTATTTTTAATTCCAAACTCTGTTGTAGTCATTTGATTTTAGGGATAACTTTGGCAGGATGGTTTGTTGTATCTTCTGTTGTGTTTGTTCTTTCTTTCTACATTTGTTAGAAAAATTCTGAATGTCCATAATATTGCAATAAATAAGTGTGGAGATGTTACTTATGTCTGACTAGGCATCTTCTCCAAAGTTCATAATAACAATGCATTCAACTTAACCAATCACCAGACCAAAACAAGAATAAAAACAGAATGTAGACAAAACAGCTATGTACAAACTACCATCAAGGCTATGCAAGACACACATTTCCAAAACTGGTATACAGTACAGTCTCTTGTGACAATGGGTAAGGATGCACAACACACGAATCCTCCATAAATAATAAGCGATAATTGTAACATTTAACATTTTAAATGTGCTAATCCTCATATTAACTATTATAAAACTAAATCTGACATTACAACATGTATTGGTTAAATTGTAAAACTGAGATCCAAGTTATTAATACTTCTGTATACCATACTTTTATCAAAACTGGGTTATTATGCAGTGAGTAGTGGTGATTTCTTACCAGCATTTTGGGACAACCCCCTCTGAAGATGGGACCAATAGGTTATCCTGAAACATCGGTAAGAAACTACCACTATTCACTGCGTAATAACCTGGAAGAGCACAGTCCTCATCTATTTCACAGTGGAAGACTGAAATCACACATAATACTTTTATGCATTTTATATTTTTGACCTAAAGATTACCAAATTAGGTCAAAAAATATTGCCACATTAAAGTATATAATGTACATTAGTTGTGTTTGACAGTGTTCACATCGTTTTCTCTTGAATGAACCCATTGCTGTTAAGTAGAAAATTTAAAAAATTCCTTTTTCTGTCTTCTGTCAGTCAAAATACTTTGCTTTAATAACTTTTTATTGTAAGTGAAATGAATGTAACTACCCAAACTTTGGAATTAGCCATTTAACCTACAAAAGAAATATATTTTGATTATTGACTATTAATGATGAGGTTAGTAATAAATACAAATCAACTGTATCAGTCAATTGAGTTCTTTAAAATGCCTTAAATGGCACATCCTACTCCCATACCTTAGCCTGTACATTGGAACTATGTTAATGTTTCCACATACTGAACTTAACATTAAAGTTCATGTAAACTGATGTGCATAAGCCTTCACCCAGATGTGGTAGTCAAACAGTGAAATCTTTTTTTATTTTTTAGTAGAATCCAATGAAATACACTTTTTAGGCTATATATATACATTCATATATGCACACACACATTATTTTACATTGTACTTTCTCCTATATGTTTTGGCTTTGATTGAGCCATCATCAGGGAGATACAAAGCAAGGGGATTGTACATGATATTTGAGCATACATTTTCATTAGGGACTGCATATCATGCTTCCCTCTTTGTACATGATACTGTGGTACCAGACACAGATTTGCCAGTTCAACATTAATCCTATGTGTATACATGTATATAAATATTAATAATTTAAACTTTTATTATTAGAAAATATTAAAATTTAAAAGGTAATAAGCTTGTTTGACATATGTAGTTCTCATAAAATACTTATTAATATGCACTTGCCTTGATCTGCACCTGTAACACAGCATGGACTCCTATCAATTACTTTCTCCCTATGATCAAAGCAAATATATAATAATTTTATGATAAACACAATACTAATATTAATGATAGTACATACAATACTCTGATGATACTTGTAAGGGAGAGGCCTCTTTCCTCATTAATGTTTACCTTCCTGTGTGTAGAGATTTTTTTAAGATGATGGCTTCTGTGGCTGAAACATGTTTACAATAAGTGAATTGTTGTGTTTAGCTGTAACTGTGTACAACTGTGTAGTTCTGACAGCATGATGGGATGTATCCACCTAAGTTCATGGTATGTATAATCTGTGGGTACAGATTATCAAAGTGTTGGGGCATAATATGTATTAGGAATTGCTGAGTATTATAGAAAGTTTACAGTTACTTTAATTTATGCAAATGTTATAATAAAATACACAATTGCTTAAACATTGCCATATTGTAATGAATTGGGAAACAAGCATTAATAAGACATCAGCCCCTCACCAACCACTGGTGTTCGAGAAAAATGGCACAATTGGCAAAAGTGCTGTCGATAACACCAAAGCTGTATTGTAATGGGGATGGGGGGTGGGGGATCATTTCAACATTAATCTATTTTAAGGTGCCTGTTCTGTTACCAGACGAAACAAACAAAAGAGACTATTACAGTAGGTTCACAAATAAATTATGTATGGAATTTCAATATGGGTCATGAAAATATGCTGCAGTGTTCTGGAAGTTATGGAAAAGTTATCTGATGACATAACTGGCCCGTTACCACCACGTGTGGGTATATCAAGGACAAATAAAATAGAAATCCTTGAGCTGTACTGCACATGTGAATCATTTTAAAGCTGATAATGGCTTGGGTGATCAAAAAATACCCTTTCGTGGCCCTGTATATATTCAAGCACTTTACAAGCCACTCCATACTCGTTTAAAGTATTTTTAAAAAAATATTGATTTCGTATAAACATTTCGTAACGAATATACTGTGAACGAGGTATATGAAACTTTTAGAGAGCGTGCAATATGTTGGTTTGGCATCTTTCAAAAACATTCCCGCATTTGGGCATTTGCCTGGTTTCATGAATCAGCCGCTGCTATGACGTCAGGAACAAAATACAATATGGCTGAGAATACAGAGGAGTATGTTGTGCGATGCTTCGTGTTTGTGGAAGGTTGGGGGTTGCATGTCGGAAAAAAAAAAATACGAAAGGTAGGACTTGTGTTGTCTTTTCTTGAATTGTATACTGTCTTTTGAAGTATCAGTAGTTATAATGATATGAACGGACCAAAGAATATTTGTCCGTTTTGGAGTATAGTGATGAGCTAGCAGTGCACCTCACTCTCCAAAAAGTCTGATTACGGAAAGAAGTGACATTGCATGTTCTTGAATGTCGTGTAGTTGAAAAGTATTGCATGTGTGTATATGTCTGTGGAACGAATTACTGCACAATTTTTAGCCCCTTTTATTCTTTGCGTGAGATTAAATGGGAGTTTTGGTGAAAAAAAATTACAACCTGGCTTTCGTCCAACAGTTGTTCACGTTCCGTGCGCTTTTATTGGCAGAAAGTCACTATGTAGAACATTTTTGGCCTAATACAACGCTTGTTTCAAATACACATACGAATACACAGTAACGTCTGAATAGTGTTCGGCGAGGATAGGACTGTATCGTCCAACCGACACGATAGTTATTTTCGTACAGAATCCATGTGATTAGAAGGAAGGTGAAATGTAATTGAATGACTTCAAACATGTAGCAAACGTTTGATCTCTCCTGAGGTTGTTGTGTTTGTCTGAATTGGTTCAGAAATGTTTCCACGCTTACACCAGTTAATTCTGAGAATACAAAAGTACTGGCAAGTGGAAGAATATTAAGCCCATATATGGTTCCAAACAAGTGACCCATTTTAGTGCCTATTTGAGAAAACAAACTTCGTGCAATTTTCTGCTAACATTAAAACATTTATGAAATTAAATGTCGGTTATGATAAAACACTCATAAGAAGTGGTTAGAGTTGTATGTCGTGGCCTGCATATCAGTTATAATTACAGTGGAAAATTTTTTGAATATATTGGGCTCACATGCGGTTCAGCATGATTGTCATATGGGCAGTTCCACTGCTGATTGCAACACATGCTTTGAAAGTAGTATTTATTTTTTGTATCTTCACTATCCAGCCAAAAACATTTAAAGAACATAACACATACAATATGTAATAAATGCCTTCATTTCCTCTACCTCATAGAGAGAAGCAGGAGTTAGCAGTCATATTGCAGATATGTACAGAGGGGCACCATTAGAAGTTTAGGTGGTTTCATTCAACCATGTCGCAACGAATATTCTGCTATGGGGGGGGGGGTTATAATTTATGAATTGGATTAGTGTTGTTAAATAACATTCCTGTTCTCAAGTTTTATGACCCCTCCCCTATCATGATGTCAGGACCACAGATTAATACCATAATGAAATATAAATTCATGAAAGCTGAGTGAATGTCATTCATTGTGGCTTGGATGTGGTGCTGGGAGGTTGTAGTTAAAGGGCAGCAGAAATATAAAAAGTAAGGTTTTTGTTGCCTATTTGGAATTGCTTATCACCTCTTATAAGAGAGTTGTGAAACTGCAGCTGTATAAACCCACCAAACATTTGTCCATTTTTAAGTAATGGTGAGGAGCCAGTAGTGCCACTTTCACTGGTGAAATTCCTGTTGCGGAAATAAGTGGCATTGCATTTTTATTAGTCCATATTTATATGAAGCTCAACATGTTTCGGGCAACACACTGCCCATCATCAGAAGCCTAAAACTGCACTAGCAGCCTCTGGTTTTTCATATGTGAAAGGTGTTGAGCTTCATACAAATATGGACTAATAAAAATTTGATACACTGTTGCATCTTGTTGGATTTTTATGAATTGCTGATAATGTAAACTGGAAAATGCAACTTGAATATATTATCCCTCACCTACGTTTAGCATGTTGGGCCAGGATGGCATTCACACCACTCATGACAACATACAAATGTACTCCAAAACTGTTAATTTACAGTTCTATGCCTTATTCTGGGGAAGTTCAACAGATGACAAAATTTTGCACCGTTCAAAACAGTTAGATTAGTGGGTGGCATAAAAAAGAGTATTGTGTAGGGAATTACTTAAGAAATTTAATATTCTTCCACTTGCCAGAGAATACCTATTCTCATTAATGTCCTTCATTGTAGAGAGAAAGGAAAAAATTCAAGCAGAACTCCACAGTACAAACACAATAAGTAAACATGACCTCCATATGCCACATGTAACCTCACTGGTTACCAGAAAGGTGTGTACAGTGTAGGAATCAAGTTTTACATTGTCTTTCGTCTCACATTAAAATCTTAAACTATGATAAAAGGTATTTGAGCCATCATTGAAAGATCATTTTTTTAGCCCACACCTACTTCATAAAAAAATTGATTTTAACTGAAAGAAAGGTTATAAGTAGTGCATATATTGTAATGCAAATACCTTGCTATGTTTTTGGTCTGTGTAATACAGTATTATTACAGAACACCTATTAAAAGATACACTTTCATGTTTATATTGTATTTATCCTGTGCCATGTTCTGAATTCTTATACTGTGAAGTGGGAGTGAAATCAAAATTTAATTTATACTATATATTTGAATCTCATAATTTGATTTCTGCTTTTTGCTTCCTGTCAAGAAGGTATGATTTAAGCCATTGACCAATCATGCCGTGAATTTCACAGCACTTTAGTTCTATCATGTAGGCAGTGAAGTGTTTTAGCAAGATCACAAGGTGCTCAAACAACACGCGTTTTATTTTTACAAGCACATACAATTTTGTTTGTAAAACTGAAAAAGAGGGACTTTTTAAATTGAGTTATTATTGTTCATCTGCAAGGATGTTTTCATGTAAGAAATCTGTTACTTTAATATTTATTTTTAGAGAATGCTGTTACAGTGAAATTGGTCTGTATTTGAAAGTGCAGGATATTTCACACTTTTATTTGGACATTTAACTTTTAAATACTAGTGTCATTGTGATACAGCTCTGACTGCCACTGATATATCACACAGATAAAATTACAGGAGCACTAAACTATACTCATTGCAGCTTTCAAGTAATTGTGTTGAATTGCTATCAAAAGCACATATATTGCTTGATTTGGGAGAGTTTGTTATATTTTTAATTTCATTTGCTGTTGTGGACCTGAGATTTATATTTTGTTTGGTATTAGGGACAGCTTCTAGATGGTTTGTTGTGTCTTCTTTGTCACTGTTTATTTCTTCTAGAGCTCTTAAGAAAAATAAAAATACAGTGAATGTCTATAATACAATAGTTGGATTGGTGTCTAGGCATTACGTGTATTTAAGATTGTGCAATAATTGGGACTTTTTTATTTTGTGCCTATTAGCATAGTACTAATGAGCACAGAATTAAAAAATAAAATCCTGTCCTTCAATCCAAGTACAAGTTTCACATTTTAAATTGTGATGATAAACCACTGGGAAGAACACATGATTAGCGCATGGATGATACACATCAGAAATCTTGTAGCCTACACAGAACAAAATGTATAGCAGTTTTTAGGTAAGCTGTTGTGTAAAACTGATTTCTATCAGGCAGGATGTCTGAACATTTTTTAGTTGATAAACACCATGTTCTGGTACCTGTTTTCAGTGGCAAATATTGATTTCAAATTTCATGTTATTCTTCATAATACATACATCAGGATACAGACCTTTTACAAAATTTATTAATTTGATATGTAGAAGAGTCTGTACAAAAAAAGCTGTGAAGATATTCTAGGTAATTCTGACTGGTATTCAACAGTGTATGAAATACATATGGTGTATACCTTTATGTGGTCATGTACCACCTGCAGATACATGTACCTGCAGTTTAGAAGAGCTGCTATAAAATCATGAAAGTAAAATTCTGCAGTGCTGTGGGACATGGAGTAACAGTTATTATTTTCACAAGGCACACTCATGAATAGGCATGCAGTAGCTCTATTTAATTTAATATGAACTGCAGTAACTGAACCACTATGTGTTTGTGCGTGTTTGCAGGCTTTGAGGGTGGCTCCATTGAGGAACAGTGGAGATACTATTTAAAATGAGTAACATAAAGCTGCAGGAACTGCATCAGTGCCAGTGAGAACACGGGGGATGCTGAAAAGAGTGCCAGTGGGCAGTGGACTACTGAAAGACTTAACAATGTAACAAGATCATTGTTAAGTCTTCCTCAGAACACTACTGCCAGATCAGAGGGTATGTGTATATTTTTTCTCCAGCTCATCATCAAGAAGGTAGGGTGATTACAATGAAACACAAAATGATCTGTTTTATTTTCCTGTAACCTCTGAATAATTTATTGCTAGTGCAGCTCACTTGAAGTTGGTGTTACAAGCATAAACATTGAATTGCTCAGTATTCTCATATCAGATGAATAAAGTGTGTAATGTCTCATCAGCACAGGACAGATGAGTATGCACTTAATGCAGTGTAAGGGCCCTGAAGGATTACAGCTTACAGGTTTCGACTTGTTCATATTACAGTGCATCTACACACCTTACAACTTGACCATTTTGGCACCTAGTGAAAAATTAATTGAAAATACCTAATAGCCCCCTACCTTTTGAAGTTGTTCCATGCCAAAAATTATAAAGCAATGGCCTTTTTATTTCCCACCAAACTTTTTATATAAACAGCTACAGTAAACTGTTAGAATGAACCTTTTTTTTTTTTTTTTGGGGACAGATTATATTAAATACAATAACATTTGGATTTGGTGAACAACAGTAAAATAAAATTGATAAATCAAGTATAATTGCCTTAGTTGATGTATGTGTGTCAAATAAGTGACACACTGAATGTTCATTGTGATGTTACTGAGCATAGAAACAGTTGTTTATATTCTGCTGTTACAACATAAAATGCAGACACAAGAGACAGGAAAGGAAGTTTTTGTTGTTATAGTTCAGTTTGACCCACACAGCATGGCACTTAAACTACAGTGCATCTGAAGACTTATAGACATGCTTTGCTACATATGTATACATGGTGTGGCAGAAAACTAATGAGACTGATTTTATTTTAACCATGAATTTTATTCTTTTTACAAATCAAGGTTATCCCCTTCAAAATAGTTCCCTTGGGCAGCTACACAGCGATGGAGGCGTTGTTTCCATTGTTCGCAGCAGTGCTGGAAGGCTTCTGCTGGAATACCTTTCAGCTCGTTGGTTACACTCTTCTGGTTATTATCCAAAGTACCAAAATGGCACTCTTTCAAGTGGTTTTTGAGCTGGAGGAATAAAAAGATGTCACAGGGACTGAGATCTGGCGAATAGGGGGCTGAGGAACCATAGGAATGTTTTTTTCTGTCAAAAATTCATTGCTGGAGACTGCCGTGTGACATGGGGCGTTGTCGTGTTGCAGCATCCAAGTGCGTTCAGTGCCTGGTCGCACACGTGCCACCCTTTTCCCGAGTATTTCAAGAACTTCCCGATAAAAAGTTTGATTGACAGTTTGTCCTGGTGGCACAAATTCCTTGTGGACGATCCCCTGACTGTCAAAAAAAACAAATGAGCATCGATTTGGTTTTGGATTTGCTCATTCTCGCTTTCTTGGGACGGGGAGAGTTTGCAGTGTGCCACTCCCGACTTTGGCATTTTGTCTCGGGGTCATACTCCAAAATCCATGATTCATCACCTGTGATAACGTGACTGAGGAATTCTGGCTCCCCTCTCAAGGCGGTCCAGAAGATCAAGACACACATCCCTCCGATTGGCCTTCTGCTCAGTCGTGAGGTTCTTTGGAACCATCTTGGTGCACACTTTTCCCATGTCCAAATCCTGTGTTAAAATTTGATGGACAGTAAACCGGTTCTAATTTAACTCACTACTGATTATTCTCAACGCCAAACGACGATCTGACCTCACAAGAGACCTCACTCTTTCCACATTGTCGTCTGTTTTTGAGGTTGAAGGTCTTCCTGCACGAGGTTTGTCTTCCACTTGTTCTCGGCCTTCTAAAAAGGACTTGTGCCATCTGAACACTTGTGCCCTGGATAGGGAATGTTCTCCATAAGCCCTTTGTAACTTTTCATAAGTCACAGTAGCGGATTTGCCAAGCTTTACACAAAATTTGATGGCA
>Ga0268261_10003238_pt1 | contig 11915 bp, 8 predicted proteins | sample TergutNc150P1_FD_190353 | JGI IMG/M metagenome (GOLD analysis project Ga0268261, IMG submission 190353) | Nasutitermes corniger P1 segment gut microbial community from laboratory colony in Florida, USA - Nc150 P1 (SPAdes) (version 2) | ecosystem: Host-associated > Arthropoda: Insects > Digestive... | reverse complement strand
GTCATTGTAAGTTCCTAAAATGGTTACATATTAACGATATGCTATGCATTGATAGAATTTTATGTATTTTAGGTATAAATGATTGTAGTAATTCAATTGTCAAACTATGTACTATTTATTTATAACTATATATCTATAATTTTGACCTGTTCTATATCTCATGGCCCATTGGGTGCCTGCTGTAGATCGCTTGAACATGAGTAAATGAATGAATGAATGAATAATGATTATTGTTCCTGCTTCTCAATTCAGAGTCATGCAAACTGTAAGAGTCACACATCAAGACACAAGGCTGTAGTAGAATGGGAATTCCTTCAACATTAACAGGTTACACATGCTACCATCAAGTACTTGATACTGGCCATGAAGGTAAAGCCTGAACAGGTCCTTAATTCTCCTAGAGGTTGAGGCTTCCAGAATTTCTAGACATTTGATAGGTGATGACAGTAAGGTTGTCAGACCTACACTTTGGCTGCCTTTAACCTCAGCATATATCCCGGTACTCATTTCAGTTACAGGCTGAGTTGAACTCAAGGCAATAGTGCAGCTAGAAGAATTAAGTCAATGAAAAGGCACAATGACCCCATCAGGAATCAAACCAGCAACCTTCTAGCTTGTAGTGCAGTACCTCTGATACTGCGAATATTCAGGCCAATTTCAGTAGCCTTCCAATTGCCTTACAAATCTGAACCAGTTCCAAATTGGTTATCTTTATCACTTATCGTTTTCAACATTCACTAATTCTAGTTTTAACATCAGGATATGGCAAAGTCATTAAACGTTTAAGGCTCCGCATAAAATGATCACACCTGAAAATACACTAAAACCACACATGTTCTTATGTGTATGTTAAATTCATAATGGCTTCCTAAATTTCAAGCCTTGATACTCTTTTAAATGAAAATATTGGTGTTCCAGTTCTGCTTCATATCAGTCTTCAAGTTTGGACCATTAATATCTATAATTATATCAATCATTACTTCTGTAGTAACATTCAAAAAATTTTTATTCCTTAAAATATGCACAGCACTCCAACTGCTCTAATGTGAAACAACAGATTAGGAGCTGGCCAAGCAAAGCAAATCTGTCACACACACACTAACACAATGTTCTCTTAAATAAAATAAAATGTCAATATGGACCTGATTTGTACATTTGCACATGCAACCTTTCCCAATCCTATGCCACTAACTGAAGCTCATATTTCACAAACTCCTGAAAATCTGTGAAGATAAATTCCATATTACAGTAAAATTTGAAGGACTGGAGATTTAAACCCCAATGTAGCCTCCGAGAGCCAGGGTTATTTTCACTTTAAATGGCCATTTCTGTAGCCTTGGATTTCATACATTTTTAAACCTGAATACTTCAAATAAATACATTCTCAAGAATGAATCCAACAACACATTCACTAAGTTTTGAAACAATCAACTTATTTTTATGCAGTCTCTTTTGTGATAATTTGTAAATTTGTTCATTTTCATATTCAATTTTAGTATATAGAATAATTAATTTCAGTAGGCTGGGATAGTGTAGCCAGTATAAAAATTTTACATTTTCCATTCTATGCATTATGATTCAATTGTTACAATGTGACCAACAAATGCACACACTTCGTTAGAATTACAATAATGTTTTAGTATGCAAACTTCTACATGTTTCAGGCCTTACTGCCCCATCAAGGAATTGCGCAGTTGTATAAAACCAACCCTTCTATCATTCCCAGTATGTAGAATTCTTGCAAGTTTGTCAGTGTATGAGTACGGAGAATGGTATGTGTACAGTAAATGGAGCAGCCTGAGGGTTTGAGTGAGTTCACAGTACCATACACTGATGATGGGCTAGTCAGGCCTGAAACATATGAGTTTGCATATTATTGTCATTCTAACAAAGAGTGTGCATTAATTAGTCACATTTTAACAATTTAGTATACCAACTCACTACAGACTGGCCTAGATGCGTAAGGACTATAAGGGCTCAAACCCAATGCAAATCTATCTCTCTCTCTCTCTCTGTCTGTCTGTCTGTCTATCTATCTATATCAATCAATCAATCACTACAAGCTGGAAGGTACAGAGATACAATCCCTATACTTCTACTTCCCTTGCGGGCCTTAATGGACTGTTCTAGGATAGCCTTTATTTTATAACTCATTTCAAATATCTGCTTATGTTTTGCTGAGTACATCTACAAAATATGGAGATGACTGTACATGAGCATAGCAATCTGAGTAATCAGCAACCTGCTTATAATTCACAAAACAGTGGCTTATACGAATGCTCAAGAATGAGCTCATATTCCTTCTTGAAATCACCAGGGGAGAAAAACCCCAACCAACCTTCAACAAAATAGGTGGTGCAAAATGGAATCAAAGGCAAATTTACTTCCTTCTACTGTAAGGATTTGCACATGCCTTGAGCACTGTGGTTTCATGGTGTAAGTCCATTTTCTGCTCAGCAATTCAAATTGTTCACTCAAAGCAATAAAGTAAGTATGCCAGGGCACTGCTCACTCATACTGAGATGCACATACTGCTGTCCTTCCTTCACGTGTTACTTGTCAGTGCATTAGAATGTCAACACTCTGAATGTGATGTAACATAACCAATAATAGAATGTGACTGATGTGTGCCCACCCAAACCACTATAAATGTTACAAAACTCTATGATAGGGTAGATTCTGTTATATATTCCAATTTCTGAATTTAAGTGACAACATAAATCAGCCACATGAGACACGAAAAAATATGAATGTGGAAAAGACAAGCTCAGTTATTTATAAACTAAATATATGGCAAAACTGAACATCCAGCATTCAAAATGACTGTGCTCTTCAAAAGTAGTCATTTTCAAGCAACCCATACCAATAAAACACAAAACATTTGCCAGTAAATTACAAGCTGTGTGACTGTAAGAGATATAGGCCTATGTACAATGTGATTGTTCTCCAGGAAAGACAGCAAACGTGCAACCCCCTCATTGACAGCTACTGATGCCAGTGTAACCATACCTACTGCAAGGACTGAAAATGTGGACACAAATTATGTATGGAGACCTCATCTCTAGAGTTATTTGACTTACATACTAACAGAAAACTGCTATGGTACTGTTAAATCATAGAAAAGTGATGCCAAGAGTACTGGACAGAAAATAAAACTTGGGTGAACTAAAGGGAAAGTGAGTGGGTTGTAAACTATCTAAAAAGTGCAGGGAATTGAAGTGAAGTGTAGTGCTGTGAAGGGGGTTAAATCGGGGTACTCTACTGTACATTGTTAGAAGCAGGATAAACAAAAAAGTGGAAAATCATAGAGGAATCAGTCTACTTAATATGTATTGTAAACTACATAGTAAAGTTTTCAATGAAAACTGAAAAGTACCAGCAGAACTGTTTCTTTTGGAAGGACAGAATGGGTTCTGCAAATGCAGATTTTGATGGAACCACCATTTAGTATGAAATTACTTGTAAAAAAGAAAAAAGTTTCATTTAGAAACCCTCCATTTCTTGATTAAGTGAAAGCTTTTGACAAAGTTAAAAGAGACAAATTGTTTGAAATATTACAAAGCAAAAATATTTTAAATTCACTATTAAAAAGTGTACTAGAAATTTATTCTGGAAACAAAATAAAAGTAAAGATACACAATCAATTGTCAGAAGAAAATACAATTAACCACAGACTTAGAAAAGATTGTCCTTTATCACAAATAATATTTAACATACACATAAATGAAATAACCTTAAAATGGAACCAGATTTACATAACATTCCCATCATCCACTACAAAAATAAACACTCTTCTCTTCGCAGACGATCAAATCGTAATAGCTGATTCAGACGGTAATTTACAGAAAGGAGTATTTACATTGCAAAACACAGCAAGAGATTTTGGAAGGGAAATATCACCAGATAAATCTGAGATGATGGCATTTAAGGACAAGATCCAGTAGAATGTACAATCACAGTCGACAACAAATATTTACAAGTAAAGAATTTTAAATATCTCTGTTGTAAAATTTCCTATGAAAATGAAAAATGTATTCAACAAAAACTAGCAACATTAGCTCAAACAATGGGAATTTTTAAAGACACTTTTATATCAACTTGGGTCCAAAATTCTTCAAGAATAGATGTACACCATATACTGGCTCTCCCCTTTTTTTTCTACATGGAAGCAAAATTTGGATCCTCAAACAAAAGAATAAAAAGACTGACATAAATCAAGACAAAATTTTTCAGAAGAACAGCAGGGTACATACTTTTAACCATAAAACAAATAAAGAAATTTTGGAAGAGCTGAAAATATAACCAGTTGATGAGAAACTAAGAAGATACAAATCAAATTGGCTACAACATGTAATAAGAATGAACAACAACAAGATGTCAAAAATAATGCTGAATTATGGACCAAATGGAAGAAGACAATGTGGATGACCTGTGAAGAGTCTAGTAGATGAGGCCAAAACAAGTCTATTTAGGCCTAACTTGGATGATGGTCTTCATCATTGTAAGTAAACGTTACAAGCTTTAAAAAGTTAACAATATTTCAATTTACTACCACCCTCAATATGTCACTGCAAATTGCAGTGAACAAACAGTAGCATTACAACGTGTTTTGACTGTACCTCCATTGACAACAAGATATCTCAAACCTACAGGTTATGGGTTAAAATTGTTAGTTGAATAAAAACTACATCTGCACACTGCACAGCACACCAGAACACTTCATTGCATAATAGTGATTGTACAATATGGTGATTATATCAACAGGTTTCCTTTACAAATAAAATATTTCACAATACTGCTAAAATTGGCAGTTTTAAAAGATTGATCCTACCTCTTCAAGTGCCGAAACTTATATGCATTATCCCAGGAAACTTCATGCAAATTGTTATGACTACAACACACCCACCTCCTGTTACTCTTCTGGTGTAAATGGGCTCAAGAAAATATGGGCAAACTACTCAGAATCATATCCCAGACAACTGTAATCTTGAACTTAACTTTAGCAAAGTGGCTGAAAGAACACTTTAAAAAGTTAAAGGTAAGCTTAAGTTCAGAAATGGATATTTGACTGTCACAAGTCCTGTAAGTGCAATTTGTTCTTCCATTTAGTACTACTTATTCCTTCTAAGCACATTCATGGTATCTAATCCTGTACATGTTTCCCTGCTTATTAAAACCGCAATGTAGAAGACACCGGTGTGTTTCGACTGTCTAACTTCTATCATGATCAGTCTTTTGCATGGAAAATTTACTTTCATAAACATCACAGGAATATCACAACTTTACAGAATTTAAGGAAAATGTAACATTTGTTTATATTATTTTTAACGTCCTTGATTTAGGAGGCCTAAAGCCGGTTTTGTTATTATTTGGAGTAACAAACATCCAATTACGTGAGTTGTAACACCTATACCCTTTAACACTTAACCCAAGTACTATAATGGTATAAAGCCTAAACGATTCACAACTAAGCAACGACTGGTACTGTTTTCCAAATTAATAAGTGTCCAATACATACATGAGTAAAAGATTACATTTTCAGACGTAAAATTTTCGTTCCTTGAACAAAATAAATTGAAAGAGTATTACAAATACCACCAATTTCATTACTTACAAAGGGAGAACAGAATTAACCCCTTAGCCCCACAGCTGAACACTTAAATGTTAGCGTACTCTTTATGAACAACGTGAATACTTTATGAACCAAAAAAAGATAACATTACGAAATCCACGGCACTTTGAGGAGGCAACATGAAGATTGTGCAGTATGTCTAAAAATTAAGTAAATATATGTTGAATAAATACATGAAATGCAGTGTTAGCGGTACTGCAGTTCTATATATAGGGCCGGCGGAGGTTAAAGGGCAAAGACGTAGCTACCATATCCATTAATAAATACAGAATTAAATGCGACAGTTGTGATGGAAACGCAACGTCAGTTGGTAAACTGTACGTTCCAGATAAAAAAAAAAATAGTATTCTCGTAACAAGTCCTGAATATTGTCCACAGATTGAAACATTGTAATCTAAGATAATTAAAAAAACGATCGTACATTTCAAATAAAACAGCTGTGTCTCGGGAATATGCTGTCTGATTTCATACAGTACACAACGGCACGCAACTAATAAACTATGTTACAATTTCATAGGAAACGGTTCCTTACCCATTTTATCAGAACGGTTTGCCACCTCGCAAAATTGTCACCCATTGCTCCTGTAACAACAAACCAACAGATACTTCACCCACAAGCAAGAAGAACCTTCTGAACTTTTCACTGCATACCACACACAATCAACCGTTTGACTACACAATTCAAACGCCGGCCTGCTTCCTGATTGGCTAACTCAAATTTCCTGAGAGTGTGGTTTCAGACACAGGGAACCAAATGATTTGTGCAGGGAGCTCTGGCTCGCCCAATGTCTTTGCATTCAAACTGAGTCTCGTAGGGTCAGAAAATAAATGAGAGTGTAAACTCAATTTAGTGGATGGCACACAAAGATTATAATGTCATCTATCTGGGATCCATCATACTAACATGCAGATGACACGACACTTGCGTCACCTGTGTTAATTTTGTACTAACTCATGCTACGAAAGTGATGGTAGATCCGTCGGTGGAAGAGACTACTTGTTTTTAAACTTGTGTAATAGATCCAATGTACAGAATGCGGCAGAAATAGTGAAGCATTTTAGAATTTTATTTACGTGCTTCTCCGCTAGGGTATCGCGGAGTGCAGGTATTTGAACATAAGCAGTGACCTTCAGATTTAGTCAACATGGAGCGCTGGGGATTAAGAGAACGTGTGTGTCCTGTGGAACTGCTTATTCGGACGGGATCAATTACAGAGACTCAGCGCGGATTTCCCCGTGAACGGAATCAACAGGAAGCCCCATCTCCAAATGCAATCCGTCGATGGGTAAGGCAGTGGCGTGAAGAAGACTCCGTCACGTGTATAAAGTCACGTGGTCGGCCGTCCTCAGTTCGCACACCTGACAACATTGCCCGAGTGTTGGCGTCCGTCAGCCGCAGTCCGAGGCGATCTGCACATACGCAATTACTTTGCAACTTTACACAGAGATGATCAATGCATTTCTGTCCCCGAATCTTCCACCAAACAGCGGTACCTTGTGGTTTCAACAAGATGGTGCTACGGCCAACACGGCTGTGATTAGCATAGCTGCGTTTCGTCGTTTGTTTCCGCAGCGGAAGATTTCTCATTTCGGTGATGTGCCATGGCCTCTGGCCTCCTCGTTCGCCGGACCTAACAGCTCCAGACTTTTTCTGTGGGGTTATTTGAAAAGTAAAGTGTATAGTACTCGCCCTACAGACTTACATGCACTCAAAGAAAACATAGGGGAAGAAATCGCCAAACGTTTAGAAGAAACACTTCAAGCCGTCATGCGCAGATTCTTAACTCGTGTGCACCTGTGCACTGAGGAAGGTGGTGGTCACCTAAAAGACATTGTACACATAAAGTGAAACTATGAAAAAAAAAGTTAAGCACCATAGTAAATTGTGACGTGCTAAAATTGGTATCAATTACTTTCAGTAAAATGTTATTCTTATTTATAATTAGTTCACTATTTCTGCCGCACCCTGTATAAAATATTTTCATTCCATTAATTTATTTCCATTTATCCAATTACAGGTACAACCTAAGTCATTATGTGATGACAAAATATATCTGTTAAATTCAAGCTGTCAAATTACAGAATAAAATTATGATACCATGATTACATAGTAAAATATTAATATTAACATTTAAACGTAACAAACTGGAATATATATTATTTATTAGAACTAAGATATTCCTCAAAAGAATGAAATGAATTAGAAAGAAGAAACCTCTTTAAGACCGATTTATAATAATTCACTACGCACTGTATGTGAGTAGGAAAATGATTAAAAATTTTAATTCATGCATAATGTGAGCTCCTTTTTGGTATTTGGTTTAATTAGTAATGGGTTAATGAAAATTATTAGCAGAACTAGGGTCGTGGTTATGGGCTTCTAATTTCTTTGTAAATAAATATTTGTTGTTCACGAGATACAATAAAAGAGAAAATATATACTGAGAATAGAAAGGTAAAATTTCCATTGTTTCAAACAGGTCTCTACAAAAGCCATATTCTTTGAATTAGTCATAATTCATAACATTTCACTTTGCATTCTGAATATTTTAATACTATTAGGGGTGTTAGATAGGCAGGCAGCTAGATAGGTAGGTAGGTAGATAGGTAGGTTGGTTGGTAGGTAGGTGGGTGGGTGGATGGATGGATGGATGGATGGATTGCACCTGGGTTTGGGACCTAACGGCCCAAATGCACCTAGGCCTTAATAAACGGGCCCTTTGTGCCCCATGTCAAATCATGGGAGGCCTGTAACTTTACTGAAGTTCCAGATGACCCCCAAGCTTATGCTGTTAATATCCTCCAGCTCCAAGAAAAAGGAGCCCAGATATGCATGTCTGAGTGAGGCCAAAGCCTCACATTCACAAAGAATGTTGGCCAAGGTTTCCTCTTTCACTCCACACCTCCTACACGATGGCCTGTCCAGCAGCCCTAGTAGGTTAAGATGTCTCTGCAGGGTCTTATGTCCAGTAAGAAGCCCAATTAGAACCCTGGATTGAGTCCCATTAAAGGACAGGAATTTAGCCTTGGCACCCAGACGAGGTCCCGAGATTAATTCTCGAGCCTGTCCAACCAACCAACAACTAAGCCTTTTTTGCATATCTCGTCTAGAGGCTCCCAGGGCTGGCTCAGGTCCAAGGAACCTTAGAACAGAGCCACCCCTTGCAAGCTCATCGGCGATCTCATTACCTCGTATTCCAGCATGTCCAGGGACCCAGTGTAGCCTCACTGCATGTCGGGTAGGGATGTCATTCAACGCCTTTTGGCACTGTTGGACCAAAGGAGACGTTCTGATGGCCCGAAGAGCTTTCAAAGCCGCTTGACTGACAGAGCAGACACTTACGTATTTCTCCGATCTATTCTGAAGTTGAATTTCGTAGACACAGGCCAAGATAGCATATATCTTGGCCTGAAAGACTGTTGCATACCTGCCTAGGGAAAAGCTTAGCCTTCTTCCTACAGATTGCCCATAGACTCCAGCCCTGGTCTCCTCCCTCATCTTGCACCCATCCGTAAACCAGACGAGCCCCTTGACTGTAGCAGGAGTGCCAGTTCCTTGGGTCCAGTCTTCCCTAGTCAGCATAGTAACCCTGTATTTTGATTCAAGATTGCTGGCCTCATAACATCGACCCCCATACTAAAAATGGAATCTGACTGTTGAAGCTGCATCAAAATGCTACTGTGTCTATAGGGATGTAAGTAGGACCAACTTCCCAGACTCAAGAGATGATGCACAGATGACCTTCCTCACTCTGTACCACTAGCTCCAGTGGAGGGAAGGCAAATAAGTGCTTCCACAGCATTGGTGGGAGTAGTGTGCATTGCTCCTGATATTCCCAAGCATGCTAATCTTTGGATTCTGCTTAGTTTCTTCTTGGCACTGGCCATCTGACAACCAGGCCACCACACCAAGGATGCAAAGGTGATGGATGGCCTAATGATAGAGATATAGGGCCAATGAACCACCCTGGGTCTCAGGCCCCACGTCACACCATAGGCCCTCCTGCAGGCCCACAACAGATTTTAAGCCTTCCTCACCTTAACATCCACGTGCTCTTTCCAAGTCAGCCATGAATCCAGGTCACTCCCAGATACTTGACTGACATGGAGTGGTGTAAGGTTGTCCCAAATAGATGAGGTTCAAAGAACCCTCGGAGTTTATTTCTTCTCGTGAATGCAACAAGCCCAGTTTTGTCAGGATTAACTGACAGACCGAGCTCGTCACACCACACTTCGATGGTATGAAGGGCCCATTGTATAAGCCCTGATACTGTATTTGGGAATATTCCCACCGCTAGAAGACAGATGTCATCTGCATATCCTTGTGAATAAACACCTCCTTCATTGAGCCTTACTAACAATTCACTGATAACAAGACACCATAGGAGAGGTAACAGAACTCCTCCCTGTGGACAGCCCCTAGACACCGAGACGCTCCTGGAGAATCCACCTAGACTCGCCTCAACCAGCCAACCCTCCAAGGTGATTAGGGGTGTTACCCCAAAAATTATGCCATAGGACATGATAGAATAAAAAAAAATAGCATTCTTAAAACTTTCCTTGATGACACTGCTTTTCAGCTGTTATTGCATAACACACAGAGTTCAATCTGGAAATCAACTGGTCAATACGATTATCCCAAGTTAGAGTTTCATCAATCACTAAATCCAGAAACTTTGTATATGGAACATTAGCCAAAGTTTTATTTAAATAGTTAATATCTAATGTAATGTCAATGCAATTTTTAGTTTTAAATTCTAAATAATAAGTTTTATTAAAGGTGAACAATAGGAAATTGGCTTTCAACCATGAGATTATACCAGACAGTTTTTTTTTTAATGCTGTTGGAAGTCTCCCTTGATTAGAGATAGTTACTATAATGCTAGTATCATCTGCAAAGAGCACAACTTTGGCATCATTACCTGTTAATTTGGGTAAATCATTAGTACAAATAAGAAAATGCCATGGCACCAAGACCGAACCCTGAGGAACCCCATTTGTAACTCTTTCCGTTTAGAAGAAACACTATCATATGAATTAATTTTATCAAAGAATACTTGTTGGTATCTTCCTATGAGATGAGATTGTATCAAAGTTTGAAATTTCCCATTACTTTCATAAAACTCTAGTTTATCTACTAGAATTTAATGGTTAACACAACATGTATTAGCACAGATTATTAATTACCAACATGCTTTGATTACTTTTGCGATACTCATCAGGGTAGCTTTATAAACATGCTGGTAATTAATATGTGATAAAACGTATTATAAGCAGGTGCATTTGTTGGTTTTGTTGTATAAGTTTAAATATTCCTTTAATGGAATATGGCTTAATATGGAACATATTAAGCCATCTACTATGTTAACCTTTTGTGCTATTTTGTTTTCACCAATACACCTTTTTATGTCATTTATTGAGAGGTATAATTTTATGGTAGCTATTGCAACATACATACAAATATGGTAGGTAAAGTACCAAATGAACAGAAGAATCTTATAGGAATGAATTACAAGTATAGAAATTACAAAGCAATATATAGTAGAAGTCGTATATGAGTGCAATAATAAGAAACAGTGACAACAATAAAGAAAGGCATAAAAGCGATGAAAGAAAATAACACAATTCATGGCACTGATAATGCTGCAACATTTAGTGTGGAAACACACATCAATGAATAGAACACAAAAAAATGTCAGTTGTTGGTAAATACATTATAGAAGAGTATTAACTGCTTAGTACACATAAAATAACCTTCATTACTCTACCCCTGTATCTGCAACGGTATCAATCCAATAAATAAATTTAGAATTCTTGCCATTGTTGGATATGTGTCCCTGTGAACAAAGACTTCATTAACAGCAACTGCAACTCACCTTATTGAAAAATATCTGACTACATGAAATACATGTCATGGAAACAAAACAAATATGGATTGTGCGCTGAAATGATATTAAGGGAGACATAAGAAATCAACACACTGTCAGAATGTCACCAACTGTTTCTTCACAACCAGACATGAATGATGCAACGGAATGCATTGCAGAGCGCTGGTTATAAATCAGTTATGCAGTAAATTTATCTTCAAACAACACAGTACAAAGTGCAGCAACCTAGAAGAGGACAATAATAACACTAGACAACAAATTTTGGACGATTGAATGTTACGGTTAACTGAATATACTATCTTTATGTTTTTGGGGCCGCAGAATACGAAAATGACTCTAAAATTCATTTGTTAGCTCTTGTTTTCGAGATAATAGCACTATCATAGTTATATGTA
>Ga0268261_10003237_pt1 | contig 11916 bp, 6 predicted proteins | sample TergutNc150P1_FD_190353 | JGI IMG/M metagenome (GOLD analysis project Ga0268261, IMG submission 190353) | Nasutitermes corniger P1 segment gut microbial community from laboratory colony in Florida, USA - Nc150 P1 (SPAdes) (version 2) | ecosystem: Host-associated > Arthropoda: Insects > Digestive... | reverse complement strand
GTCTCTGCGACGAGCTGATCACTCGTCCAGAGGAGTCCTACCGACTGTGCTGCGTCGTCGTGTGTGATCTAGAAACATCAAGAATGGGTGCTCCATATATATATGACATTAGTCGCCTAAGGGTTACTAATTTAACCCTTATCCTGCTAACGTGGAGAAAATGGTGAGCTCCTAATAATGCCAGCAAATAGCAGATGGGATTTAATTCGGGTTTTAAAGGGTTAAGGTGAACTACTGAAGATGACAGAGTTCTCTGACATACATTTTACTGGAAATATTGTGTGTTAACTGATGTGTAATGAATATTTTTGAATCTATGCTTCCAAGTCCATGGATAAATAGCTTGTTAATGCAAGTTGTTCAGCATTGGATGTGCATGCTTTTGCATTGCTTGTTTCCAGATCCTATAATTTTGCCGAAGTCAGAGGTGCGTGAAGATGGGCAAGGCGAGAGTGAAGGAGGTGGTGGAGGGAATGGAGGGGGGGAAAGGTTAAACTCTCCAGGTGGGGAACAGCAGCAGTCAGCTGTACCTCCCGCATCAGCTTCTGCCCCTCCACCTTCTCGTCCTCCCATCAAACGTCGTGCCCGTCGCCGTGCAACATCAGCCAGCCAGGACCCAGCAGAACAGTTAACTGAAATGAGTGTTCGGGGTTTGAACCTTTTTCGCTATGCCTCCATTTCAGAGGGAGTGTACAAGTGTACTGAATGCGCCAAATCAGATGTCCAGAAAACATTCAAAAATAAATATAGCTTCCAGCGACATGCGTTCCTCTATCATGAGGGTCACCAGAGGAAGGTCTTTCCATGCCCTGTTTGTGCTAAAGAATTCTCAAGGCCTGACAAAATGAAGAACCACATGAAAACTGTTCATGACTGTTTCATGCCAAAAGATTGTGTGTTTCCACTGGGTTTCTTCTTGCCCCACTAACAAAGAAAGAACTTGCATATAAATGACAGTCATATCAGGGCTGAAATATACAGAAGAATGAAGACAGATAGAAAAATTCCTTTAGAATCCCTTTCCTGGTATTTGATATACATATATATATGTGTGTGTGCATGTGTGTTTGTGTATATATACACACACACACACATATATGTATGTATGTCTTAATGACTGAAATTGCATACACAGTTTAGAACTGTTGCGCCAAATTTAGGGTTCACACAGGTGTTTGTTCATATATTATCTGCAGTTATCAAGATTTTTCTGAATTTTCTGGTATGCCAGACATAGCACTTATATTTGCTCAGAAAAGCAGATTTGTTGATAAGTAATATTCCCTTTTTTGTATAATGTTTGTATGCCATAGAGGCAATAATTGAAGGTAATGTTGGTACCTTGTAATGGGTAGCTCACAGATGTTCCATGTTGTAAGAAGAGGTAAAATAGCCTTTTGCAGGTGATGAAACATCTTCAGGAAATACGGAATACAGTTTGTTTTGGAAACAAATAAAGCAGTTATATCTCCTTTTTTTACTGGAGCTGTTCATATAAGTTGTTTACTGACACATCTGTGTCTTAGTTTTGATTGGCCCCTTCACAGTCTACAGTTTTGTGTGTTGTGTGTGTAACTCTGTGATCAGGAAAAGTAACAAAAACTCAGACTTCATGGAACAGCTGAAGAATTCCTAATAATTTTTGGCCCCTTTCTTTCTTCCTAGGATGTGCAGTAGGTAGTTAGCAGGAGTGAAATGGAAGCAGATCTATTACATAACAAGCTGTGTGTATGCAATTCGGTTTATCTGTTGTCTTTCTGGTGCTTTTGCCTTACCACTGCCTAAATGATGAAGTTTTTCAGTGACTGGAACCAGATTTTAAAGTAATTGTCATATTTATATGGAATATAAATAACACTAAGTCTGTTACTGTGTTGTGTAACGTTGTTACTGCTATAATAAGGTACGCTCCTTCATAGTTCTTTTTATCGTGGAACTTCCCAGTTAAACACATTTCCTGTCATTGAAAAAAGGATTTTTTGAATTATTATTATTATTCTAGATATGGATATTTGAATTGTTGATAGACTGGTTGTTGAGAATGAAATGCTGTTGACTTTAGTTTAGGTAGGAAACAGAGACTTTTCTTCAAAGCTCTTGCACCTACAACAGGCTGGTTTCTTGTCACTGGAGTCGCTTGTTTTTCCTACATTTTCTTCTTTTTCTGTCATTTTAACATAGCACAAGGGTTTAAATTATCAGCAGATGAGTTTAATTAATTGTATGTTTTAAACATAAATTTGCATAGAATTGGTAAGGGTTTGGATTGTCTGTTTGAATATTTTGATTAACATGGGAGCATAGGCTTCTAACATTATTGGGTTACAGTTTTGACACTCATTGTTAACCCCATAAGCATGGCTGAAGGGTTTGTGTCTGTGCCTCAGATGTAACTGTGTTACATTTCAGCGATTGTTTTACATATATATATATGTATAAGTGATCAAGCATGTTTCTTAGTTAGCAGTTCAATTGTGGAGAAAGTGCAAATAATGTAAATGCAAAGGCATAGTAGGGATTTGTTACAGTTGGTGTTATAGCACTCACGTTTTAATGAGTTGTGGGGTTAAAAGTGTAGTCATCTTATAGCAGGTGTGTAATTGGCTATTACGTTTGATTCTTACATTATTGGTGCCCCCCCGAAAACAAATCTATGTAACAGTGTAATTCTAAGATTCTGCCATAATGTTAAAAATAATTACATTTTACATGTGCAAAAAAAGGTGGTGATAACTGTAATGGCAAGGTGGTAAATTGAATGTGATTGAATCATTGCCAGTAGAAATTTTTAATTCAGATACTATAGGTTTATTAATATTAGTAAAAATCTTAATCTTTTTATATATTAATTAATATCTCTATATATTTAAGCGTATCCTTTTAAAGGTGTCCTGTCATAAAAAGAAAAATACTGCAAAGCAGATAAAGGAAAGAAAAGGTTTTGGAATGTTACGTAAAAGTGTAGTAAAACTAACATTATACATTTTAATCACTTCTGATGTATTGTTTGCAGAACAAAGTGGCTCAGCAGGTTTCCGGTGATTATTTATGTTACTATAGCTAGAAAACTTGGCTTTGTTATAATAGATTCAAGTGTAAATTCTGTTAGGTTTTGGCATTTTTGCTGTGGCATGATCCTTGTAATACAGACCCTTACATATGGGATGGTATGGACACACAGGATTGATAGATTGATTTATTGATTGATTGATTGACTGAAAGGTAATGTTGGTCATTTTTTAAATTTATTTTATTTTTGCATCATTTATCAGTGATTGATGTTGCTGGTGTTTCAGAGTAACCTACCTCCATTGTCAGAGTCAGTATGGAGGGCCTGGGCATTAGCTCCCTTCTCTCCCATCCATGGGACAAGAACTTCATTTAGCCAGAACACTTGTTTTCCTCTTTTGATTTTGATTCTGAAGATGGAGGCAGCTCATTCCTTTGAAACATTGGTAACACAGCTCAGTGCTGTATGGTGTGAAACCCAAAGTATCGGCATTAACAGGGAATTGCTATTGAAGTTTAAAATCATTAATAGAAGATTTATTTTTGTATTGAATATTTGGGTGTCAGTATGGCAAGTGGAAGTCCAGCCAGCATATACAGTTATGGTGAAGGGTACATTCTGCAACATAATTGTGTGGTGTGTATGTTAATGCATCTCCATATATACAATATACACTTGGTGTTCTTGCTAAGGGAGAAAAGGGAAGGATATAACTATTGTTAGACACAAATCAAATCTGTTAAGAGTCACTTTATTAGTTCTGTTAACTCATTCTTATCCTAGTCATCATTTTGTAATGGTTAAAACATTCCCTTGGAAGTGAGAAAATATTACAGTGAAGAAATTACAAACAACAGGATATCTTGTTGACAGAATTACTCCATAGTTAAACTGTGTATGAGTTTTAATCGTGACATAGAACTTGCTAAAAAGAATTCTGTGTGTGCTTTGAAGTGCAGGCCATTGGGATCACCAACATTGGATATAATGGTTTAACACCATCTTAACCAAAGTAATGCATGTCTTTCAGTTGTTTTGACAGGTTATGCTTGACAGTTAATAGTACATTTGAACAAAGTTCATAATTTTAAAAATACAACCCTCTTGTATTTTATGTCAAAACTATGACATGAATCTTAGGATGTCTGCGATATTGACATTTAGAGAACTGGTAATGTTATTTTATGTACAATAGTTGAAAGTGTCTTAAACACCATAACTTACACAGAAATGCTATTGTTTAGGGGTGGAAGGATATATACCTAGTTATATAATTTTTGTTTTACAGAATATCTTATTCTCATGATATTTAAAATGTCATGATATTTCTGCAATGTAAAATGTTTAAAACATTTAATAATGAACAATAATCGCTAGTATTGGCTAGGGAAAAAGGAACAGTTCAAAGGATTGAGCAAGTTACTTGGGTACATCTTAAAAGTGATACATTTTTTTGGTTGTCAAAAAGGCCAGTGATATCAGTCATCTTTTTCCCAGTTTTAATATTTAGTTGATTCCATTTTATACATTTAAATGAAGTTAAGGTTTTACCCTAACTTAGGATAACAAAATGTGCAATCACCATTCTTTAATCTATCTAGTGTTCATAGATAATTTTATTACTAACATATTTTTAAGATATGTATATTGTTTATTGTAAAAATACTTGTGTAGGATACTGATTAATATTTGGGGATTCTGGAGTATATTTAAAAGAGATTTTCAAGTTATTTTGTTTTTCCTTAATATGTGTGATTTCATATTAGGTTCAAATTTGTGACGGTTATAGTTCTTAATATTAAGTTTCAAAACTTGTGTTACATTTGTACATTATGAATGTACCTTGGATGATTTTGTAGTTATAGTAGCCTAGCTTGGAAAAAAAAATGGTTGGTGTTTTTTTTTTTTTTTTTTTTTTTTTTTTTACAAAATAGCTTGTGTTACCAAGGAAATGCACTCTTCCATTAATTTTGAGATTATGGAATGAAAGACAGATATAGACACGTGAATGCAATTGAATTGGAGTTGGGCCCATGTAATCATCTATATAATACAGCATTTGTCATTTTTTTTAGGTTGGTGTCATGTTGTAATAGGTGCTTAAGAGATTGTGTCAAAATAGGGCTGCTTTTCGCAGATGTATTTTGCCTGCACTTTCTTTTACCATGCTGGTGCAGGCAAAAGTTCATGATCAGAGTTACAGTGCCTGATTGCTTGAGCATTTCAGATGTTTTCATGTTTCACATACTTGTTTCATCTGTATATACATTCAGCATATTCAGATCTAGCTGAAAAATCATTAGACAACTGCCGTTTTGCCAGAGACAAGTTTTAGGAATTACAATTTCAAATGTTTCTTGAAATATTGGTAATCTTTCAGGTTTTTACACCACGTACTGGACTTCATGTGTTTGGATGTTTCAGAGGAACATGCTGTGTGATGGATCATTCCTGTAGGCACTCCTAATATTAAATTATAAGTATTTTAGCCCTCAGTGCTACCACGTGTAAGTGACCAAATGGCACAGGTATTTCTTCAGTATGTATTTGTTAAGCCATATACTGAACAAGTACTGACTGACATACCTTATTGAATTTTTAAGGTGAGGAGCTAAGTTTTGTAAGGTTTTGCATGGCTAGATGTGGAGCATTTTGCTGTTGGTTGTACTTTTGTGCAGTTCACTGCAAGTTTTCTGTTGAGCTTTTTGCCCCCAGTTTCTCTTTTGGGCTGTTTTCCACTATTTTCCTTGTCCTCTTTTTTGTTTTTTTTTTTTGGGTCACAAATTCTCTTTTGGGCTCCTTGTTGCCATGTTTTATGGTTGCATATTGCTTTTAGCTTCTTGTGGCTTATGGCTAGTTAATCATTATAACTTAATTGTTCCAGCCAGAAGCTATTGTATAATCAAGTGTCATACTCAAAGTCTAGCAGTTTCCGGTGTTAGCATAATCTCCTTTACTCAGTAACTTGCATATGTCCTATGTTTTACTTAATAAATAAGTATCTTTATAACCAATGTGTGTTAGTTACTGCCTTCAGAATATAGCAGTTGGTCTTGGTGCATCCAAAGATGCCAGCGCAACAAATGACACTGAGATTAATACACCAATTGCGCAGGATCCCAAGGCACATGATTTGAATGGGGAACACAGTGGAATCCAGCAGAGGAGCATGCCTTGAATTCCTGTTGTGCATGTGGGCCAGAGTAAAAGGTCTCTTGCAGTTGCTTCCATCTTCAGGGTGACAGTTCATATGGATGCTGAGGTACCGGGGTGGCCAGCCACCAACCGACCACAAAAGTGAACTAAGGGCAGTATGCAAGTTGATGTCCCTTGGTCCATTTATTCATTCCTGCAAACAGTGCATTGTTGCTTGCTCTGAAGTGTTTGGGTGGAGGAAAATGTGTTTATTATGCAGGATGGTTTGGGGGAATTTGGTAGTCACTGCTGTGGAAGGGGAAGAGTGCATAGTGCTTGTCCTCACCCAGTGTGAGAATTTCAAAGTGACCCTTTTTGAGGGTCCCAACCAGTGGGAAATGTGAAAATACTGTAACCTCTGGGATGTGGCCAGTGATACACTTTATTCATGTGGGATTTGCCTTTGGAGGTCAAGACTGTTTTGTTCTCAAGAATGCCAGCTGCCATCTTTGTTTCAGAGATTGGATGTGGGGCTACTGTGGTCTGCTTAGGGCAAATCTGTCCACCCTCTTCATGTTAGGATGCACATTATTATCTGTTGCTTTTGTGAGGTGGTCTAGTTACCTGGTTTTTGTTTATGGGATGTTGGTGGTGTTGGTCACAATCTGATGGCCAAGGTCCGTGATGTTCACCGTGCATAACTTGTCTGGCTGGTACAGTTGGATATGGTAGTGGTATTCATTTATCCTGGTTGCAATGTAGTGACTTGTTTCTCCAGTATTCATTTTGCTACATATGTAGAGGTTGCTGTGTATGCAGCTTTTGATCCATTCTCAAAGAAAGAAGGCTGCAGACATTCTTCAAGAATGAAATAGTCTTTCCCTGCTGTAGCAGCACTGCCTTATTGAAGTACTGACATCCACATGAATAAACTGTATCACTGGCTACTGTTTACTTCACTGAAGTCACGGTTTTGACATTTCCCACTGGTTGAGGCCCTGAACAGTTCCAGTTTTGAAATTTTCAATTCTTGTTGAATCAGAGCAAGTTCTGTGCCTTCTTCCCCCTTGCACGACTGTGTTTGGGCAAATTTTCCATAAATCTTCTTGTATAGCCCACACATTTCTTCCACCCTAACACTTTGGCATCCGCCTGGACCATTTAATTGACTCTAAGGTGGAGGCAGTACATTCCTCTGAAACATCAGAACAATCTAAGTTCGCCGTGTGGTGTAAAAACCCAAGAGACAACAATCATGAAAACCTATGAACTTAGATTTGCTATTGCTCAAACTGTTCTGTATTAATCTTGCACTATGACAGCATCTTCTGGCTGAGACATACACTGCAGACATCTCCCTGTGTATGGATATATGTTAAACCCTGCTGTGCATTAAAAAGTGTTGTCATAAATTGTTGCACAGAATCAAGATTTGTTATGATTTGCCTGAATGTGTTGAAAATATCAGTACATGGCCTGCCTGTGCTAATTGTGTAATGTTTTATTATTCATTGACAGTGCCTATTGAATTCATATTTTCTGGTATAGAGGTGTACAGGAATGTTGGATTACTTTGGAGTCAAATAGGATGAACAAAAGTACAAGTGTGTCTGCTTGTGTGCCTTCATTACATTAAGCCTGTACATCTGATAACATTTACAATAAAAGTTTTGTGTATGGATGGGCAGTTGATGTACAGGGATCCGTGCATCGTAATATAAATCTCATAGAAAGAACCAACAAGATGGAACCGTGTAATAGAATTTATTATTCCACTGTTTCTTAATTGCTCAACATGTTTCTGGTGACACAGTGCCCATCATCAGGAGCTCAAAAACTGTAATTGCAGCCGCTGGTTTTACGTAGGTTTTCGGTTGCCGGCCGCTGCCATGGCTGAGTGGGAACTGCAAGTTCCCACTCAGCCATCACAGTGGCCGGCAACCAAAAACCTACGTAAAACCAGAGGCTGCAATTACAGTTTTTGAGCTCCTGATGATGGGCGGTAGTCGCCCGAAACATGTTGAGAAATTAAGAAACATTGGAATAATAAATTCTATTACACAGTTGCATCTTGTTGGTTCTTTCTATGAGATTTATGGATGGGCAGTTGAATATGTTTATCATATGTATACATTACCGAGAGTCTGAAGTCAGTTGGAAAGGTTTTTGCATGTATTTTTTATAATTTTACTCATAATTATAGAGTTCTCTGCCAAATTTCATTTTGACTTGAATGATTTGTTTAAAGTATGCTGTCAGAAATGTTGGAATTCATGTTGTAGAAATTTCTTGACTGGGTTAAATGGTGGGTAAAAATTGGTTTGGTGTATTGTACAACAAAATTAAATTCACCTTATTTCCAGTATAAATTCGAAGAAAATGCTTGAAGTTGTTGGGTAAGCAGGGCATAGTGGACAGACAAACATGCATGGCTCCGTTTCCTGTTCGGTGAGTGCATAGATTCTATTATAATGTGACATGATATTGTCTTCATATTCAGAGTGTCTCACAAATATTGTAATAGTGACACTCATTTTCTGTTCCTAACCTCAAGAATCAAGATGGTGAGAATTGTCACTGTCATACTGTTTTTAAGGGTGTTATTGAGGGATACTGTCAATTGCAGAGATTATGTAGCATTGGTGGTAGATAAGTAAGCATGGAGCATTGGTGGAATCCTACTGACCAACAGGGGAAAACTGAAGTACTTTGTCCACCTCAGATCCAGCATGGTATTGTCTGGAATTGAGCCAGAATTTCCATGGTTACAGGTGGGCACCTGACTGCCTGAGCCATGCCAGGGCTGTCGTATTGATTGTAAAAGCAGTAGGCACAAGCATAAATAATTTACTTAGTAGCATTGGTCCGTGCAAGTTTCAGGGCCTGGAAATCATTTGTTTCCATATTTGCCATGTTGTATGTGGATTAAATTAACTTGGTTTGTTGCATGGGTGATAAAAATTACACAGAATTGCTAAAATCCAAAGACCTGGATACTATGAGTGCACATATATGATGTGTGTAGTAGTGGTGTTCAGATAATGTGTGTAAGTTAATACTGGCATAGCTCCAATAAAATTGGCCATTGGACCCGATACAGTCATTTGATGTTTTGATATTGTTGGTTAAGGCTAATAGTATGCATTATTTTGTATGTTACTGTATTGCAGTTATAAATCTGTAACTTCACAAGTGATATAATGAGAACATTTAACTTTTCTCTTTGAATGGCTGGGAGGTAAATCGTGGTTACAGAATGAAATTTACGTGTAGATTAATAACAGAACTACATGTTTCTAAATAAAAAAAATGTTCTTGACACATTCTCTTAAGTTATCCTTTAGACGTTATGAAAAATGATTGTAATTTTAAATTGACAGTTTGCAAATGTATTTTCAGATTGATATTGTCTGTGTTTTGTATATCACCAATGTCCAAAATTGTTTTTTAATTGATTTCATGTGTTAAATATTGTAAATGTAATAATGCCTTGTAATCTGCTCATTTGTGGACAAGAAGACTATATTTAGCCTGTCTTGTCAGATGTTATAAGAAAACTGTACCTGGGTAGAGGCTATTTACTGGATGTGTGAAGAATATGTTACTATTTTGTAACAAAAATTTGAACTGTTGGACCTGTTGGGAATATTCATAGTTTCTGCCTATCCTGTGTTGAATGATAAAGATTTATAATGAAGGTTAATGAGAGAAAACTGTAAACTGTTAATTGTTTTTCTTAAGCTGTTAATGTTACTGCAAAGACTACCAGTTGACTTATTGCTTGGTGAAATTAGCCCTTTGGAGTTCAATGTCAGGTATACTTATTACACAGCGTGACGCTCAAAACGCTGAATGTCAGGTTGAGGTGATGGCAGTTAATGGTCTCTCTCTTCTGCAGATGTCATTTAAATTTTTGTCTTCTACAGCTCCCACCAGGCATTTAATTCAGGTGCTAAGGGGTTACTTTGATGTGTTTTTATCAGTCTGCAATGCAAAAAGGAGAGAACATTTTATACAAAAGTGAAATCCAAATTCAGTGATGTGTTGGCTTTCTTTCAGCTTAAAACAAAAGTTTGTTTGCTTGTGCTTTTGTTAGTATGGTATGAGTGTGTGTGTGTGTGTTAGTGTTAGGAAAATTGTGGATTTTGGCATGTTGATGTCGTGGAACTACTATATTTGTGTTGGATCAATCATGATGTAGGTAATTTCAAAAGTAATGCCTACTTTACGTGCATTATGAAAGTACAAATTTGTGTAACAGCATATACTGACAGTTCTTCAGTTTGATCGCTATTCTTCATGATGTCTGGCCAAGCACTTTGTACGTATTGAACATCTGTGGGCAGTTCCTGTTTTTGATATATGAGATGGCATATCTCACTTATCAGAGTCTGCACTGCTTCTGGGGCATCTTCTGTATGTTAGTTCCTTCATCTTCGAACACTAATTGAAGTCTGTTGGACTCTGTCAGTTCTGTTAGGGGGTGGGGAAGCTGAGCCTGTCACACCTTCCCAAGATCATCGCCTGCGTATGGCCTTGTACCCACGTGCATAATGAAAAAATGTTAGCTGGAAGCATACTGGGGTGAAAACGAGGCTGTTGATATGTTTTATTCAAGAACAGTTTCCTTGCTGGATATGCAGTGTGTTTTTCTGGATGAATGTTGACAGGAACCACAGTTTTGTCATTTATTGCTGTTGTCTGCCCCTGTGGGTATTTTGCACTGCTTATCTGCCACAAAAGTGTGGTGTCTAATGTGGTATCATTCTCTGCCCCATTGTATCGTCTCCAAAGATTTCTTGCAGTCCTTGTGGATGTCACCTGGGTTATTGCTATGTGGAATATGAGTTTAGATGTATAAGTGCTTATAGGTAGGAAAGGAATCCAACTGGAGACATTCTTATCCTCCATTTTGCCGCTTAATTTCATGGCGACAGTACAGTGATTGAGAAATGTACCATTGCTTCTGATTGGAAGTTGGCCTCTCATGTCAGAGGGAGATGAGAAATACTGAATTATTCTCTTGCCTACACATGAGTACTTTGCATATGTTTGATATTACTTTTAGGTACGAGATTTTCACAGTGTCAAAAGTTATTTGGATTCTGGTTACCTGTGAGAGTACATTTTCTCAGAACCTATAGAACTGCAGTGTTATTTAGGTATTGTTTACACAGTATGATCTGTTTATATGAAAACTGTTGTGAGTGTAGGTGTTTCTGTCATGATTTGTCACGTATTGGGTAGATAAGGTCCACGGGGTGAAACTGAAGTTACAGCTGATATTTCAAGATCCTGAATAAATAGTTGTTTTTTTGTTAAGTTAGGGCTTTGATTGTTGGCTGAAAATGTCCATATTTGTGGGCATGATAAACCTCCATGCAAGTATAATCAGACAGTGTTGTTCCTATTTGCATGTTCTTGTTGTGTTGGAGGCGATTGAGTGGCTACGTGAGGATGGGATGGAATACATTTGCTGGAACATGGTGCTCTGTTTTGAATAATAGATGATGGACAGAGGTCATAAATCAAGCCTAGTTGTAAACTGCTCTTCTTACTTCATAGTAACACATTGAGGACGGCGTCATTTAAATTGTTTAAACGCCCGTTCCTGGGGTTTTTAATAATTTTAACCCTTTAAATGCTGAATTAAATACCATCTGCTATTTGCTGGCATTATTAGCTCACCATTTTCTCCACGTTAGCAGGATAAGGGTTAAGTCATTAACACTTAGGCTTCTAATGTCATATATATATATATATATATATAT
>Ga0268261_10003236_pt1 | contig 11917 bp, 8 predicted proteins | sample TergutNc150P1_FD_190353 | JGI IMG/M metagenome (GOLD analysis project Ga0268261, IMG submission 190353) | Nasutitermes corniger P1 segment gut microbial community from laboratory colony in Florida, USA - Nc150 P1 (SPAdes) (version 2) | ecosystem: Host-associated > Arthropoda: Insects > Digestive... | reverse complement strand
CGACGAGCTGATCACTCGTCCAGAGGAGTCCTACCGACTGTGCTGCGTCGTTGTGTGTGATCTAGAAACATCAAGAATGGTTGCTCCATATATATGACATTAGTAGCCTAAAGGTTAATAATTTAATCCTCATCCTGCTAACATGGAGAAAATGGTGAGCTCCTAATAATGCCAGCAAATAGCAGATGGGATTTAATTCAGGCTTTTAAGGGTTAATCACCATCATTAATTGACTTTTCCATTACAGTAGTTGTATCTAACAAAGTCTTTTCCTTTCTTATCTGTGCCATCATTAAGTAACTTGACTCGAGCAGTAATGTTTCTGACTTGTATTTGGAAGCTTGCCACTTCATGTCATTATCACAACACCACTCCTGACAGGTTCTGTAGTTTTCCTCAATCCCACCAGGCAAATGCTGGACTAGTAATTCATTTAGGCCAAGACCAGTTTCAAGTCCTTTCCAATTCATCTTGCTGTTCAGTGCCATATAATGTAAGCTACTGATACTGTTGTAAAATAAACCATATACCATACAAATAAAATCTATCCTGCAGGTGGGATGTGACATCTTCTAGTTGGGTAAAAATTTACAGATGTTTCAGACAAAACTACTGCCTCCATCATCAAGATAAAACATAAGAAGAAGACAGCACATTCTTCCAAAAATTAAGTACCTTTACAACATACTGCATTACATCACATATCAGCAGAGAGTAATAATACTTGCCACCAAGAGAACCTTGAATCTCACCAAATCAGTCCTATAATGAGCACTCCTCCTGTACTCATGTCATTTTGCTACTCTCTTTCTGGCATCTTCTCTGACTTGTTTTCTCCACAAAGTTCTTGTTCTACATTTTTTTCTTATTCAGCATCTTCATTTTTGTGCCCTAAAAAGAATCCTACTGTTCACCACCTGTTATTATCACTGTACCCTACATTTCCTAATTTCAATAACTCTTCTTGCAGAGCTCCTTTCTTCAGTTCTTTTCCAACCTTCATGAGCTATCCACTGTGTTTCTGCAATTGCACATACACATACCCAACTGGCAAAGTATGAATTTTGTCGGTATAAATACAGTGAGTCATCCCGCCCCCACCAGCCTCATAGTAGAGGTTCATTTCATACACCAATATACCTTGTCAATAATGACTGTATTTCAACCATTCTTCTTTTTCCTGAATACCTAATCTCTGTTAATCACATGACTCCTGAGTTAAAATCCAAGTTGTCTTGGCGTGCCAGAACATAAAAGTAATGATAAATATTACAAGAAGTAATATTTTAATATACTATAATTTTAACATTTTCTGATAGTTTTGAATTCTAAGTGCTATCTTTAACAGTCTGATAAATATGTCCAGCTCACAAAAATTTCTCTGTACTTTCATCTTGGACATTCAATTTGATAAAATGTTACTACCAAAATTAAAGACTAGATATTACTACATTTTACTTCTTAGTTATCTGTACCTTCTCAGAGAATTATCATAACTGTTCCTTTATTTGCACTGATTTTTAAATTTTACTCTTCTAAACTTCTGTAATGTTTACTGAATTTTACAATCTGCCTTCTTTATCCTCCAGGTGCATAAATTAACACCTTCCTGTCCTTTCTCACTGTCATCATGTTTGTCTATTATAATGTGAAACAGGAACAAAAAGAGTATACTTCCTTATCTCATTCAAGAAAATGAGTCACACTCTATTGATTCATTACCATATATTATTACACTCAGTTCTCACATTGTCCATGTATAACATGTTCAGTTGCATTGGTCTCTGCAGATTTATACCTGTTCATTCCTTACATGAATTACACCTCCTATTTTTCACTTTTTAACTTGCCATGGTGTAAAAAATATACCGTATATCCTTAATTCCAAAAGTCATGTTTTACTCTTGTAATTTTGTATCAGTACACTTCATATCTTATCTGGGTATAAATTATTCATACATACATGTTTACTGAGGATGTACTTGGACAAGATCATGTTGGATTTAGAAGAGAAAACATAACTACGGATGCAATGGGATGCTGAGAATAATATCAGAATGAACTTTGGACATACAAAAAGAACTGTGCGCTTGCTTTGTAGACTGGCAGAAGACACTTGAGCATGTTAACTGGACCAAATTAATGCACATCCTAAATGAAACTGGAACTGACTGGCACAAAATAAGAATGATCAGCAAAGTGTATATGAAACGGGGTGTTACAGTATAACTGGACCAAGTACATGGTAGAAATTAGAAGTGTGAAGAGTGGAAGAGGACTTAGACAAGGATGCTGTTTGTCACTGATTCTATTTCACTTATAAAGCAAGTACCTTACCAAGGAAGCTCTTGAAGGGTTTGGAAACTTCAAAATAGGAAGACAAGTAATTTGCACTGTGAAATATGCAGATGACCTTGTACTATTGGCTAAGAAGTGAATGGTAATACAGGGCATGATTGATAGACTATCTGCAATTGAAAGATACTATGGAATGGAAATGAATGTGGAAAAAACTAAGGTAATAAGAATCTCAAGGCAGTCATCCCCAGTACAGATTATGAGAGATTAAAAACAACTGAAGAAGGTGGAATATCTCAATTATTTGGGTAGTATGAACAAATTATGCAAAATGTACACAGGGGCTTAAATTTAAGTAGGAACTACATATGGAACATAGCTCTGTATGGTGCTGAAACTTGGACACTTTGGAAAATAGATCAGAAGTACCTGGAAAGTTTTAAAAGGTGGTAATGGAGAAGGATGGAGGAGATCAGTTGGACCATTCGTGTGAAAAATGAATAAGTATTACACAGAGTGAAGGAGGAAATAAATACCCTTTGTATAATAAAATGAAGGAAGGCTAAATGGATTGGTCACATCATGTCTAACAACTGCCTTCACAAACATGTTATTGAAGGAAAGATGAGGAATAAGATGTAAGCAGCTACTCGATGACCTTAAGGAAACAACAAGATACTGGAAATTGAAAGAGGCAGTAGTAGATCGCACTGTGTGGAGAAGTTGCTTTGGAAGACACAATAGACATGTCATAAGACAGACCACAGAATGATGAATGATGCATATGTAAAATATGGCTAAGTAATTAGTTTCATGCTGATCACAATCCTGAAGGATCTGAAGTGCAGATCGCCTCCAACGTCTGAAACACTGTTATCCTGTTTTTGAATTCCACTTGTGCATGGATATATATTCACAGTTTTTACTACATTTGTATTGTCCTGTGTATGCAGATACCTTACCATGGATCTCTCATCTACAGAGTCCAACCAAATTCCTAATGACTTGGACATCAATGATCCAATCTATAAATTATTTTATTTCTAAAAGTACTTCCTTCTAAGTTACCTGAAAAGAATGGGTTGTGTTAAACATATTATGGCAGCAACCTATGTATACATTGTCTCAAGATGAGAGAAAGCACAGTTGTGATCTCGGTATGTTTACTTCAGGACCCAAACAATGGCAAGTATCTTGTACAAAGTAAGGGCAACCATATTGATTGGATGGTGATTTCACACCTGGCCCTAGGGTAAAAAACTGCCGAAATACCCCAGGGTACTAGCATGCAGGTTGCTATCGTTATTGAAAGTTGGCACAAGCAGAACAATAAAACTGGCAAATTCTAGGGCCAGTGGTTAGACACTGCATCTGATTAGGCACCTGAATTTTAGCTGACATGTGGAACAGGTGCTGGAGAGGTGAATCCTGAAATTTGTAATTCAAGAACATAACATGTTATAATAGGCAGGTTATGCCATCACCTTTAAGCATTACTTCTTCTCAGCATTTTCCTTCACTCGTAATCAGAATTTAATTCATCTAAACCAGCAGCCAAATATGTCACTCAACAATGGACAGAGCAGTGGATTAATAATGTATCATTTAGCTGTGTCAACCCCAAAATATACTTCAGACTTACTTAATTTACTTACTTACTTACTTACTTACTTACTCACTCACTCACTCACTCACTCACTCCATAAAGCAGAATCCTTCTTGAGAAGCTATCCAGTTCTCAGCTAGTCAAAAAATTGCCCACATTTTATGGAAGCCAAAGGTTCATTACCACATTTACAAATGCCTGCCACCTGTCCCTATCCTGAACCAGATCAGTCCAGTCCATGCCCCCACATCCCACTTTCTGAAGATCCATCTGAATATTATCCTCCCATCTATGCTTGGGTCTTCCAAGTGGTCTCCTTCCTCAGGTTTCCCCACCAAAACCCTGTATACACCTCTCCTCTCCCCCATATGTGCTACATTCCCCGCCAATCTTTCTTCTCAATTTGATCACCTGAATAATATGGGGTGAGGAGTACAGATCATTAAGTTCCTCATTATGTAGTTTTCTCCACTCGCCTGTTACCTCGTCCATCTTAGGCCCAAATATTCTCCTCAGCACCCTATTCTCAAACACCCTCAGCCTACTCGTATGTCCCTCTCTCAATGTGAGCCACCAAGTTTCAAACCCATACAAAACAACAAGCAAAATTATAGTAATGTATATATTAATCTTTATATTTTTGGATATACTTCAGACACCATTGAATAATGGGAGCTGAAATAGCTTAGTCAGATGGTCAGAGAATCTGGATTTGATTTCAGGCAGTGGCATACATATTTTTCTTCTCTATGTTGTCCACACCAGTTCCAGGGCCAATCCAACCTCCTATACATATACAATGGATACTGAAAGCTTAGAACTTGAATCTACAATTGAGTGCAATGTAGATTTCTTGAGGAGGAGGCTGACATTAGGAAAAATAAAATAGACTTTACAGTTATGGATGCTACCAAAAGAAAAATATTCCTGTCTTTGAAGCTGTACATTTAGTGGCAAAAAAAAATACAAAGACTAATATTATACAGAACAGAAGAAGGGCTGATACTTCCCTGCAGCATCCCAATAAGAGGTTATTCAAATTTACCCACTATAAAGATCAAGAATCTGGCTTAAGCAAGACAAGCACAAACTCCCCATTAAGTGGGGGCTTCCAGGTGAGTATTCCATTTTGTGCATTGTTGCAATTACAGTTATAAATAAGATGAATATATATATCTGGATAAACAACATTATTTTGTTTGACTTGTGTGCACACCAATAATGTTTCGTACAGCTTTTATGGAAGTGTGTAATTAGTTCCTCAAAACAGAATATAAGGAAAACAAAGAAAGATGACATCTTGAATATTCCTTCAATCAAGAGCACACATTGTAAGGAATGTGAATATAAAATAATCCCCTCAGAAAACCTGCTCTCTCATCTGGAAATACTGCTCTGCTATTTCTAATCATGATTATTTTAATTCTATATTTTGAACTTCTTATTTTAGCACATTTAATGAAAGTAACATAATCTTTTTTTTATATTAACTGGTTTTGATTTAATCAATACTTTTATGATATTTGTGAAGTTGTGATCTCAAAAATATTATGCATCTTACATCACAATTCTTTGGTGTCTTCTTAGCCTCATGACGGCTTCTTGTTGAGCCAAAACATGTTGCGTTAAACCATGAATTATAAAAAAACAGCTTAGTTGTGATTGACAGTTATTATTCACCTAGGCTAGGTATAACTCTACTCTTTAACCTTAGCATCAGATGGGCATTAGTGGCCAGCACTGCAGCCCAGTTGCTTACCTTCGAGAAAGAACCGTGGTACCCACTGAATAGGAGGCTGGGTGGGCACCAGTGCCAGTCTGGGTGATTTGGGGCAGGAACAGATTGCTTGCTCCTGCTGGAATTTGTCCAGCCTGTAGCCTAATCACTATAATGGTTAGACTACATTTTTGGGGCACACTAAAATATACCAACAGCTGACATGTACAATTTGCTAGTAAAAAATCTATTATGTATCTGCCATAGATGTCTCATTTGGAATCTCAAACAATTTACAGCCATTAATTTTTAATTAACCAATGGGTGAAAACACACCGATGAATGTGCTGTTTTTACATACAGTCATTTTCAAAGCGTCGTTTATCTACATAAAAATTGTTACAATATTGCTCATTAGCAATATGTGTAACTTTTATACGAAATTATCTGTTGACAGAAGACGAGGAAAGAAATTAATCCCACGAGGGTAACAACCTCCTAGGAGAACCTGGGACAGCTGGAGTGTTTTATCACTAGCTGAGCTATTCCTAGGCAGGTCGTTTTTACACATATGTGGGTGTAGTCCATTCGCATCGGTTTTTGGCTGTTCGTGACCACTGTCCTGCTACTTTTGTTAATATTTTGGTACAATTTATAGGAAGACCTGCCTATAAATCTGACAGTGTTTATACAGCTAATCGGTAAATTACGGTGACTATGTAGCGTTGGGGAGTGTTGTAATCATCACACAGAAGACAGAGAACACGTATTTTTCTGTAGTAACCTTGGAATAATACGCTGTACCCGAAGCCTGTCTGTTCCAAGATCCTTCAACATGACCTTGCTAACACCAACCTTTGTTGCCAAACCCCTTCATATCCCTAAGACTTGGTGCTAATTCCTCGAGCGCACTTGCACATTTCATCCTTCATTGTTCAGTGGGCGAGATTTGTGATTTTCACACCGGTGTAATAGAAGAGCATATCCCACGGAATCCTCACCTACGTTTCACCCGCATTCTAGCAACAGAGCTACAATCGATCGAAACTGAATGTCAACCTGTTGCTAGGACACACAGGCCATTTCTAGGAGTTGATCTGTGTCTGGGACATAACATTTATAGTGCGAATTGTGCGAAAAAAAGGAACCATGCATTTTAAATACTCGTTCATAATCTTATTTTACATCGTTCGTGAATTAAAAATTGATAGGCAATATCGTAGCGAAAGAGCGATAACGACTACTATAAATAAATAAATAAAACATGCCCCTGATCATACGTCGCTATGCGTACGTAAGAACATTGACATATGATGGGTATGTGGCAACACTGATAACGGGCAGTGATGGCGACTGCGTGGAGCCCAGAAAAGAAGTATAGTGATCGTGAGAGGTAATTTATTCATTTAAACATTACAAATTTGTAGGAATATGCAGTAGTGGTGTATTTTGGCCTGTAGCATGCCATATAAGCCCATGCTGTCATGTCGTAAAGTGTGTAATGCGTTCATGTCTCCTTTTACTGAAGTTGATGAATGGAATTTATCAGCTGTTATGTACTACAAGAGTGTCATGAAAGGTTGGAAAGAGTTAAATTATAAATGTAATTGTAATTATATAACATACTTGCGAAAGTCCGAAATTGCACCTTTTATGAATTTGCATTCTATATATTCAGTCCGCTTCTTATTTCTAGTCATTCGTATGAAAAATGTTAGTTCAGTATGGGAAACCAAGTACGTGTTAGTTTATGTGCTTCTGTATGGATTTCGCCTCAAATCACAGTGGAAGAAATGTAATTCGAATTATGTGGTAAGTTAGTTTAGTTCGAAAAAAACCGGTGTTATATTTCAGTGAGGCTATGTGATACTGAGGCTGGCTGGCTTTCCACCAGATATTAACCTCTTCAGCTGTGGAAGCATTGTTAAACCAGCAGTTTGCTTAAGATAAAAGTAAAAGATATGACTTTGTTATTCAGGAAGATAGCGATTTTCATTCCCTGATAATGACAGTATTCTTTCAAGGATGCTGCACATTGTTTACATTTGCCATTGAATGTCAGTGGCATAATATATTTATTTAAATAGAATAAGAAAGACAAACATAAAGCCTGGGAAGGTTTCTTTGTCTCATTACAGATGGATTTGTATTTATCCAGCATATATAAACAGCAAGAAGACCCTGGCTGAAGGAAGAAGAATTCCTAAAGACAAGGCAAGTGCCCTTAAGCATACACCTAATTGATTAGTGACCCAGAAGGCTAAATTCTCACTACTGCCCATGGTGGAGGGTTTTAAATTTCTAGTATGCTTCAGTGCATTTGCAACCATACAGTGCACTGTGGCCAGCAGCATGTGAAAAATTAAAGGTCTGTACAGCGCACCCAGGCCAACATTGGAGTATTAATGTGAATATCGTTTGCAAAATACACATGTGTAGAACTGGGTATTATTTCTGTTGTTATTACATTCCACTTGAAAAGTGTCAGTATGGTACAATACAGTGTCCTTATTGCTGTGAGAAATTATTTTTTGCATATTATCACTAACACATTATTTAATTATTTCAAGTTTATGTGGAGTTAAGACTTTAGATTAAATTGTGCAGACAGGACTCAGAGTACTGCCTCTGTGTGTGTGTGTGTGTGGGGGGGGGGGTGAGGGAGGGAGGGAGAGAGAAACTGCTTGTAAATCTAAAAGTAATTTCCATACTCTTATACAGTTTTTAATTTGTTTGAGAGATAACAGATTTTGTGGTGTTGTGCAGGAATGCACAAATCCTGGATGCCCCATGCGAGTAAATTTTGTACAGTGGCGTCGAATGTTTGCGAGACCTCATTATGAAACTATTTTTATGTCACCCATCTGGCACCCAGAAATTTAAGGTGGTGTCATAAGTTTTGAAAAGTTTGTGGACTCCTGGTGTAGTGCACTCCTCCTCTATTAGTGGTTTGACACCGGGACTTAATTTGGTGATTGCAACAGAGCATAGCTATCTCAAGAGAAAGGGAACTCAACAGGTTTTCTCACTGAAATTTTATGTGCTAAATTCTTTGTTCATTTATTGATGTCATAGCTGAGCCAAATTATGCAACTAGTTCTCCATGGGGGAATTTATATTGGTCCCTATTAGAGATGACTGGACTTGAAACAGCAGGCTATGAGACATACTTGGTATCCAGTTGAATGGTTACCAAGGTATTTCTTGTATAAGTAGAGGGATCTGCACTGTTTTGGGTTACAGTTTCACAGAGTTGTACATATACATTCTGTTCATTATTTCCTGTTGTTTATTTTGATTCAGGCAGTTGAAAATCCAACACACCAAGAAATACGTGATGTCTTATCAGCAGCAGGAATGAAAGTTGGAGTGGAAAATAAACTCTATAGTCGAGAGAAGAGCAAGGAGCTTCTGTACCGTGGTCGGATTAGAGTTCAGCTAAAATCTGATGATGGAAAACCACTTAACCCTGACTTTCCATCCCGTAAGTTGAATTTTATGACTGGGAATATGTGTAAACATAAATTCACATCTTGTTCCAGCAAGATCTGCCACATTACACACTTTATAGAAAGATGAAAATCTGTCATTTCTGTAGTTGTGAGCCTGGCAGACAAGTTAGTGTTTTGCAAATGTGATTCAAATGTGAGGTTAGAAGTAACAATTCTGGTATTAGAAGGCAGTGCTGGAGAACTTCCAACAGCAGAGCTGGACATTGGATCCTGTTCTGAATCATTTAAGCATAACCCATATTACACCTTGACTTTCCTAAGATGCAGTCAACTTTGATCTTCCAAACTGTCAGTTTCCAAGAGATTTACCCTCCAGTATGATGTATATGCTAGTTTATTCTACGTATGTCATTTGGCCAGCCCACTGCAACCCTGAATTTATTATACAAACAGGAAGATCAGGTAGTGTATAACACCTTATTCATTGGTGGTTTGGGTATTTTAAGTTATGCCTTTGTCTCAGAATAAGATACATTTCACAACTGTAGGCAAGTGTGTACCACATAGTGTGTTGGGCAGTAGATGACATTGTTCTTTTTTATGTAAATTTTAAAAATTGAAATACACATCTCAGATTTAGAATTTCAAAGGAACAAATTTCCTTCTGTGGAATCTTTATTTGAGAACTAGGCATATACATGTTCATCCATCTGTTTTATTTTCTCAAATGTAAGAGGTTTTTTCCTTAAATTTGGCACTTAAGTATATGGGGTCATCTTAATTTTGCATATGATGCACCAAAGGGAATTGCACCAAACTGGATTACTGTGAACCAGACCCTGCAGAGCCAAACCAAGGCCTGCATCACCCATTCATGTGAGATCTGCACTCTTCTGAGATATTACACAGCATAGAGTGGTAATTGTGCACCACCGTTTCGGGACAACCCATCAGTCCCAGCTTCTTGGGGTCAAGAAATCCAAAAGAGAGAACACAGCATGACAGTAGTTAACTGACACTGTCTTCTTTTTTGGGACTTATCCATCACCTAATTTCTTAAAGATGCACAACATTTTGAATGCCAGCTCTTTTGCTGTTTTCAGGTAAAGAAGCACCTGACCTGGTGGACCCCTGAGATTGAAATACTCTCAATCAGTGGGCACCAGAGAAACAGTAACTTGTTAAGATACGTACCTGAGAACAGATCTAGTCCGAGGGTAGTAACAGGAAAATGGCTATTGAAAAATTAAAAACTAACTACAAGACTCAAAAATAAAACCTGGGCCAATCCACAAATTGAAAGCCATAAAAAGAGCCATGAATTCAGACTGATAAGGCCAGACACGACACAAAAATCCGGAACACGTAATTCAATTCTTAACACCACTAACACCATCTGTGGAGAAAATGGTGAATCTTCATTGCCAAACTGTATTAAGATACAAAAAGTAAATTTTGTTCTGTCTTGTACAGCATCATTTACTTAACTTGTTGTCTGGTGAATATAATTACACATGTAATGAATTTGTGCATAGGCGAATCTGTAATGCTGTATCTTGGGCAGATGATTCCAAAGCTGAAATCCCGGGCAGGAAAACAAGGAAGTTCTGACCAGGGGCAATCTCAGTCAGGCTCTGGAGCTTTGAAGAAAAAGGGTAAAGGCAGACGATGATGCATTAAAATTTCAAGAACATTGTATTCACATTCAGAACAAATAAAGTATTGCTGTTATATCAGTTTTTTTTATTGTAAGAATACTGTGGCGATTTCTTGTGACACAGATTGTTGGCATTGTAATGTATTAAAATGAAGCACCAAACCCACAGCCACAATTCTAAACACATTGGTTCCAGCAGTGTTCCATTTATTGTGAAGGCTTCAGAAAATCAGAATATGATGCGATGCCTTGCAGTCTGGTATAAATTACGTGAAATTTGAGTCAGCAGGTTCCTCTGCAATATTGGTGTGAACCTCCAATTCTAAAAGCCAGTGTATGAAGGTCACACAGCAGTGGGAAGAATTTGTGGTGTTGGCTGGTGATTATACAAGGAAGCAAGGTACCAAAATTCTTACATGTTAGCAGCGTGCATTTTGTTCTTTGAATCTTGTATGATTCTCGTTGTGGGTGTGGTGATTGAAACAGACTGGAATAAAATGATACAAGAAAGGTTATTGTAGTTGTGTTGCTTTATATTTGGGTTCAGGAAGTATGGTTTGAGTCTTGACCAGGTTATGCTATTCACACTGAGCTTTACTGTGGTTTCTCCTTCCAAACCCTTGACATACCCATTATTCATGATCACATTTCCCTAACATTCTCATAAATTCACAATACAGCCTGTCCTACCATAATGTAAATCTTATCATCATCATACCATATGTTTAATTTGTGGTATGATGATAAGGTACCATAAATGAGACTGTCGACCCATGGTGCTATAACCATTGTCTGTTATGGCAGAAATGCCAAATTCCATTTTCTGTTTACAAATGTGACATCATGACATAAACTTTACTTTCAATCTCCATTTTCTGTTTCTTACACCTGTAACATCGTGACATTAACCCTTAGACGCCGAATTAAATCCCATCTGCTATTTGCTGGCATTATTAGGAGCTCACCATTTTCTCTACGTTAGCAGGATAAGGGTTAAATTATTAACCCTTAGGCGACTAATGTTATATATATATGGAGCACCCATTCTTGATGTTTCTAGATCACACACAACGACGCAGCACAGTCGGTAGGACTCCTCTGGACGAGTGATCAGCTCGTCGCAGAGACCTCTACCTGACAACACACGACACTCACAACAGACAAATATCCATGCCCCGGTGGGATTC
>Ga0268261_10003235_pt1 | contig 11918 bp, 2 predicted proteins | sample TergutNc150P1_FD_190353 | JGI IMG/M metagenome (GOLD analysis project Ga0268261, IMG submission 190353) | Nasutitermes corniger P1 segment gut microbial community from laboratory colony in Florida, USA - Nc150 P1 (SPAdes) (version 2) | ecosystem: Host-associated > Arthropoda: Insects > Digestive... | reverse complement strand
ACATTCGACCTACGTTGCTGTTAAAAGCACTCGACTTAAGTTGCTGTTAAAGACACTACTTACGTTGCTCTTAGAAACACTCGACCTACGTTTCTGTTAAAGACACTCGACCTAAGTTTTTGTAAAGGACACTCGACATACGTTGCTGTAAAAGACATTCGACCTACGTTGCTGTTAAAAGCACTCGACTTAAGTTGCTGTTAAAGACACTACTTACGTTGCTCTTAGAAACACTCGACCTACGTTTCTGTTAAAGAAACTCGACCTACGTTTCTAATAAAGACACTCGAACTTCGCTGCTGAAAAAGAAACTCGTCCTACGTTGCTGTAAAAGACACTCGACCTACGTTGCTGTTAAATACACTCGACCTACGTTGCTGTTAAAGGAACTCGAACTACCTTGCTGTTAAAGGAACTCGACCTACGTTGCTGTTAAAGACAATCGACCTACGTTGCTGTGAAATACACTCGACGTACGTTGCTCTCTAAGAGGCTCGGTTCACATTGCTGTTAAAGACACTCGACATAAGTTGCTGCAAAATACACTCGACGTACGTTGCTGTTAAAGGCACTCGACCTACGTTGCTGTTAAATACACTCGACCTATGTTGCTCTTAAAGAAAATCGACCTACGTTGCTGTTAAAGACAATCGAGCTACGTTGCTGTGAAATAAACCAGACGTACGTCGCTCTCTAAAGCACTCGATTCCCGTTGCTCTTAAAGACACTCGATCTACTTTGCTCGTATAGACACTAAGTGTTAAGTTGCTCTCTAAGACACTCGTCTTACTGTGCTGTTAAAGACAATCGAACTACGTTCGTCTCTAAGACACTCGACCTACGGTGCTGTTCAAGACAATCGAAATACGTTGCTCTCTAAGACACACTACCTACGTTGCTGTTAAAGACACTCGACCTACGTTGCTTTTAAAGACACTCAACCTACGATACTCTTAATGACAATCGACCTACTTTGAAGTTAAAGAAACTCGAACCACTTTGCTCCCTAAGACACTCGACCTATTTTGCTGTTAAAGACACTCGAACTACGTTGCTCTCTAAGACACTCGAAATACATTGCTGTTAAAGACAATCGACCTACGTTGCTCTCTGGGAGACTCGATTTACGTTGCTGTTAAAGACACTCGATCTCCATTGCTGTTAAAGAAACTAGGCTTAATTTCCTCCCTAAGACACTGGACCTACGGTGCTGTTAAAGACAATCAAACAACATTGCTCTCTAAGACACTCGACCTACGTTGCTGTTAAAGACATTCGAATTACGTTGCTGTTAAAGACACTCGACCTACGTTGCTGTTAAAGACATTCGAATTACGTTGCTGTTAAAGACACTCGACCTAAGTTGCTGTTAAAGACACTCGACCTACGTTACTCTTAAAGACACTCGACCTACATTGCTGTTAAAAACACTCAAACCACGTTGCTCCCTAAAACACTTGACCTATGTTGCTGTTAAAGGCACTGGACATAAGTTCTGTTAAACACACCCAACCAACGTTGCTCTCTAAGTTACTCGAACTATGTTGCTGCTAAAGACACTCGCCCTTGTCGCTGTTTAAGACATTAAACCTACGTTGCTGTTAAAGAAACTCGAACTACGATGCTATCTAAAACACTCGACAAACGTTTCTTATCAAGAAACTCGACCTACTTTGCTGTTAAATACACTCGACCTACGTTGCTGTTAAAGGCATCCGACCTAAGTTGCTCTTAAAGACACTCGACATACGTAGCAGTTATAGACACTTGCTCTACGTTGCTCATGACACTCGACACCACATTTTTATGAAAACACTCGACCTACGTTGCTGTTGAAGATACTTGACCTACGATTCTCTTAAAGACACTCGAACACCGTTCTTTTTAAAAACACTCCACCTAAGTTCTTGTAAAAGACACTCGACCTACAATCCTCTTAAAGGCACTCGACCTACGATCCTCTTAAAGGCACTCGACCTACGTTGCTGTTAAAGAGACTGGAGCTACGTATCTGAGAAAGACACTGGAAATTCACTGCTGAGAAAGACACTCGACCTACTTTACTGTTAATGACAATAGACCTTCGTTGCTCTTATAGACACTCAAAATACGTTTCTGACAAAGACACTCGACCTAAGTTGCAGTTAAAGAGACTCGACCTACTTTTCTCTTAATGACACTAGAGCTACGTTTCTGTTAGAAACTCGGCATTCGTTGCTGATAAAGACACTTGAACTGTGTTCCTGTTAACGACACTCCAACCTCTTTGCAGTTAAAGACACTCGGTCTACGTTTCTCTTAAAGACACTTTAACTACGTTGCTGATAATGACACTATAATTTCGTTGCTGTTAAAGGCACGCGTCCTACGTTTCCGTATGACACCAGAACTCGCCCTACTTTGCTGTTAAAGACACTCGAGCAACGTTTCTGTTAAAGACACTTGACCTACGTTCTTGTTAATGAAACTCGACCTACGATGCTGTCTAAGACACTCGAACTACGTTGCTATCTAACTCAATCGACCTACGATTCTCTTAAAGACACTCGACCTACGTTGCTGTTAAGACTCTCGACCTAAGTTGCTGTTAAAGACACTCGACCTACGTTGCTGTTAAGACTCTCGACCTAAGTTGCTGTTAAAGACACTCGACCTACGTTGTTCTCTAAGACACTAGACCTACCTTTCTGTTAAATAAATTCGATTTACGTTGCTCTCTAAGACACTCGATTTACGTTGTTGTTTTAGACACTCGATCTACTTTGCTTTTAAAGACAATCGGCTTAAGTTGGTCTCTAAGACACTCGACATACGTTGCCCTCTAAGACCGTCGACCTACGTTGCTGTTTAGGGCACGCGACCTACATTGCATTCTAAGACACTCTACCTACGTTGCTGTTAAACGCATTCGACCTACCTTACTGTTATAGGCACTTGATCTACATTGCTGTTAAAGAAACTCGACCTACGTTGCTATGAAAGGCACTCGACCTACATTGCTTTTAAAGGCACTCGAACCACGTTCATCCCTAAGACACTCGAAAAATGTTGCTGTTACAGACACGCGACGTAGGCCGCTCCCTAAAACACTCGATTTACGTTGCTGTTAAAGACACAGGGCTTATGATGCTGATGAAGATACTCGACCTACGTAGCTGTTAAAGACACTCGACCTACTTTGCTCTCTAAGACACTCGAAATATGTTGCTGTAAAAGACACACGACCAACGTTGCTGTTATAGGCACTCGACCTACGTTGCTGTTAAAGGCGCTCGACCTACGTTGCTTTTAAAGACACTCGACCTAATTTACTGTTATAAACACTCTATCTACGTTGCTTTTAAAGAAACTCGGCCTACGTTGCTGTTAAAGACACTCGAACTACTTTGCTGTTAAAGACACTCGAACTACGTTGCTACCTATGACACTCTACCTATGTTGCTGTTAAAGGCACGCGACCTAAGCCGCTCACTCAGACACTCGACCTACGTTACTGTTAAAGGCACTCGACCTACGTTGCTGTTAAAGTCACTCGACCCAAGTTGCTGCTAAAGACGCTCGACCTACGATTCTATTAGACACTCAACTTACGTTGATTTTAATGACAATCGACCTACGTTACTGTTAAAGACACTCGACCAACGTTTCTGTTATAGGCACTCGACGTACGTTGCTGTTAAAACACTCGACCTACGTTGCTGTTAAAGACACTCGACCTACGTTGCTGTTAAAGATACTAGACCTATGTGTCTGTTAAAGACACTCGATCTACGTTGCTGTTAAAGACACTCGACCTACGTTTGTGTTAAAGACACTCGACCTACGTTGCTCTCTGAGACAGTCGACCTACGTTGCCGTTAAAGGCATTCGAACTACATTTCTTTTAAAAACACTCGAACCACGTTGATGCCTGTGACACTCGACCCACATTTCTCTCTAAGGCACTCGGCCTACGTTGCTGTTATTTACACTCGAACTATGTAGTTCTAGAAGACACTCGAAGTACTTTTCTGTTAAAGACACTCTCCCAAAGTTTCTGTTAAATCACTCGCATTTCGTTGTTTTTAAAGCCATTTGACCTACGTTGCTGTTACATACACTCGACCTACGTTGCAGTTAAAGCCTCTCGACCTATGTTGGCCTTAAAGACACTCGACCTATGTTGCTGACAAAGATACTCGACCTACGTTGCTGTTAAAGACACTTGACATACCCTGCTGTAAAGACACTCAACCTACATTGCTCTTAAATAACCACGAAATGCAATGCTCCCTAAGACACTTGAACTACACTTCTTTTAAAGAAACTAAGCCTACGTTGCTGTTATAAACACTCGACCTAAGTTTCTGTTAAACGCACCCGATCTATTTTGCTCTTAAAGAAACTTGACCTACGTTGCTGTTAAAGACACTCGACATACGTTGTTTTTAAAGACACTCGACCTACGTTGCTTTAAAAGACACTCGACCTTCGTTGCTGTTAAAGACACTACAAATACGTTGCTGTTAAAGACACTCCACCTACATTTCTGATAAAGACACTAGAAATTACCTGCTGATAAAGACACACGACCTACGTTGATCTTAATGACATTCGACCACGTTTCTGTTAAAGACAGTTGAAATTCGTTTCTGATAGAGACACTCAATGTAGGTTGCTGTTAAAGAGACTCGAACTACGTTGCTGTTAAAGGCACTCGACCTACGGTGCTGATATAGCCACTCAACCTAAGTTTGCTGTTAAAGACACTCTACCTAAGTTGCTGATAAAGACACTTGACATAAGTTGCTGTTAAAGACACTCGACCTACGTTGCTGATAATGACACTTGACCTTCGTTGCTCTTAAAGACACTCGACCTAAGTTGCTGTAAAAGACACTCAACCTAAGATGCTGTCCAAGACACTAGACCTACGTTTCTGATTGACACTTGACCTTCGTTGCTTTTAAAGACACTCGACCTACGTTGCTGTTAAAGACACACAACCTACGTTGCTGTTAAAGACACTCGACCTACCTTGCTGTTAAAGACACTCGAGCTTCAATGCTGATAACGACTCTTGACCTACGTTTCTGATAAAGACACTCTACCTACTTTGCGATTAAAGACACTCGATCTAAGTTGCTGTTAAAGACAATCGACCTACGTTGATGATAATGGCACTCGATCTTCGTTCCTTTTAAAGACACACGAACTACGTTGTTCTATAAGACAGCCGAACTACGTTGCTGTGAGACACTCGACCTACGTTTCTGTTAAAGACTCTCGAACTACGTTGCTCTTAAAGATACTCGACCTTCTTTGCTAATAAAGACAATCGACCTACGTTGCTGTTAAAGACCCTCGACCTACGTTTCTGAAAAAGACACTCGTACATTCGTTGCTGATAAAGACACTCGAACTACGTTTCAGTTAAAGACACTCAAACTATGTTTCTGTTGTTGACACTCGATCTACGTTGCTGTTAAGGACACTCGAACTACGTTGTCGATAAAATACTCGACATACGTTGCTCTCTAAGATACTCGACCAACGATTGTCTGTAAGAATCTTGACCTACTTTGCTGCTTAAGACACTCGACCTACGTTTCTGTTAAAGACACTCGAACTACGTTTCTGATAAAGACTTAGACCTTCGTTGCTGTTAAAGACACTCGACCTACGTTGCTGTTAGACACTCGACCTACGTTTCTGAAAAAGACACTCGAACGTCTTTGTTGATAATGACACTCGACTTACGTTTCTGTTATAGACACTCGATCTTCTTTTCTGTTAAAGAAACTCGACCTACGTTGCTTTTAAAGACACACGACCTACTTTGCTGTTAAAGTAACTCGACCTACGTTGCTGTTATAACACTCTACACAATTTCTCCCTAAAATACTCGACCTAAGATTCTAAGTATCTGGACTTACTTTTCTGTTAAAGGCACTCGACCTACGTTTCTCTCTAAGACAGTCGACCTAGTTTGCTGTTACAGACACCCGACCTACGTTGCTCTTAAAGACACTCGACCTAGTTTGCCCTTAAACACATTCGACTTACATTGCTCTTAAAGACACTCGACTTACGTTGCTGTAAAAATACACGACCTACGTTACGCTAAAGAAACTCGATCTACAATCCTGATAATAGACACACGAACTACTTTCCTCTCTTAGTCACTCGACCTACTTTGATATTAAAGGCGCTCGATCTACGTTGCTGTTGAAGGCACCCGACCTGCATTGCTGTTAAAGACACTCGAACTGCGTTGTTCTCTAAGCCATTCGACCTAAGTTGCTGTAAAAGGCACTCAATCTAAGTTGCTCTTTAAGACTCTCGAACTACGTTTCTCATAAAGATACTCGAACTAAGTTTGTTAAAAACATTCGACCTAAATTTCTCTCTAAGACACTCGACCTACGTTGCTCCCTAAGAAATCAGACCTACGTTTTTGTTAAAGATACTCGAACTGCGTTGGTTTTAAAAACACTCGACCTACGTATCTTTCTAAGGAAATCGAACTTCATTCTTTTTAAGAAACTCGAACTACGTTTTCCGTTAAAGATACTCGAAGTACGTAGCTGATAAAGACACTTGAGTTACGTTGCTGTTAAAGGCACTCGAACTACGTTGCTGTTAATGACACTTGACCGAAGTTGCTGTTACAGACACTCGAACTACTTTGCTCTCTAGGACACTCGACTTACTTTGCTGTTTAAAACACTCGACCTAGGTTGCTGTTAGACACTCTACATACGATGCTTTAAAGATACTCGCCCTACGTTGTTCTCTAATATACTCGACTTACGGAGCTGTTAAATACACTCTAACTTCTTTTCTCTTTAAAACAGTCGACTTACGTTGCTGTTAAAGACACTCGAACTACTATTCTAAGGCACTCGACCTACGGTGCTGTCAAAGACACTAGACCTACGTTGCTGTTAAAGACATTCAACCTACATTGTTGTTAAAGTCACTCGAAATACGTTGCTGTTACAGACACTCGAACTACGTTCCTGTTAAAGACACTCGAAATACTTTGCTGTTAAAGACTCTCGACCCACGTTGCTCCCTAAGACACTAGACCAACGTTGGTCCTAAAGACACTAGAACTACTTGGCTTTAAAAGATAATCGACCTACGTGCTGTTAAAAAGGTTCCACCTATATTTCTCTCTGATATACTCGTCCTATGTTTCTGTTGAAGGCACTCGATCTAAGTTACTGTTAAATACACTCGACCTACTTTGCTCTCTAAGACATTCGATCTACGTTGCTGTTAGACACTCGACCTAAGTTGCTGTTAAGGATACTCGACCTAAGATGCTCTTAAAGACACTAGAACTATGTTGATGTTAAGGACACTCGAAAAAAATAGCTCTCGAAGAGAGTCGACCAACATATTTTTCGAAGACACTCGTCCTACGATCCCTTTAAACACATTCGACATACTTTGCCGTTAAAGACACTAGAATACGTTGAAGTTAATGACACTAGATCTACGTTACTCTGAATCTCACACAACCTAATTTGCTCTTAAAGACAAACGTCCTACGTAGCTGTTAAGACACTCGACCTACGTTCCTGTTCAAGACATTCGACCTACGTTGCTTTAGAAGGCCCACGAATTAGTTTGCTTTCTAAGACATTCGACCTCCGTTGCTGCTAAGAACACACGACCTTCGTTGCTCTTTAAGACACTCGAACTACTTTGCTGTCAAAGACACTCGAACTACGTTGCTGTTTAATCCACTCGATACACGTTGCTCTTAAAGACACTCGAACTAAGTTGCTGTTAAAAAAATCTCGATCTACTTTGCTTTCTAAGACATTTCACCTACGTTGCTCGTAATGACACTAGACCTAAGTTGCTCTCTAAGACACTCGACAAACGTTTCTGTTAAATATACTCTAATAATGTTCCTTTTAAGACACTCGACGTACGTTGCTTTTAAGACACTCGACCTACGTTAGTTTTTAAGACACTCGACCTAATTTGCTGTTAGACACTCGACCTACGATTTTGTTAAATACACTCGAATTAAGTTGCTCTCAAAGACACTCGACCAACGTTGCTGTTCAGGAAACTCGACCTTCATTTCTTTTAAAGAAACTCGAACTACGTTGCTCTTAAAGGCACACGAACTACGTTGTTGTTAAAGACACTCGACCTAAGTCGCTGTTAAAGGCAATCGACATGCGTTGCTCTTAAGGACACTCGACCTACGTTGCTGATAAAAACGCTCGAACTTCGTTCCTGTTCACGACACTCGACCTACGTTGCTGTTAATGACACTCGACATACGTTGCTCTCTAAGACACTCGACATACATTCTTGTTAAAAATACTCGACCTACGTAGCGGCTAAATACACTGGAACTACGTAACTCTCTAAGACACTCGACCTACGTTGCTGTTACAAACACTCGACTTAATTTTCTCTTAAAGACACCCTAACTACGTTGCTGTTAAAGACACTCGAATTGCGTTGCGGTTAAAGACATTCGACCTACTTTGCTCTATAAGACACCCGACCTACATTGCTCCTAAAAACACTCGACTTCCTTTCCTGTGAAAAACACTCGAAAGTCTTTGCTGTTAATGACACTCGAGCTACATTGCTGTTAAATACTCTCGACCTACGATGCTGTTAAAGACACTCGACTTACGATCCTGTTTAAGACACTCGACCTACGTTGTTTCCAAGACACTAGATCTACGTTGTTTTTAAAGACACTTGTTCTACATGGCTTTTAAGGACACTCTAATTACGTTGCTCTAAAAGACACTCGAACTAATTTTCTGTTAAAGAATCTTGATCGATGTTGCTCTCTAATACACTCGACCTATGTTGCTGTTAAAGATACTCGACCTAAATTTATATTAAAGACACTCTACCAGCGTTGCAATAAAGCTCTCGACGTAAGTTGCTTTTGAAGGCGCTCGACCTACATTGGTTTTAAAGACATTCGACCTACGTTGCTGTTAAATATCATCGACGTACGATTGTGCAAAAAACACTTGACTTTCATTGCTCCGTAAGCCACACGAACTACGTTGCTGTTAAAGGCACTCTACATACGTTGTTCTCTAAGAGGCTCGGCGTAAGTTTCTGTTAAAGAAACTCGACCTACGATGCTCTCTATCACAATCTATTTAGGTTCCTGTTATAGAAACACATTTCTTTTAAAGGCACTCTACCAAATTTGCAATAAAACACTCGACCTATGTTTGAATTAAAGACACTCGAACTACGTTGCTGTTAAAGAGATTCGCCCTAAGTTCCTGTTGAAGACCCTCGATCTACGTTGCTGTTTAAAACTCTCGACCTACGTAGCTGTTAAAGACACTCGACCTACGTTGCTTTTAAAGACACTCCACCTAGGTTGCTGTTAAAGACACTCGACCTACGTTGCTGTTAAAGACACTCGATCTACGTTTCTTTTAAAGACACACGACTTATGTTGCTGTTAAAGACACTCGACCTATTTTGCTGTTTAAGACACTCTACCAACTTTGTTGTTAAAGATACTGGACCTATGTTGTTATTTAAGACACTCGACCTACGTTGTAATTAAAGACACCCGACCCTCGTTGCTGTTAAAGAAACCCGACCTACGTTGCTCTTAATAACACACTAAGTTGCTCTTAAAAACACTCGAACTAGGTTGCTCTAAAGACACTAGGTCTACGTTGCTGTTAAAGATACTCGACTTCCGTTTCTTTTAAAGACACTCGACCTACGTTGCTGTTAAAAACTCTCGACCTATTTTGCTGTTTAAGACACTCTACCAACTTTGTTGTTAAAGATACTGGACCTATGTAATTATTTAAGACACTCTTCCTACGTTGTTCTTAAAGACACTCGACCTACGTTGCTGTTAATAACACTCTAAGTTGCTCTTAAAAACACTCGAACTGGGTTAGTAGTAAAGGGGCATCTTGGGACGGACCAAAACTGAACTTGTTCTTTAGCTTCATGGTGTAGGGGTGACGTTGGAGGTCAGGCTCCGTCGGTCTTGACCCCGTGTGGGGGATGTGTTGGTCGCGAGCCATAGATGGGGCCGCGAGCCATAGGTTGGGTCTCCTTAGTGTAGACCCTAGGTTTCCCCTTGTGTGGGGATGGGGAAGCTAAAGAACGAGTTCAGTTTAAGTCCGCCCCAAGGTGCGTGGGTTTGCGAGCGATAGGTTGGGTATCTGTTGGTGTATGGGTGGTTCACTGATGGTCAGGGAACTAAAACTGAAAAATGGGCAAGTGACCCCGGATGGGCCCAAAATGGGGGGTTAAAAAATTGCACCCCCCAAAATTGGGCCCCTCTGGGTCACTTGCCCATGGGCCCAAAATGGGGGGTGCAGATTGCACCCCCCATTTGGGCCCCTTTGGGGCCAGTTGCCCATTTTGTAGTTTTGGGCTTCTGAGGGTCAGTGGGTTTGGGGGATAGGGAAAGGTGAGCCCCCCGCCGTATGTATTTGGGCAGGGGTATGGAAAGGCCCACCGTATGTATTTTTGGGAGGGCCTCTCTCCAAAAAGAGGGTTGCACTTCGTACATCCCCCGGCCTAGTCGCAAGGCGACTGGCAGCGATGCTGCTTTGTTGGCGTGTGATATAGGTTAGTGAGTGTAGGGGAAGGGAGAAGGGGAAGGGGGACGGTAACGCAATCTGTGAAGAAAATATATGAGTTAGATTATGCCATCTGTGGTGTTGTCATGGACGTATATGGTATAGAGTATATCCGTGGGTATAGGCGTTGGCTGCATGCTCTCACCGTTTCCAAAGGTGTCGTCATAGACAGCACTGTGACATCACAAACTATACATGGAAGTGTGAGGTGTATGTGTGTGACAGGTTGCGACATGCCAAGATGGTTGCTGTGCGAATGTAGGTGTCATACCTTGTTCAATATATGGTAGTGGAGGCTGTAAGCGCTTCTTATTGGTTGGGGTAGGATGTGGGTGGAGTGGGAGTGGTACTTTACAATAATGGCTGCCAGGATTAATGGGAAAGAGGCTGGTTCATTGTTTCCATTGAGGAAAGTTATCAGCCAGTGTTATGGTTGACTGTTTAAAATTCTAAGAATTGGCCGGGTGTCAGTCGTAAGGTAACACGTAGTGGTTGTTATCAGAGCGGAACGAAAACAGGGGGTGTACAAAGTGTGAAATGAATACAAGTGTATATGGAGAATGATTGGTTTTATTAGCAGAATGTTGTTACAATAACTCTCGACGTAGTACTTGTAATGCGGCGTTGATCAGCAGGTGTGTCGGTGTGTTTTCGGCGCCGAGGCGTGGGGCCTGCAAGCCAGGTACTGGTACAGGATTTTCCTCGGGGAGCTCTGGTAAGTATGGTACATTGTGATCTACAAGTTTCTTCAGACGTACATCATAATACAAGGAGTGTCGCCGGACTGTGTCGGAGGAGTGCCACAAGGAAAATCGCGTGTAGAATAGCTGTCGCACTAGTTCGTTTGCAGCTTCCGGATTACAGGCGCTGTAGAGTTTGTATGCGAGGGTTTTAGGCAGAGCATTGCCTGAGAAAAATTCTGTTAAATACTCGATGACCCTTGGTGATGGTGTTTCGGCGAATAGGCTGAATATTATAGACGATGGTCACGTGTTGATTGAGCCGAGGTACTGTTCGGCGGCTTGTAGGGGAGACATGGCGGCAGCGTTGGCGTTGGAAGCGGCCATAGCAGTAAGTTGACTCTGTGTGTATGTGCGGGAGTTTGGCATTTATATATTAGAATATGCAGTTGCTACCGGGTGTGGCATGTGTTGGAGGTATTGGACAACCCGTACATGCGCGCTCGAGGAGTCGCTGCAGCGGTGATGTCACCCGCACATAGGAATCTGCTGGCATAGCAGGTTGCATCAGTGCATCAAAACAAGGGGCGTTGCTGGACTGCAGAATGAGTGTGTTGTTAAAGTATATATAGGC
>Ga0268261_10003234_pt1 | contig 11920 bp, 12 predicted proteins | sample TergutNc150P1_FD_190353 | JGI IMG/M metagenome (GOLD analysis project Ga0268261, IMG submission 190353) | Nasutitermes corniger P1 segment gut microbial community from laboratory colony in Florida, USA - Nc150 P1 (SPAdes) (version 2) | ecosystem: Host-associated > Arthropoda: Insects >... | reverse complement strand
AATCTACAGTGTCAAACCGTAAGTAAGAATATGTTATGGGGTTGAACGTTCAAAGCGTTTAAAAGGTCCGGGAACTGGGGGTATTTAATTAAAAGACCATCCGGTCGGCAAAGTGTTAAAAATCGTACCAACCGATTATGATAGCGAGTATCTATTCGAGAACGTGTATTATGTACCCGTGGAAAAGAGCGTTTCGAGACATACGTATCGAAACACTAAATCTGTAGGGGGAGCGGATCCCCTTTAGAGATAGCCAGACCCCCTTGAATGTGGTACTCCATTTTCGGCGAGCCGTCACACATAGATATATAAATATGACATCGATATCCCCACCTACATTTCCAAGTAAGACGCCGTTAGGGCAGTATTATGTGCGTTAAGCAGGCGGCGGCAGAGGTGGTGAGTCGGGCATCGGGGCAATCTATTCCGTCCCGCCATTCGTTTAGCAAGGACACAGTATCGGCAGTTTTCTCCGCCGACTATGGAGAACCGTGCGACCCATACTCTGGAGGAATGCCAAGTCCATCGGACGCGAAGCGTTACGCACCGGCGGAAAGATCATGACTGATATAGCCGACAATCCCGCACAGACAAGAGTTTGTGACATCGTATCGAAACACGTGTCGGAATCGACGCAAAATATTAACAAATTACGCGCATGCGGCGGTGGCGGTGTACGTAAGAGAAAGAGGGCATCTTCCTGCAAACCGCGTAAGCAGAAGGCCAAGAGAGCTAGAATCACGAAACGAAAATTTTCTTCTAAACGCAAGACCTCCAAGACTATAAAAAAGACATATTCTCGTCATTCGCATCAGTCGCTACCCGATCATGTCTGGAGACGTCGAGTTTGTAACTACCGATTTCGATATCTTCGCGCACAAGCCGATGCAGACGGCGATCCTAGAGACGAATGCCGTCAATTATAAGCCGATCGCCACGGTGGATCAAAACGATCTCGAATTTTTCATACACGTCGATAATGAGACATACATCGATCTGGACATTAAACTCTACGTCAAAGGCAAATTAATCGGCGCGGACGGGAAGGATCTCGACGCTACAGATACGGCGGAAACCAACAGTTTCCTCCATTCTCTGTTCAGTCAATGTAGCGTCTCACTCAACGGAGTGAACATCACGCCTGCCTCAGAACTCTACTCCTACCGCGCATATCTGGAGAGCCTCCTGAAGTACGGTTCCGACGCCGCCAATTCGCATCTTACAAATGCCTGCTGGTATCTGTACGAAGGAGGTTACGTCTTACCGGGTGATCCGACATCCGACGACATATAAACAAAGGCTTTGTCAAGTGATGGGAGCGGCAGAAACAGAGCAAAGTAACAGAGTTATACGGTCGTTTACACACCGACATCTGCAACGTCCCGCAATTTCTGCTTTAGGGTGTCCGCGTACAGATAAAATTGACCAAGGCCAAGGATGATTTTTACCTTATGAACGCAAATACCGATGCAAAAACAAAAACAAAAGCAACTTTTAAATTTCTCGCCGCGGAGCTGATCCTGCGACGCATCCGACCCAGCCCGAAAAACTCCCTCGCCCATAACGAGGCTCTAAGCAAAGGATTATTTGCCACATATAACTTGACGAGAGTCGAACTCAAGACTTTCACGTTTGCCGGCGGCCCTCAAGCATTATCTATCAATAAAGCGGTGTTGGGTGTGCTCCCGAAATGTCTGATATTTACCATGGTAAAGAACACGGACTGTCTCGGTTCCAGAGATTCGAATCCGTATAATCTCCGCCATTACGATCTGACCAACTTTACCATGTATGTGAACGGTAGACAGATTCCTAGCAGAGCCTGTCTCTGAATATGGGTCACGAGAAAACGTCCGTCAGAAGGTACGCGACATTGTTCGAAGGCTCCGGCATCCACCACTCGAACTCGGGACTCCAGATAACTCACGATATGTATATTAACGGTTTCTTCATGGTATTGTACGATCTTACGCCAGATATGGCAGCATCGGAAGGGAAGGCGTCACCCCCTACAAGTGGTGGTATCAGGATCGATCTGAAATTCGGCACGGCACCACCCGAGGCTATCATCTGTCTATTGTATCTAGAGTATGACAATTCTGTACGCATAGATCTAAGTCGCAACGTATCGACAGATTTCTCGTGATGGACACCGTCCAGATTCAGCACGCTCTACAGGATGTTAATTCTTTTCTCGGGTCTATGCTTCGGATCTCCTACCGCGCTCGATCGTGCAGACTGGCACGGTTATAGTTAAGACAGACCCTCACACACAGAAGGGCTCACACTGGCAGGCTATTCATTTCCAAAACCCCGGTCCTCAAGCTGTTACTTTTTCGATTCCTATGGCCGTCATCCACATACTCCCTCGATCCTAGATTTCATACGACGCAATTGTACAGTCTGGCAATACAACAGAACGCAACTCCAAGGACCTACCACTATAATCTGCGGCGAATATTGCTGCCTCTTCGCTCTATACATGGATAGGGGATACACCCCGCAACAATTTGTGGGGCTGTTTGCTGCTGACAACGCAGACCGACGGATCCACCAGCTATTCCGCTCGGAATTTGACCCTACGCTGTGCAAACATCGTACAGGAGGGCAATATTGTACCAGTCTATATAAAAGTAAGTCATTAATCTTAATTGTTTCATTCTGTATATGAATGGGCTCAAAGATGGAATGTGTGATAGATTTTGAAGTCCTGCACGGTGAGCAGAACGATGAGGTCGTCAAAGAAGTCTCCGTCGCTGCCGAAAATGTCATAGAGACGTTTTATTTCAAATCACCATGCCCTTTGTCGGCTCACGACTCCGACGAAAACGGACTGTCGTGGGCCGGCGGACAGCTCGACTTCACGACACCATACACGAGGCCGTTTCAGGATACTCACATCTGTACGCGTATGGCACCGCAAAGACCAGATTTCTCTCAAACTTGATGGGGCAACCTTACGAAATCTAGAGGATTTTAACTGTCCTCCGCCCCACAGCCTCAAGGCGCAATTCAGTTGCAGTATGCCACGCCACAAGAATTATCTAAACTATCGTTGCGCGATTCGAAACGCGCATACACTATTCAGATGGCTCATGCATCACCTCCAAACCCGAAACTATTTCAACTGTCCGCCTGAATTTACACGCCATACCGCCTCGTTTAATTCCGGTTTATCACGTTTGTAATGATGGCTTTTTTTCTCCGCAGCTGTATAAAACAGCGCTAAACACCCATCTACCTACCAGTCCGCATCGCTATATCAGCAGGAAAGCGTCTACGTCTGCCCCGACAGGGAGCGTCGCTCCCAGTAATTGAGGCGGAAGAGGAAGGCGGGCCCGACCCGAGGCTTCGGAGTGTCCGAGCGCCCGAATTCGATACGTGTCTGGAGGCCGTCGCCAGGACGCTCGGCCATCCCAACAGAGCCCTGCTACGCCGCGTCTTCTTCGTCGCGGAGGACAAGTCCAAATTTGTGTCAGTGGGCTACTATCCTTCCCGTGATTATCAGCCGCTCGCAGAATTCTGAAGCGCCAAAAAGTTGCCTCTGCTCCTCACCGTTCAACAGCTGCAAACTATGGCCGAAAATATCGCGGCCATGTGCAACGCTCTGTCTACAAACGAGTATTATATAAAGAAGGACAAGGACTTTAGAATGAACATGACCGGCAGTTACAGGGTTGCCAGAGAGTATCTCGGTAAACAGCACATGACATTCACGTACGAGTTGCGAAATCTAGCCTTCATAATATATATGATTCAGAACCAGATGACTTTCTACATCGCCGCCATGACTGGTGTAATCGCCTATATAGATACCGCTCACAGCACTACTGCATATGTGGAGCCTCACTCTGACGCTAACAAATCTATTAATTATTATCAACTGTTCGAAGAACTCAAGTCTGTATTCTGAATACGTGTTGTACTTGTCTAAATACGGTCTGTACTTTTTTCTGATGCAATAAATTACACCTACTTAAAACTGAATACACCCGTGTAGTCGTTATTTCATTTTCCTATCACTAGAAGTCTCTACTTTCTAATCTAATCCCACTATAAAAAGGGACGGTAAGCGTGTGTATAGACGTCATTTCTCATGTGTGCACCGACATGGACGTCAACGGTGGCGCCATCTCGTCGGGGGATTCGGATATCTCGCTCGAGACTTCGCCTCATTCTCCGCAGGTGTCGGACAGCGGCGACAGTCCAACAGCAAATCCGGGGGGAACGTCCGCCGACATGCCGCCAGATCCTGCCCCTCGCCTTCCCGCGAGGCAACGGCCATACTACGACGGACTCATTGGCGCTGGCCCAACAACAAGCTATCCGGCATTGGCGGGCACCCCGGCATGCCGAATATGTAACGTTAGCTAAACGCACACGCACCTTCTACGACAGACAGTGGGCCTGCGAAGGAAAGCCTTCGGCGGAATCTATAGCGGCCGCGGGCTTTTTCTACGACAGTAGGTCTCTAAAAATTTTTAAATCCTACATTTCAAATTTCATAAACTTTCGAGTATCCTGCTCATATTTAAATTTCAAACTTTCAAATATCCCGCAGCCTCTGTTTCATTCATCCGCGATCCTACATTTCAAATATCCCGCTCATATTTAAATTTCAAACTTTCAAATCACCCGCCACCACCTCTCATTCATCAGCGATACACCCACTCCATCACGGAACTCTATGCTATAGTTCCTCATCTCATTCAACAGATGGCGTACCTGTACCTCCTATCTTTCCTCAACAGATGGCCTTCCCTACACATTTTAGGGGAACTTTTAAGTTATCGAAATAATTTCCCTAGCTAAATTGTTTAATATCTCTCATTCCAGGGTGGAGCGATGGGTGCATTTCCTTTCACTGCAACGGTGTATTATTTGATTGGAATCGAGATGACATACCTTGGATAGAACACGCACGATACTTCCCTTACTGCCTTTAAATCAGATTCGTCAAGGGACACACGTTCATTCGCGACCAACATCCCGAATATCGTACCGAGACGGATTAACTTTTTACACACTTACCAACATGCAGAGTATTATTAACAGCTACTGCTGCTCACTCACCGAAGGTTGTTGGATCTGCGAACAGTAACGACGATGACAAAAGCAACAGCAGGCGATGGAGGACACACGGCAACGGCAGGCGATAGAGGGGCACACGACAACAGCTGGCGATGTTCTGCTTGAAAATACACAATATATTAATAATAGCAACAGCAGCAGCAGGCGATATTCTGTTTGAAAATACAAACTCTCTTAATTCAATTTTCAAATTTGAACGATATAACATTTCCAAAATTTTTATATTCATGCAACCGTGTACTTTTCAAATTTCAAAATTCTGTTACACACTCACCGTTTTCACATACACAATATATTAATACTAACAACAGTCGTTCACTTACCGCGTAACTAATAGATGACAAAGGGCGTGGCAACAGCAGCTGGCTATGGAGGACGCGACAACAGCAACAGCAAGCGATGTTCTGTCTGAAAATACAAACTCTCTTAATTCAATTTTCAAATTTGAACAATATAGCATTTCCGACTTTTTTAAATTTATGCAAACGTGTACTTTTCAAATTTCAAAATTCTGTTACACAATATATTAATACTAACAACAGTCGTTCATTTACTGCATAAGTAATAGATGACAAAGGGCGTGGCACGACACGACGACAGCAGCAGGCGATGTTCTGTTGGAAAATACAGACTCTCTTAATTCGATTTTCAAATTTGAACAATATAGAATTCCCAAAATTTTAAAATTCTGCTGCACACTCACCGTTTGAAATGTAGATCGTCGCATGTTGAGATGATAAAGACGTGGGCTTAGGACTTGTATTAACGGAGTGCTAATGCAAAAGTCTTTCGAGTGAAGACTATTTATATTTTACAAAATGCTTATTCTGCTAAACCTTGAGGCTGGTCATCGTCGTCGTCATTCAGAAATCTGCTGATTCGAGTGTTGCAATACTAGAGTCCGCAAAGCAACACGACTGTTGCTATGCGTTAGTCGGCATATCGCACTACACCTTATGACATCAGCTCCTCCGCGCGTGTAGGGGTTGTCGAATTCCCATGCCGCATCCGACGGCTACATATGTAGTCGAACATAGCGAAATATTACAACTATGACGGTTGTAAGCATATATAAACGCTAAACACACACAAGTATAGACATAGTCAGCATCCTGCAAACGACGCCCATGTCTCTGCTACAAGCAGTGGAAGGTCGCCTGGAATCCATAGACACAAGGCCCTCGTATATCATACAATACCTGTTCGTCGACACAACTACACCGCGGGATGTGGAGGAGCTTACCGCATTCTTCATTGGCAACTGTGTACCTAAGGCATTGGCTTACCGGCTGTATCACGCCTGCAATCCCACAACGAATGAGCTCGTGCGTCAACTATTCTAAACGAGGTATTCCATATGGCAGACATCAAAGACTGTTCGACGCATGTCCAGGTATTATGATGTGCGTATGCAGAAACACGTGCATCTCCACGTTCCCTACCCTACACAGCTCCTAACCTATAGAGAAATTGCTATACCTGTAACAAGCATGCTTGCCCCGCCCTTAGGCATCCACAACACCTCCACGCAAAAAAACTGATAAAGATCATATTGGAACGAGTACGTCAAGAGCAGATGTAAAAAACTCTGTTAATAAAATCTCTATATACAAGTTATTCTTTTACGTGTCTTTATTTCACAAAACTATCCTCAACATTGTACACCCCATTGACGATAAGGAGCATGCTGCAGCGCGTACGTGAGGTAGGGCTTTAACAATCTCTACCTACAACTCCTTATATTAACAATGCTTGGCGGCCATCACCGGCCGATACCCACACACACACCCCACCCGCCTCCTGCGACCAATACGGGTCCACTATCTTCTATCTCTCTCTCCACGCGCCGCTAAACGCTGACATCATTGCATGAGACTTTCAGTCGAAAGTCGGCAGCAGGCCGCTACGTAAGCAATCCGCTAACAAACCACGACCGCCATCTTAAATATACCAGTCTATACGGCGGCAACACTATCATGACGTCAACCACACATATATGATTAAAACGCATCCATTACCAATCTACACCAGCGTCAAATACATACCTATACATAAGCAAAGACGGACGGAACCAAAGGCGTAGGGGGCATGGTGCCACCCTGACAAGATACCTTGCAAAAAGTCGAATGCCAAAGATTGACTGTAGTGCACCTCTTACTACTCTGGTGTAATTCTGCTGTCAGTAAATATGGTTACTGTGCGTGGGTTAGTTTCCGGTATATCTATTGATTCTATTACTTCTGGGGCTTTTGCAATAGCTAGTTGTTCCTCTTGGTTGTTTGAGCATCTGCTGTCCAGTTTAAATTTTAATTGTGCTATGAGCTCCTTATCAACGAAAATTACCACTCCGGTTCCGACCCCGTGCACATTCATGCTCTCGTCTGTGTATGCCTGAATTATTTGCTCATTCTTTTCTTTAGTTCCTGTAATTTTTACACCTCCTGCCGTGTGTGGCCAATTCTTGATTTCGATTTCGCTGTCAAATAAGTGTGTATGGCTTACTTTTCCTTTCCTAACTATGTATTTTTGAACTGCGTCCTGCATTTTAATTATAATGGGAGTTATTGCTGTCAAGATACACAGTGCTTCGCTTGTTGTACAAAATTTTTTTTGGCCATTCTTATACTCATAAGTATTTGCACTCTAATAAACTTCAGTCTGTTGTGTTCATACTGCAACGCTTCAATCCAGACTGGAGCTCCATATAGTAAGAGTGGTAGTATCGCTGCTTTATATATAGTCTTCATCGCTCCGTGTTTGTTTCCCCAGGATATATTGGCCGATTTGGATAAAATGTGAATTAGTTTTGTGCTTCCTTCAGCTGCGTATCTTACATGATCACTGAATTTGAATTTGTTGTCTATAATTATTCCTAAATATTCCATCGTATTTATTTGTTAGATGGTTTTTTAGTATACCTTAATTTCTTTTGTTTCTTTTCGTTTCCTCCTCGATATTAATATAACTTTAGTATTCCCTTTATTAAATCTGATCTTGTTACTCGTCGACCATGCTGTTATTTTACTCAGTTTCCAGTTCGAAAACTTTTCTGCTTCGCATGCTCTTTTCCCTCTAACAGCCAGTATTAGGTCATCAGCAAACGCGACAGCTTTGGTTGGCGTTGTCAATTTGAGGTTCAGCAGAGAATTGTAAAGGTTGTTCCAGAATCCCGGACAGCAGCGAGATCCTTGCGGGTACACTTTGATTACCGCTCCTTCCATTCTAATGCTGTTGGTTGACAAGACAGCGGTTTGCTGGCTAAAATAACTCTTAGGTTATACAGGTTTTTGTGGCAGCCACAAGCTCTCAACCCATTTAGGATGCTTGGACACCAGGCGGCATCAAAGACACCTTTGACGTCTAGGATTACTAACACTAACTTCTCATGCTATTAGACCTTTATCTACAAAGTCCTTCAACACCATTGCCGCATCTATGGTGCCCCTGTGGGACGTGAAACCTTATTGGTTATTATTCATGATATCGTGGGAAAACATGATGATTAATTCTATTTATTAGAGCTTTTTCCAAATCATTCCCTCTTGTGTTTAAGAGACTTATTGGGAGATATTTAGAGACGTCTTTGCCCTTTTCTTTTCCAGGCTTTGTAATTGGTATCGGTTTGCCCTTTTCCGCCTCAATGATAGAACTCTTCTTATTAGACACCCGTTGAATATGGCTGTTATATAAGAGGGAAAATTTTCAAAAGCACTTTTGTATATCTCGCCGCTTATCGCGTCTTCTCCTGGCGCTATTTTATTCCTCATGCTTTCTACTGCAATTCTAATTTCCTATGAAGTGAAGTCTTTGTCATCAGCCTTGTCCGCGGGTTCTTAAGCTTGTGTTCAGACGAGTTTATGGTAGTCAGTATCAGTTTCTTTATCTTTCGGTGTAAAGTACTCCAGCATGTGCTTAAAATTTCACGCATATCAGCTCTTAGTATTCCGTCGGATTTCCGCAATGTGGTTATTTGTGTTATTTTTTCTCTTACATGCCACTAGCTTGTACACCTCGTTCCATGGATTGGCAGATGATGTCATGTTGCAGTACTCCTTCCATGAAGTGATTTTATCTTTTTTAATTTTAGCTGTGTACCTTGCTTTCCCTTTTAAGTATTCTGATCTGCGTTGTTCTCGCAGGTCTTAGTTGTTTCTCGTCTTTTAATATCTGCGTCTTAGCGCTTTTATACGTTTTCACATAATTGTCAGTTCTTCAGCGTACCAGGGAATTGTCTTATGTGAATTTGCTTTCTTTGAAGCCCATCGTGTTCTGAATTATTCCATTCATGCCAAAACCATAACTTCGTAAAATTCCCTAATTCACTTCAATGTCGATTTCGTTCGTCACTCGTGTACAAAGTGTTTTTTCCAATTATTCTGTCCCTTCTTATTTATCTCGAAAAGCGTCTCCGCTAACCGAATCAGGTTTCGCTGAAATTTCTCTTTATTATTCTTTTTAACTCTATACCTCAATTCTTGTTCGTCAATTGCTTTCCTGTGATCTGCACTTTGACCTATGGCGTATCGAATGGTGCTGTGATCGGAGCAGCTTTCCTGTTCACTTTTCTCCCACTCCACAACTGTGTTAAGTAGTTGGTTACTAATGACTGTTATATCAATGTTGCTAGTACCACGACGAATCCGGAAGGTAATGTAGTCGCTCTCCTCCTTCAATATGTGTAACTGTTTGCTCATAAGGAGTTCTTCTAGAAATCTACCTCTACCTTTGTCAGTGTGTCGTGCCACGAGACGAATCTGGAGTTGCTATCTACTGCTATGAGAACACCGGCTTACTAGGCATGTAATAATATTGCCTCAATTTTCACCAAGTCGATTTCTATTTCCCGATTGATATCAAGGTACATACAAGCTAAAATAATTTTGACGTCACCGATTATTACTTCCAAAACAACCGTATCTTTACCCAAAAGCTGTTTATTAATAAACTATTTATTTATTATCTATGTATGTGTTTGTGTGTGTGTATGTATTGTATGTGTATTTGTATATGTTTATGTATGTATATGTACATGTGTGTGTATGTATGTATGTATATGTTTCTGTATACCGGTGAGAGAGCATGGAAAGCGTTATGGGATAGGTTACAGGTGCCAAGCTACTTAAGTAGGGTCGATCATTATTGGAAACTCAGAGCCAGAAAAAAAAGAGCAGATATCGGGAAGCACTCTTTTTGTGAATAGGACCAATACCGCCTGGAACAAGCTTCCTGAAGGGGCTATAGGGACTTCCCACGGTAAAACGCATATTTTCAAAACGAAGGATAGAAAGGTTAAAACCAGTGAAGGGAAGTGAAGGCGATGTAAAAATGTAAATGTAAAAAGTGAAGGGAAATAAGGTGAAGAGAAGTGAGATTTAGATATAAATAGCAAAGTAAAGTAATAAGGGGTAGTGATGTGTAATACTATAGCCTATCCTACCCAACAGTTATCCTCACCTTCTCGTGGTATACCCTGTTCTCACAAACGAGGAAATGACGACCGAGCCACGGCGGTATAACTGTTTCATCAGGAATGGAGGAAATGCCATCCCTATACACGCCGGTTCAGAGGCTGAAGGTAGCAATCCTACCACTGAACTTACCCTGCTCTGGGCCCGTAACCCATTCGGGGGAAATTTTTAACAACTGGCAAGTCTCATGGGAAGAAGCCGGACAGATTTTCTTTAAATGACAACACGGATATGAAAATTGTATTACGATTTAAATATGCAACCTGGAATATTAGAGGGCTAGGAGAGAAAGAAGAAGAATTATACAAAATTTTAAACGAAAATATCAAAATATCTGTAATTACAGAAAGCAAAGAAATTACAAGGAACGAAAGAGACTGAACATTATACGGTTGTTTACAGTGGAGTAGACAGACACGTTACAGGCCAGTCAGGACTTCTGATATGGCTACATAAGTCAATATCCAATAATATAGACCTCTATACTTTTTGGAACGACAGAGTTATAGAAAAAAGACTAAAAACACAAAGGGGACACTTAACAATATTAGGAGTATATGCCCCGACAGAAGGCAGGGATGAATTAAATGAAGAATTTTATGAAACACTACAAAAGATATTGGATAAGGTTAACAAAAATGATTACATGATGTTGATAGGAGATATGAATGCCAGAGTTGGAAATAATAGAGTTGCTAACATAGTGGTTACAAATGGAGAAGCTACATTAAACAGCAACGGTAGAAAACTGAGAGATTTTTGCACATTTAATAATTTAAAAATAATGAATACATTTTTCAAACACAAATAAATTCATAAATGTACTTGGGAAGCAAGAGGACACAAATCAATTATTGATTACTTTATAACAAATATGAAAACTTCAAAGGTAATTCAAGACATTAGAGTTTACAGAAGTAATGAAATATATAGTGACCATTACTTACTATGTGCAAAAGTAAATTTTCCACCACGATGGTTAAACAAGAGCACCAAAAAGTCCCATGAAAGCAGGAAGAATTATTTAAAGTAATATTGCTAAATGACGAAAGCATAAAATGGGTGTACACCCAAAGAGTGAAAATTCACTTAAACAATAAAGAAGGAGAATGAAACAGACATTGAGAAAGAATGGAAAAACTTACAAAACATAATAAAATCGGCAGCAAATGAAAGTTTAGGAACAATAAAAAACGAAATAGGAGAAAGTATTTAAAAATATGGGATGACCAAATAAAACAATTAATAGAAACAAAGAAAACATCATATAAAAAATGGCTGAATTCAAAGAAACTGGAAGACAAGCTGGAATACAAAAGAAACACAGCACTGGCCAAAAGAGAAGTGAGAAGAAGACAAAG
>Ga0268261_10003233_pt1 | contig 11921 bp, 19 predicted proteins | sample TergutNc150P1_FD_190353 | JGI IMG/M metagenome (GOLD analysis project Ga0268261, IMG submission 190353) | Nasutitermes corniger P1 segment gut microbial community from laboratory colony in Florida, USA - Nc150 P1 (SPAdes) (version 2) | ecosystem: Host-associated > Arthropoda: Insects >... | reverse complement strand
GCACAGCGGAGGACCCCCTGAAGATGGTCGTGAAAAAAGACCGAAACATGTAGGGGTTTTATACTTACAAACACGTTTTTAACATTTTATTGGTTTTAAATGTTGAAGTGATTGTGTTTTAGTGTGAATAGTGCATGAGTTGGATTGTATAACAAGTGTGGCAACAGGCACGGTGCGACATTAAAGATCTATACAGAAATGTTTCTAGTGAATGTTAGATCTATGCACGTATTTCCCCAACTTGTAGACGAGGAACTAATACAGTCCAAATTGAATTTGGATTTCATAAAGTTCACAAATTATTTGTTTTGCATAAGGCCCATGTTGAAGATTTCGCACAGTAGAATCGGTGTCTCGGTGTCGGGGTTCATGTTCGGAAAGATCAATCTAATGGCTTCAGAGTAAGCGCCGAGCATTTGAAACATGAAATACTCATTGCTTCTTGGAGCACGTTGGGATGTATGTAAACGGCTACTAGTATGAATTTCGTTTCTTCGTTCTAGCCGCGGCTGTTTCGTCGTCGGGGTTTTGGCGCAAACGCGGCCGCACTGGTACTCGGCTGGTCGAGAGCACGCATCCGTTTTCGCTCCCTGTAAGCCTTAGCTCCTTCGGCTGGGGCGAGTGGCACCTTTCTGGATTCACGGTGCGAGCTGCTGTCAAGTCGTGTCCGTTTCTTCGATTTTGACATGTATGTCTTACGGCTGGTGTTTTAGTTTTAACGCGTACCGTGATATTCGTAACGTCATTGTAATGGGTGCGCGCGCACAAAGTGGTAGGGGGACTAGACATCCGTCGCGACGCAGAAGCCGCAGTTGTAATCGGATCGCGGAGCTGTATATAGTTTTGCATTACGCGTTTTAGGTATCGTATTAACGTCTCGTACTACAAGTATGGCCGAAACCAATCTCGATGTTATTAAAAGACAAAAGAACGCAAAACGTAATAAAAGATATCGATTAAAACGAAAGATGGAACTGGAACAGCAAGCGCCCATCGACTCAGAAACCGAACTTGAGAAGGAGAAAGAAAAGAAAGCGGAATATGCGAAACAATATCGATTGAAACGGAAACTGGAAATGGAACAGCGAGCAGGCAAAAAGAAATCCACGTTACAGTTTCCACCTTATGGTAGAAGCATCGGATCATGTATATGTCTTACGGCAGACATATGCATGTCGCATGGATTTGCCGGCAAAAAATATAACCGGTACGTGAAATGGTATGTTGCCAAACAAATAAAAAAAGGCGTACACAACGAACCATACGAGATATTCGACGACGAAGGCGGCGCCCACCGGAACCCCATGAAAATAGTGTCTTCGCAAATCACTTCAGACGTAAATACAGCCCCTTAGTGACACATGATGAGAGTATGCAAAGCATGTTAGACGCAATTCACCCCGCCCCCAGGCAACACAGATCACACCAGACGAACAGGCCGTAACTCTCGAAGAAATAAAACAAGCTATACGAAAAGTTGGCAACAACAAATCACCCGGAACAGACGGCATGGAAACAGCCTTTTATAAAGAAAACTGGGAGACCGTAAAAGACGATCTCTGTTACGTACTAAACCAAATGATGTTGCACGAACCAACCGACATGCAACAAAACAAAGGGATCATCGTTTGCCTACCCAAGCAAAATGGAAAACAAACTCTGGAGGGATATCGGCCTATTACACTCCTGAACACAGACTACAAGATCCTGGCGAGAATCATAGCACAACGTATTCGCCCTGTGATGGAAAAGCTGCACGAGAGCCAATATTGCGGGGTACCAGGAAACAACATCTTTGACGCGGTGACCACCATCCGTGAGGCCATAGCGCAAGCAGAGGTAACAGCGACCCCCCTCTGCGTGCTCTCCCTGGACTTCAGGGAGGCCTTCGATAGAATCTCACACAAGTACCTCTGCAGTTCTGGAAAGGTACGGCCTAAGCGATTGTCATAACGGGTATAAAAAACGTATATGCTAAGGCCACATCAGTCCAAATAAACGGATACATATCAGGGCCAATACCCATTAACTGCTCAATACGACAGGGATGTCCAATGAGTATGCTGCTCTATGCATTATGCTTGAACCCACTGCTCACATTTCTGAATGAAAAAGTATCCCGACTCCAAATAGAACGTAACGGACGGCGTATAGCTGCAGTGGCCTACGCCTATGACGTAACACTGCGTGACATCACCAAATGACCTACTAATGATAAAGGACATTATACACACCTTTGAAAAGGCATCGGGAGCGCGACTGAATTCCCACAAATGCAAGGCGCTGGCGATAGCAGGATGGGATGCGACAAACACCGGACTAGGTATAGATTTCCAACCCAGCATAAAGATCCTAGGAATAACATTTACTAGTACCATAGCCCGATCAGCACTACTCTGCTGGGAACCAATGACAAACCTAATCCAAGCGCAAGCAAGATTGGCGTACGGCAGGAAGCTATGCATACCGCAACGAGTACAGTACGTACAAACAATGTTGCTGGCCCGTAAATGGTACATGACAGATCTTTCCCCCATCCAGAGCGAACTCCAATCCTCTGACTACTGTTATACTTTGGTTCATATGGCAGGGGACAATCTTTCGGGTGCCGACATCCACACTCCGAAAAAGACCAAACAAGGCGGCTGGGCATTAGTGGACATAGCAGCAAAATGCAAGACAATTTTATTAAATCGAATGTGGATACAAAGCAACAAGGAGGGGACAGCGACAGTAGCGTAGCTTAAGAAATGGAACCTATCCGGCCCACAGGAAAATCCACCACCAAGAGATAGGAAGTTACACCAATTCGAATACTTACAACTATATGCGTGACATGGCATACATTCCACACCCAGACCATGACGAAAGCACAAAATCCTACAAAAAAAGTATCTACAAGACGCTACACACTATGGATCGGGCGGGCACCGGCAACAGGGAAATGAGAATAGTCAAACAATGGCCACGCAGCGACTGGGATCGTATATGGAGGAACCTGCACACTGCTGCGATAACGGATACATTCAAATCGACATGGTACAACATAATTCATGACCTCATACCAACAAAAGAGCGATTAGCCGCAATCCGTCTTGCCGAGACCAACAAATGTGACAGATGCGCAAAGGTCGATACACTAATACACCGTCTGACAGACTGTACACCCAGCGCGGACATCTGGAAGTAGACACGGACCTGCCTGGCAGCGATCCTCCGGACCGACCAACGTTACATTCCAAACGACTGGACCACCAGACCCCAATTCCACTTCTGGCCCCCCCCAGCGACATAACGCAACGGTGTGGACTTTAGCCCATCTTGTATGGTACATCACCAATAAACATCGTCTCCCCTAACCGATTACATAGATTTTCTAAGGCGCTCGAGGTGGAAAACGTACAAAATGCCGCGCCAAAGGCGCTCAGTGGGAAACTACCTAGAGATATTGTAGGTAGAGCATCCGCCAGAGCGACAACACGAGCCACAGGAATAAGATACGAAGATACCACCAATCACAAGATACAACTCAGCCAATAGCACCAAACGGCCCATCCCGAACCCGACCTTCTCCGCCCTCATCCATATTCCTCCTACACATTATCCTACGTACATGAAAACAAGTCAGCACGTCAAAGACCAGTGTAAATACACATGAATGCTGTAATTCCAAGAAAGGAGGAATAAATGATATTTTACAAAAAATGCAGTGTCAGCAGAGTACTGAAACAGTAGTCTTCCAGTAGTAAAGATGGACGATTTCAGTTGGACGTTGATTTGTTAATATCTCTGGTGGAAGCCAGGCCCGTGTTGTGGGACAAGACAGATGATATAAAGACAGAAACGAAACGAAAAAGGCGTGGAGAGAAGTTTGTATTTGTCTTCAAGAACGCTTCCAAGCTCTAGGAGATGCTCAAAAAACGCTTTTGGTGAGTACTGCCATAATTTATTGAACACAGCTGATTGCAATTCATAAAACTTGTCTTTTTTTCATTTTATGTACTCTATTGTTCATATTTTTGACATCTGCCAGGAAGCAGCTCCAGCATCTGTTAGAAAATAATTAGCTACTGTATTCCTTACACTGTTCCCTGTTACCACCCCACGTACTGATTGTCCATCAGACACATCTTCAAGACCAGTCACTGTCAAAGCGTCTTCAAACTTATAACCATCTCTCTCGCGAACAAAATCGTGCAGAACAACACTGGCCTTAACAATGCCCACTGCAAAGTCAGGACTGATATTAAGCGGTCGTTGGAAAATTCTCTATTTGTTGCTCAAAATTCCAAAAGCACATTCCACATACCTTCGTCCTCCACACAAGCGATAGTTGTACACTCTTTTTTTAAGTCAGGTTACAACCATCAAAAGGTCGAAGTATATTTGTGTTTAGCGTAAAACCCTCATCTCCTACAAAGAAGTATTGCACATTTGGCCCTTCTGTTCCTGAAAGAGGTCTCTCACTGGGCAATTCCAGCATATTTGTCTGAACTGATGTCCATAGCGTAGATCGTTTAAAAATTGTAGAATCAGTCTTTTCCGTAACTACCAATGTCAACGTACACAAAGCGATAGCGTCTGCCACGGCCATTAATACCATGGGAGAAAAAATCTTTGTAATTATAGCACATCAAGCCACTGTGTTCCGGTTTGATTACTCGAATGTGTTTCCCATCGACGGCCCCTATGCAATGCGGGAAATGAGCTCCTATTTCAAACTCCAAAGAAATCAATTCTCACTGCTCTTTTGTAGGTTTGAGAATACATTTTGGACGCATGATAGGCCAAATACTAAAACATACTTCTCTCACTATCTTGCTTGCTGTTGAGATTCCAATCCGGTAAGAAAAGTGTAGGTAATGAAAACTGCATCCACTCGCTAGATATCTGGAAAAATGAATCCTGTAATTAATAACTCTGTTTGTTACTTGTGCTATCATAACACACTCCAGTTCCTACCTTCTAATTTTTTGAATATAATTTTGCGTTTTTAGGTAAAGAAGTAATAAAAATTTGGGGAAACATCCGAGATTGCTACGTGAAGTCATGTAAGAAAAAAGAAGCAACAAAGCCCGATGCGGAGTCTTCAAAAGCTAGACAATATGTGTACAGCGATCAACTTAGTTTCCTATCGAAAATGATCAATGAAAGGCAAACAGCCGACAGTTTATCGGTGTATAATATGGAGTCTCAGGTTACTACAGCTGAACAATATAGAGATACGAATTTCTCCCAAAAAACTCCTTCCCGAAAACCAGGAACACAGCAGTGTGGAAAGCGAAAGTGTAATCCAGATGAATTTGAACTAAGAACAATGAAAGCACTGGAAGAAGGAAACCAGCCAAATCGACACTTGTCATTCTTCAAAGGCACTATTCCATCTCTTCAAAATTTGAACGAAGAGGAAACCCTTGAATTTCAGATGGGAGTTTATAACCGGTGGAAACATTTATTTAGAGCATGGTCAAAATCGTTTTCTGGAATGTAGAAGTACACATGTTGCCGAATGAGAGGGGACAGAAGCATCTCGTAAGGGGGTACAAAAGGTCAGTAGGATAGCAAGAGGGTATGGTCATAGGGCAGAGAGTGAGAGTCATATGTGAAAGAGACGTACTAGAAGAAAGAGACATTAGAAAAGAATAGGAGGCGCGGTAAACATTTACAAAGGAGAATCTTACTTGTTACGTATTTGTCAACGTCAAGTTTAATGGGATTTTGAAGTTTGCTAGGACAGTCAAAATTCGAGGGTTTGACACTTTTTCGTAATGTAAATCAAGAGGGAGTGGACACCGTGTTAGCTACGGTCGCATATTAAAAATGTCCAGCAGAACGCGTCTATTTGGGTTTACATGAGTTAAACCAAAAACATACCGAGTCAGTCATAGGAACCAATGGCGAGAAAGAATACAAAATTTTAAAGTTTTCGGCCTATTACGAGAATACTAAATCTACGGGGAGCCAATCGGGTTAGTTAGGCAAATTAAAGTAGGGGGAATTTTGGACCAGGGAAACTTAACTTAGCGTATTGTCAAAAGACAAGCTTTTCGATGATCATAGGAGTACGATGTGCTTGTGCATAGCTCCAGATTTAGGCCTGATTAACAGACTAAAATTCACATAATTAGAAATTTATAAGTGTCCTACGGGGGTAAAATTAAGATTAATAATATTAAATTGGACAGAAGTGGTAATACCAAGTTTCGGACTGCACAATTATTATTCAGTGAAGTAGAATACAGTGAATGCGCTACGTGAGAGCAATCTGTGCTACGTTTGTCGTTTACATATAAAACTTGTATCAAACTGGCGCCCAATAGCAAAAAGAAAATAAATAAAATCGCAACCGCATCATCAGATCATTGACTCAGCAAAAATAGTATCTTCAGTTATCTTCGCTAAACCCATCAAACTCATCCCACAGTAATCCCTGAACACTAGGTCTCATGCGTACCGAATGAGCGAGTAAGGTGAGCCGGTCGGTTATAGAGGGTGAGGAAATGGCTGCCCAACGAGGCGTGAAGTTATGAGCGAAGTGGGCGATTTCACATCAGTAGTATAGCTGTCTAATGCGGTGTGAAGTGTTAAATGAAGTGGGCGAGTTCACACCAGTGAAATAGCTGCCTAACGCGGTGCGAAGGGTGAAGCGAAGTGGGCGAATTCGCACCACTTGAGGAGCCGAAACGTCCTGACCGCAGCTGGAGTCGAAGCCAGGAAACAGGAGCTACTAGGTACAGCAAACAACAGCGACTACAGTGCCGTCAACTACAAGGGAGAAGGTGCAGTGAAGTACTGTGCGTGTCCGGGGGATGCGGCAAGTAGCCAACCGATAGCCGACAACGGAGAGTAAATTTTGACAGAACAACACGGCCAGCTTCACGTCCGAAACAACATTTCAGTAAGCGATTGTGCAACAACTGTGACTACAACGTTTATAAAATTTCAGTGATATTATAGTGCAAAATGTCCAGCAGAAAATTACGCAGTAGGAGCCAATCAGTAGATAGGGCAAGTAGTATGGAAGGTAATATGGATGAAAATAGCCATACAGACTTTAGTCAGGAAAGCAGGATCATGGTTGGGGAAATTAGAGACTGAAATCAGCGCATCCAACACGAATCTTGAAAATACGAACCAGAAAACCCCTATTACTAATCCAAACTGTAATGAACAATCCAGTAACATTTCTCGGTACCAATTACAGGAGTTTCTAAACACTGTGATGCAGGGCATAAAAGCTGGACAGGAGAGATCTAAAAAAAAAACTGCAGCTCTGGAGGAATTTAGACAGCAAACTGCAGCTGGAAAGGAGGAATTTAAATAACAAACAGCTAAACTGACAGCCGAGTCTGCAAAATTGACGTCCGCGGTAGAGTTTGAGGTCTGAGATTAAAGAGGAAAATGATAGACTAGCTAAGAGTCTTACAGCTAAATTTGAGGCTGCACACGACAAAATTAGGAAAGATTTTGAGGCTAAATTGAGTTCAGAAATAGTAACTGTGTCAGAAAAGATAGACAATGTACGTAAAAACAATGAAGGTGAAATTAACGAACTGTCGTCTACTATTGAAGTGTATGTCAGTGTAACTGAGAAGGTTGATATAGCTGTAACTCAAACTAGGAGATGGCACAATATGTTGATAAATTTAGATCTATATCGGGAGAGGTGCAGCAGGTTAGGAAAATTGCCGATGAAGTTTCAAAACTACAGGCCACGTTGGGGGAACTGCAGAATAAAATAGCATCGGTAAGTTCTAACACCCCTCAAACAGCTGATTCGGGAAATGCCGTTAGTGTAATCGCAACAGATCAGCAGGCAGCATCAACTAACAGTGGTGTAGGTGCTAACATATCTTCTAGCACAAATGGTGTAAGTGTGAGCAGCAATCCTGCATGTCATGACAGCACTCGCATAGTCAGCTAAGTTAACAATTCAGGAGTGTATACAAATGTAAATGTGACATATGAGGAGCGAAACAGAACCGTGGATCTGAATGAATTGACATTGCCTTTGTTCACTGATAGCAGCAAACAAGTACCGCTACATTTCATCCGCGACCTAGATTTATACTTCAGGCTCAGGCACCAGATCATCTTAAATTGCCATTGACCTTCAGAGCAGTGCAGGAACCAATAGCAAAACAGTGGTTCTCTAGCACGTATGATAAGCTCAATAGCTACGACGAATTCCGGAAAGGGTTTACAGATCTTTTATGAAACCCAACCGACAGGCAGGCATTAGGAGCCAGATTTATTAACGAGGGTGATCCCAAAAGTAAGGTCTCCATAATGCTGGGGCTGCAGGAAAACTGTTCGCCTGACTGCTGGCCACACTGTTGTGTTCGTTGGTTTCCCCACTCCCAAACAAGCCGTCGCTCAGACCGCTAGGATGCTCAGTCTTGGCTCGGCAGCCGTTTGTAATGGAGCTTCCGCTTGCTGCTCCCGCCAGGTGCGAAGTTCGAGCAGTAATTCGGTTTTTAGACGCAAAAGGCGTTAAACCTATCGAAATTCATCGCCAATTGACGGAAGTGTATGGAGAGTCGTGCATGGATGTCAAAAACGTCCGTAAGTTGTGTAGGGAGTTTACAGCTGGTCGCACGGAAATTCACGATGAAGAAAGAAGCGGGTGACCGTCAATTTCCGACGAGACAGTCGCGAAGGTTGAACAAATCATGCGTCAAGATCGGAGGATCAATCTCGATGATCTCTGCATTTTGATTCCTGAGGTTTCTCGAAGCACCATTGGTAGGACCTTGACTGAAAAGTTGGAATATCGGAAGGTGTGCGCAAGATGGGTCCCACGCATGCTCACAGAAGACCACCAAAGGCAACGTACTGACTCCTCACGCGAATTTCTTCAGCGCTACGCAGACGAAAATGACAACTTTTTGGATTCGACTGTCACGGGTGACGAAACCTGGGCGTTCCACTTCACACCTGAGACCAAACAACAATCACGTGAGTGGCGGCATTCCTCTTCGCCCAAGCCGCGAAAATTCAAAACAAAAGTCTGCCGGCAAACTCATGGCAACTGTGTTTTGGGATCGAAAGGGAGTATTGTTGGTCGATTTCATGGCTCATGGGACCACAATAAACGCTGACAGGTATTGTGAGACGCTCAAAAAACTCACACGGGCGATTCAGAACCGGAGAAGAGGAATGCTGACCAAGAGCGTATGCCTTCTCCACGACAACGCTCGCCCCTCCGTCGCCCGTCAAACCGTTGCTCTCCTGGATCAGTTTGGATGGGACATCATCACCCAGCCACCCTATAGTCCGGACTTGGCACCCTGCGACTACCACTTGTTTCCTAAGTTGAAAGAACATTTGGCCGGAAGGCGCTTCAGCGACTATGACGAGGTGAAAGTTGCAGTCCAACGCTTCCTCAACGACATGGCGGCGAGCTGGTATGACATGGACATACAAAAACTGCCTCTGCTCCTACAACAATACATCGGCCGAAATGGCGATTATGTAGAAAAATAGAGGAATGTTCAAACTTTAAAATGATGTATCAGTTATTGAAAATAAATGTTTCTATTTCTAAAAAAATAGGAGACCTTACTTTTGAGATCACCCTCGTAGATAAACATACTCAAAATTCAGGGAAATCGTATGTAGACCACTACATTCGATACGCCAACCTTGCTTCGTCTTTGGTTGGATCCGCCAATGACTGACATGGATCTTCTTTCTACACTAACCTGGCATTATGAACCGAGGGTGCAACAAAGTTTGCTATGCGGAAACTTTAAGTCTACGCAAGATGTTTTGGGATATTTATCCAAGGTGCAAGGGCTACATGAAAACACAAAGCTTCAAGGCACCTAGACGTGACTATACCAGCGGAGACGCGAATAGGAGACCTCAACTCGGCCCTAGACAAGATGATAGACCACGCGATCGGGGGAATAATGTAAATGTTCGCGTTGTGCGCCGACAAACTGATAGAATTCGAATTTTAATACTCGGCGTAAGAGATTCAGAAGAGAGGGAGCTTTACAGACGCAGGCAGGGGAGAGCGCAAGGCAACAGCTCAAGCCGGCTTAACCCCAATGCACAGCGATTTGACCCGAGCATAGGAACAACAGTCAACTCAAACAGGAATGACAGGAGTCATAACGAGGCCCAGGTTTTAAACAATTAAAGGACTTGATTGCTGGGCGAACCAAGTCCATTTACATAACCGAAAATACCATCCCCAAGACCAACCAATCAGACATCAGAGCTGATAGAAATAGTGACGGAAATTTGAATATTGTGGAACTTGTTAAAACATTTGAATTTGAGAAGTTTTTCGAATTAACAACAGTAAACATCAGCGGAGAGTCGATGGATAATACAGCAACAGGTGACATCAGCTACACCTTATACATAGCTGAAGACAGGCGTCATGAATGTCCTAAATTATTAATCAAAATTTTAGACCAGGAGATATTTGCATTGATCGATACGGGTTGTGAATTGTGTATTATGAATGAACATCTCTACAATAGGTTACGGCACGAAGGACTTAAGTGTTTTGAGCTACCAACGCAACACGTAAATCTTAGTGCATTCAATAAGAAAAGCAACAGGGTCAAGAAACAGGCAATGCTGGGTGTAAAAATAGGTGACTTTAAAATAAATCAAATCGTTTTACTTTCACCGCAAATTCTAACTGATGCCATACTGGGATTAGATTTCCTAGTAGACTACAAGGCTGTAATGAACTTTGCAGAGCGGAGCATTACGCTCGAGATTAATGGTGAAAACACTAAAAGTGAATTTATTGGCATCAAGGAAACGACAAATGCGTTAGAAGAGTCATTATCTGAAAATCAGTTTCATAGTTTTGGACTTGTGCCAAGTTTTCCTCGAAAACTACCATCACTAACAGCTGATTCAGGTCAGTACCCTTCCGAAACCATTGTAACAGGCGAGGACGACACATTAGTTAAGAATGAGGAAGGAACTACATTAAGTGAGAAGAATAAAGAGCAGCGCGTCGAACAGCAAGTAGATTTAATAATTCCGCGACGAGTACAGAATCGCGATGCATATGAGGAGTGTACCTCCAGACACGACGATGAATGTCGGAACTTTTATAGTAATAAAGTGAATACCCTTGCACAAGACAAGGAAGGTCACATCGCTGACGATTACGGTGCTACAGCGAACGAAATAATGTAGGAAAATTATGAATGCTGCTAATGAAAGACCATTGTGTTTTACGACTCATTCGGAAACTAGTGCTGTCGACACACAACATACTAAACAGGGGCCCTACACAGGGCACATGACTGATAGGATGATAACAGCAGAGCAATTGCGCGGCAAAGTAAGAGAAAATAACTTGTCACCACAACAAGATGGTTTGTATAATGTATTAAATATCAACATCTAACAAAGCGACCCGGAAGATGCACTAAATTCGAATATGAATTTAAAATAGAAGGTAGCATGCCCACTAGTGCCAATTCAAGACCTATTCCCTTTGCTTTAAGGGATCAAGTACGTGATCAGATACAAATTATGTTGAAAGACGACATATTGGAGGAATCATTTTCGTCTTACATCAACCCATTGACACTGGTCGTTAGGGAAGCCAAACCGCTTCGTATGTGCGTCGATGCCAGGAGAATTAACCGGCAGATGACTGCAGACCGCACGAAGGTTTTACCTTTGCGCGAATTACTTCAGAAATTTCACGGAGCAAGTTATATTGTCAGCTTGGACCTACGGAGCGCATTTCTTCAAGTTTCACTTAAAGAGACGTCTAGGAAACGGACAGCATTCCAGTTTCAGAGTAAAGTTTTACCAATTTAAGGCTGTTCCTTATGGGTTCAAAAACAGCTTATCAGCTTTCATTCGGGCTTTGGAAAAGGTTTTAGGGGATGATGAGATCAACAATAATTTGGTTATGTATGTGGATGGTTTTT
>Ga0268261_10003232_pt1 | contig 11922 bp, 1 predicted proteins | sample TergutNc150P1_FD_190353 | JGI IMG/M metagenome (GOLD analysis project Ga0268261, IMG submission 190353) | Nasutitermes corniger P1 segment gut microbial community from laboratory colony in Florida, USA - Nc150 P1 (SPAdes) (version 2) | ecosystem: Host-associated > Arthropoda: Insects > Digestive... | reverse complement strand
TGTGTGTGTGTGTGTGTGTGTGTGTGTGTGTGTGTGTGTGTGTGTGTGTGTGTGTGTGTGTGTGTGTGTGTGTGTGTGTGTGTCTGTCTCTGTCACTTCTTTTGCAGCTCATCTGACCTCTCCAGGCTGAAGGCTGTCCTTAACACCAGAAGGCAACACTCCACTACAGCTTACATTTCACAAACATAAGTCACTCCTCACCATGAACTGATAAGCCACTTTTCCAGCAGACATGTTTCTGTTATTAAGCCTATTTGGTATATGTATAACTTGTACCCAGTCATAGGTCAGTTTCCTTCACAAAGACATCAAACAGTTGCTTAATTCATTAACAACAGTGATCAATCCTGCTTCCATCCCTTCCGGAATTGTGGATTCAGTTGCGCTTCTTTTTCCCAGACCCCCAGTTCCTCTGCTACATTTAAATGGCATCTTTGTGCTGCCAATTCCCTGGCAGTGTATCCACGTTTATTTTTGTCTAGCAACAATTCACCTGTGTTTAGCCCCACTTCCTTAGCCCAACTCCATAATGTCTCCAATGCCTCTAAATTGCCACTTTTTGCTGCTTGGTGCCACACTGTGTCACCATAACGGTCTTTGGATAGAAATAATTTATTCTTTAACTCAATTGGATTCAGCTGCACTTCTTTGGCACAGACCCACAGTTTCTTTAACACTTCTTCATGTTTTCCTTCGGCTGCCATGTTCCAAACCGTTTCTCCTCTCTCATTCTCAGCTAGCAACAACATATTCCTCAAATCACCTGTGTTTAGTTCCACTTCCTTAGCCCAACTCCATAATATCTCCAATGCCTCTAAATTGCAATCTTTTGCTGCTTGATGCCACGCAGTGTTGCCAAACCTGTTTTTAGCTAGTAAAAATTTATTCTTTAACTCATTTGGATTCATTTGAGCTTCTTTGGCCCAGAACCACAGATTCTTCAGTACTTCTAAATGGAGTTCTTGTACTGCCATTTGCCAGGCTGTGTACTCTGTGCCACACTGTGCTAGTGACAATTCCTCTGTGTTCAGTTTCGCTTCCTTAGCCCAACTCCATAATGTCTCTAATGCATCTAAACTGCCCTCCTTTGCTGCCCAGTGCCATGCGGTGTATCCTTCCAAATCTTGGGCTAGTAACAGTTTTTTCTTAAAAGCGGTTGGATTTGGCTTCACTTCGTTGGCCCAGAGCCACAGTTTTTTCAGTACTTGGAAACTGAGTTTTTGTGCTGCCATTTGCCAGGCGGTATAACCTATTCTACCTTGGGCGAGCAACAATTCCTCTGGGTTTAGTTGTACTTCTATAGCCCAACTCCATAATGTCTCTAATGCTTCTAAACTGCCTTTGAGTGCTGCCCAGTGCCACGCGGTGTTTCCATACTCGTCTTTGGCGAGTAACAGTTTTCTCTTCAACGCTTTTGTATTCGGCTGCATTTCGTTGGCCCAAACCCACAGTTTCTTCAGTATTTCTAAATCGACTTCTTGTGCTGCCACGTGCCAGGCAGTATACCTCCAGTGACTTTGCGCTAGCAGCAATTCTTCTGGTTTTATTTCCGCTTCCTTAGCCCAACTCCATAATAGCTCGAATGTTTCCAAACTGCCTTTAACTGCTGACCAGAAACACGCATTATATCCCCCCATATCTTTGGCTAGTAGCAGTTTTTTCTTTAACGCGTTTGGATTTGGCTGCACTTCGTTGGCGCAGGCCCACAGTTTCTTCAGTACTTCTAAATTGAGGTTTGGTACTGCCTTTTGCCAGGCGGTATAACCTTCGCTACTTTGGACTAGCAACAATTCTTCTGGGTTTATTTCCGCTTCCTTAGCCCAACTCCATAATGTCTCTAATGCCTCTAAACTGCCCTCCTTTGCTGCCCAGTGCCATGCGGTGTATCCTTGCAAATCTCGGGCTAGTAACAGTTTTTTCTTTAACGCTTTTGGATTTGGCTGCACTTCGTTGGCCCAGCCCCACAGTTTCTTCAGTACTTCTAAACTGAGTTTTTGTGCTGCTATTTGCCAGGCATTATTTCCCCTGTGACGTAGGTATAACAACAATTCTTCTGGGTTTATTTCTGCTTCCTTAGCCCAACTCCATAATGTCTCTAATGCATCTAAACTACCTTCATGTGATGCCCAGAACCACGCGGTGAATCCATTCCTGTCTTTGGCTAATAACAATTTTCTCTTTAACGCGTTTGGATTCGGCTGCACTTCATTGACCCAGACCCACAGTTTCTTCAACAATTCTAAATGGAATTCTTCGACTGCCATTTGCCAGACCGTATACCCTCTGCTACTTTGGGCGAGCAACAATTCTTCTGGGTTTATTTCCGCTTCCTTAGCCCAATCCCACACTGTCTCTAATGCTTCTAAACTGCCCTCCCTTGCTGCGCAGTGCCAGGCAGTGTACCCATTCCAGTCTGGGGCTAGTAACAATTTTCTCTTTAACGCGTTGGGATTCAGCTGCATTTCGTTGGCCCAGACCCACAGTTTCTTCAACAATTCTAAATGCAATTCTTTAACTGCCACTTGCCAGACCGTATACCCTCTGCTACTTTGGGCCAGCAACAATTCTTCTGGGGTTATTTCTGCTTCCTTAGCCCAACTCCATAACATCTCTGATGTTTCTAAACTGCCTTTGTCTGCTGGCAAGTGCCACGCGGTGTATCCATTAAAGTCTGTGGCTAGTAACAGTTTTTTCTTTAACCCGTTTGGATTCAGCTGCACTTCGTTGGCCCAGACCCACAGTATCTTCAACATTTCTAAATGCAATTTTTCGACTGCCACTTGCCAGACCGTTAACCCTCTGATACTTTGGGCTAGCAACAATTCTTCTGGATTTATTTCTGCTTCCTTACCCCAACTCCATATTGTCTCCAATGCTTCTAAACTGCCTTTGTGTGCTGCCTGGAACCACACGGTGTATCCATTCCTCTCTTCGGTTAGTAACAGTTTTTTCTTTAACGCTTTTGCATTTGGCTGCACTTCATTGGCCCAGACCCACAGTTTCTTCAGTACTTCTAAACTGAGTTCTTGTACTGCCATTTGCCAGGCGTTATACCCTACGCTATTTTGGGCTAGTAAAAATTCTTCTGTGTTTATTTCTGCTTCGTTAGCCCAACTCCATAATGTCTCTAATGCATCTAAATTGCACTCCTTTGCTGCTCGGACCCAAGCGGTGTATCCTTTCCAGTCTGTGGCTAGTAACAGTTTTTTTTTTAACTCGTTTGGATTTGGCTGCACTTCGTTGGCCCAGACCCACAGTTTCTTCAACAATTCTAAATTGAATACTTCGACTGCCACTTCCCAAACGGTATACCCTCTGCTACTTTGGGCTAGCAGCAATTCTTCTGGGTTTATTTCCGCCTCCTTCGCCCAACTCCATAATGTATCCAATTCTTTTAAAGTACCTTTGTCTGCTGCTAGGTTCCACGCGGTGTATCCACGCCAGTTTTTGGCAAGGAACAATTTTTTCTTTAACGCGTTTGAATTCGGTTGCACTTCGTTGGCCCAAACCCACAGTTTCTTCAGTACTTCTAAACTGAGTTCTTGTACTGCCATTTGCCAGGCGGTATAATTTTCGCTATTTTGGGCTAGCAACAATTCTTCTGGGTTTATTTCCACTTCCTTAGCCCAACTCCATAATACATCTAATGCCTCTAAAATGCCCTCATTTACTGCCCTGTGCCACGCGGTGTATCCTTGCTTATCCGGGGATAGTAACATTTTTTTCTTTAACGCGTTTTGATTCGGCTGCACTTCGTTGGCCCAGACCCACAGTTTCTTCAGTATTTCTAAACTGAGTTCTTGTACTGCCATTTGCCAGGCGGTATGGCCTTCGCTATTTTGTGCTAGCAACAGTTCTTCTGGGTTTATTTCCGCTTCCTTAGCCCAACTCCATAATGTCTCTAATGCCTCTAAACTGCCCTCCTTTGCTGCCCAGTGCCACGCGGTGTATCCTTGCAAATTCGGGGCTAGTAACAGTTTTTGTTTTAACGCGCTTTGATTCGGCTGCAATTCATTGGCCCAGACCCACAGTTTTTTCAACAAGTCTAAATTGAGTTTTATGACTGGCACTTGCCAGACGGTAAGCCCAATGCTTCTTTGGGCTAACAAATCTTCTGGGTTTATTTCTGCTTCCTTAGCCCAATCCCATACTGTATCTAATGCTTCTAAACTGCCCTCCACTGCTGCCCAGTGCAAGGCAGTGTATCCATTCCAGTCTGTGTCTAATAACAGTTTTTTCTTTACCGCATTTGGATTCGGCTGCACTTCGTTGGCCCAGACCCACAGTCTCTTCAACAATTCTAAATGGAGTTTTTCGACTGCCAATTGCCAGGCAGTATACCCCCAGGGATTTTGGGATAGCAATAACTCTTCTGGGTTTATATCCACTTCCTTAGCTAAATCCCATAATGTCTCTAATGCTTCTAAACTGACTTCTTGTGCTGCTTGGTTCCACACGGTGAATCCATACCTCTCTTTAGCTAGGAACAATTCTCTCTTTAACGCGTTTGGATTCGGCTGCACTTCGTTGGCCCAGGCCCACAGTTTCTTCAGTACTTCTAAACTGAATTTTTGTATGGCCATTTGCCAGGCGGTATACCCTTCGCTATTTTGAGCTAGCAACAATTCTTCTGGGTTTATTTCCGCTTCCTTAGCCCAACTCCATAATGTCTCTAATGCTTCTAAACTGTCTTCGTGTGCTGCTCGGTTCCACGCGGTGTTTTCATACCTGTCTTTAGCTAGGAACAATTTTTTCTTTAACGCGATTTGATTCGGCTGCACTTCGTTGGCCCAGGCCCACAGTTTCTTCAGTACTTCTAAACGGAATTTTTGAATGGCCATTTGCCAGGCGGTATACCCTTTGCTATTTTGGGCTAGCAACAATTCTTCTGGGTTTATTTCCGCTTCCTTAGCCCAAATCCATAATGTCTCTAATGCATCTAACCTGCCCTCCTTTGCTGCTCGGACCCAAGCGGTGTATCCTTTCCAATCTGTGGCTAGTAACAGTTTTTTCTTTAACGCGTTTGATTTCGGCTGCACTTTGTTGGCCCAAACCCACAGTTTCTTCAGTACTCCTAACCTGGGTTCTTGTACGGCCATTTGCCAGGCGGTATACCCTTCGCTATTTTGGGCTAGCAACAATTCTTCTGGGTTTATTTCCGCTTCTTTAGCCCAACACCATAAAGTATCTAATGCCTCTAAATTGCCCTTCATCGCGGCCCAGTGCCACGCGGTGTTTCCATTCCATTCTGTGGCTAGTAATAAATTGTTCTTTAACGCAGTTGGGTTCGGCTGCACTTCGTTGGCCCAGACCCACAGTTTCTTCAACAATTCTAAGTGGTATTCTTCTACTGGCATTTTCCAGGCGGTATACCCTTTGTTATTTTGGTCTAGCAACAATTCTTCCGGGTTTATTTCGGCTTCCTTAGCCCAACTCCATAATGTCTCTAATGCATCTAACCTGCCCTCCTTTGCTGCTCGGAACCAAGCGGTGTATCCTTTCCAGTCTGTGGCTAGTAACAGTTTTTTCTTTAACGCATTTGATTTCGGCTGCACTTCGTTGGCGCAGGCCCACAGTTTCTTCAGTACTTCTAAATTGAGGTTTTGTACTGCCATTTGCCAGGCGGTATACCCTCCGCTACTTTGGGCTAGCAACAATTCTTCTGGGTTTATTCCCACTTCCTTAGCCCAAATCCATAATGTCTCTAATGCCTCTAAACTACCCTTCTCTGATGCCCAGTGCCAGGCGTTGTACTGATACATGATTTTGGCGAGTAAGAAATTTTTCTTTATCGCGTTTGTATTCGGCTGCACTTCTTTGGCCCAGTCCCACAGTTTCTTCAGTACTTTTAAACTGAGGTTTTGTGCTGCCAATTGCCAGGCAGTATACCCCCAGGGATTGTGGGATAGCAATAATTCTTCTGGGTTTATATTTACTTCCTTAGCTAAATCCCATAATATCTCTAATGTCTCTAAACTGCCCTTCTTTGCTGCTTGGTGCCATGCGGTGTTTCTGTACGAGTCTTTGGATAAGAACAGTTTATACTTCAACTCATTTGCATTCAGTTCTTCTTCTTTGGACCGAATCAACATTTCCTCTAATACTTCAGCCCATTTCCATATCTTTTTCAGTGCCTGTACACTGTTATTCTCCGCTGCCAATTCCCAAGCAGTTAGTCCCCTATCACCTTGGGTTAACACAATTTTCATTGTGGCATTTGCATGTTTTCCTGATTGTAGGCTGTCAAGTAATAATCCAATTATATTAGCGTTATCTTCTGTCGCCGCTATGTGTAGTGCTGATTTGAAACCTAACAGGATTCCTGTCACTTTTGTGTCATTCCACTGTTTATCGAGTTTTCCTTCGTACTCATTTAAGGCCTCTTTACTTGGTCTATGTTTTTCCAATAATCCATTCAAAAAGGCTCTAATTACGAGACACTCTCTTCGTAATAAAATTGAATGGACTAAAAACTCCAACTCTTGTGGGTGTGGTTTAGTTTTCTTGGTCAAATGATTTATTAGGAACTCAGCCACAAAATACTCAGCAAATGTGCGGTGGATGAAATGCAGCTTACCCTCATTGTTTCTCTGCACTATCCCAATCCTAGCCAACTCTTCATCTGAAAATGTAGAATAATCATCATTTTGCATAAATTTCACTTGATTGTCAGTAAACAACGCCTTTAAGGCTAATTGCCTATGAACAATTTGTAGGTTTTTCAAATCTCGTTCTCTTTGCTCCTCTACAACCATATTACTTGCAGGTGTTTTAGACTTCTCCCTAAAGTATATATCGTATTTTCTGTCAATAAATCTTCTGTATAACCCCAGCAAGTCTAACTTGCAAGGTAACTCAGGCTCTGATTTCTCTGACACATAAAATGATACAAATTCCTTTTCAAAAGCTTCGGCTAGCATGCGGGTTTGTAATGGGATGCCGGTGAACTCTCTGTCCTTATCGCTGATTAACTCTGCCAACTTCCTGATTAATGCTGTTGCATAAATTTGTAACCGGTCTTGATCATTGTCTTTGAGATTTGAAATTTGAAGCCAGAATTTCTTTAGAAATTCAACTTGCTCGACTTCAGAGAAGGGTTGTAGGGTGTAGGACAGCTGTTGTAGATTATCCTCCAATTCCTCTTTCAGGTGGGGTCGGGTGGTGACCCATAGCTGCTCTAACGAAGTCTGCTTCAGAACTTGCAGCATGTCAATGACTGTCTGTTTGTACTTAGGACTGATATCATCAAAGCCATCCAACATTACCACTACTTTGTTAATATCATTTCCTTCGATGCTCTTCTTAAACAACTCCTTCTCCAAATGAGATTCAAGCTTTAGCACTTTCTTTGATACAAAATTAAGTACCCATCCTTTATCCATCTTCTTTCCTTTCTGAGCCTTGAGTAGTTCCGTACAGTCATTTAAATCAATTCTTACCAACCAGTGGGCTGGGTATTTTTGCTTGATTTGTTTAGACAGGTGGGTCAGTACGGTGCTTTTACCCATTCCTGCTTTGTCTGCAATTAGCATGACCCTCTGTTGCTTTGCTTGCTGCAACAGCTTGTCTAAATCGCTTGGAGTATAAGAATGTGATTTCTGGGTGTCAATATATTTACGTAATGTCTTTAAATCCCCTTGTGACTGCTGCCAAATGAGTGTCCCTGATTCTTCTTTCACCAACCAATGCACATTTGTGTCTGGATTCTGTTCACAGAGCTGTTTGAATTCCTGTCCAGTACTGGCCAATAAATCAGCAAATTTTTCTTTTCCAATATCACTTCCAATATCCTGTCTAATAACGATGCTGTGATTAAAAGTTCTATCGATATAGTACTTTTCATTGTAACCACTGCTAGCAGAGGTTGCAGGTTCTTCACCAATTGTAAGCTCCTTTTCTTGTAACAAATCGGCAAGAGGAAAGAAATCTGCCACTGATTCAGCAGATGTGAGTTCATTCAAGGCAACTCTTCTGCCTTGAAAAATCACTGTCTTCTCTAACATTTTTCTCTGTGAGCTGGCAGTTAAATCACTCCAAGTTAACTGTTCATCTGTTGTAATGAACCTTTCACCAAGTATTTCTTTAGCTATTTGCTGTAGAAAATCAAAGGTGCTATCTTCTGATTGTGTGGTCAGAATAATTTTCATATTGTTCTTCTGTTTCAGAATGTTGAACAGTTCTTTGAACATGTCTCTCAGCTCATCATTAACTGGCTGATTGGTCCCGCACGCTATCATCAGTAGATGTGGTGTTTCCATTGATGCCAGTAGTGCATTCAAGTGTACCATTCGATTGACAGTTAGCAACCGCTCTAAATCCAGTATGGTGTAGTTACATTCACTGATGTAATTAGGCGTGCAAGATGTTTTTTTCAGAACCCGATAAACCTTGGTTATCCCTGTCCAAGCATCTCCATCAATCATTCGTAACTGCCAAATTTTCTTGTTATTAGTGGGGAAATCTCGTAGACCCAGAGCGCTTGGGTTAAAATCAAGCACGCTTTCATCAATCTTTTCAATGTTACGCTGAGTTTCGTATTGATAAACCCTATTTCTTATTTGGACTGATGAAAATTGCTCCTTTACATTCTCCTTTATGCGCGGGAAAAGTCGAACCAACCGCTTCACATAAGGTATCAGTGTGTGCAGTGTGCTAGCGTCTGGACAGCGAACACTTTCATTGTCAAGCTGGAAGTTCTGTAACTGTTTTTGAGCTTCGTTTTGGGCCTCAGCATTACGTATTCCAGAAAACAGATCTCCAGGCTTAAAGAATTCCGGCACGTCACGTAACCAAATATAATGCTCCAGGAACTCCCGCTCATCCTGAGTAAAGACACTTAGGCTGTTTTTGCATTCTTCATAAGCCTTAGTTTGATAACGAAGCCGGTGGTAACCTTTGGGAACTTCGCTAGGGACAGTATCCATTACCTCAGGGTGGTAATTATTAAAACGCTCTGCCCATTTAAAGAAATTGTTGTATTCTGCATCGCCCATTAAGCCTGCACTAACAGGCCAATCAACCACCTCTGTTATTTTCAGTCCACCTTTATTGTCTTTAGGTACTTGCTCCGTTCCAAAGGCTTCCACAATTTTATCCATTCTGTGTGTTGCTAGGTTGTACAATGGAGTACGTTTTCCAAAGAATCCCATATCCGACAAATCAGTTAAGACGCGATATACTGTCCCTAAATGTGAGTTACAGGTATTAATGCGATTAGGAGCAGACAGGTAACTAGTGATATCTAAGTGCTGCAAATCAATGGAATTCCCGTGCAGGCGTACGTCAAGTTTGTCAGCCATTTGTGACAACATGTCTTTGCAACCTGGGCTGTCGAAAACTACTGTGTGAGGATGATAACTGTGTGTAACATCATGACTGTCTTGCACAGTGCTGCTTGCAAGTGGTTCGTGTTCTTCGCTTTTCAGTTTCTTAAGAAATGTACCTTCTTTCTCTTCAAGGTATTTAGTGGTGAAGGTAGTGATCTGTGCCAGCCAACCCCCTAACGAGTGACCGGTGAAAAACAGTTCGAAAATGATATTCTTTTCTCGCTCTATTTCTTGCAAAACTGCGACCACATTATTAGCAAATGTGCTGGCAGAACTCATTTGTTGAACGTAGTTGTTAAACAAAACACCTTTAACATCTGTTACAAGAGTACCAACATTCTTAATCTTAGTCCCTCGATGAGCAATCACCACTTGCTGATGTTCCGGGTGCCAGTAGGCTGTTCCATAATAGCCGTTCTTGATCCCAGAATTAGATGCTGTCGTTAGCAACTGCCAACCATCAGGAGGCTTAGGGTCTTCATGTTTGCAGTCACAGTATGCCATGGAGGCAAACTGCGCCAACACGTGGGGTGTGGGGTAAGGGGGCGTTGCTTTGAGTTGATCAGTGGCGGATAATTGTTTGTTTGAATAAAATGAATCGATTGATTGTTTAAAATTATTATTGCTCAATTTCAGCTCTGTGTCTACTCTTAGTTTTCCTGAGAAAGGCGGCAGAACAGTTGACGTTGCTTGTTTGCCAGTCGCAGCTCCATGTGAGTTACAGTGGAGTACTGACACCTCATTGGGATTGACTGCAACTGGCTGAGATTTGTGTGACGCTAATCTCTCTGTCTCTGATGGGGGACATTCTACCTGTGAAATACAGCCTTTCAATGCATCAATAATCTCTACATAATTACATTCTTCAGCTAATTGTAAAGGCGTTTTTCCATCACCATTTTCAATTACAGTATTTGCTCCTTTACTAAGCAGAAAACTAACCACCTCCAACTGTTTTCTTTCAATCGCCATGTGTAAAGCAGTGTTCCAATTATCATTACCGTCTTGTGCATTGATATCAGGCTGGGGTTTCTTCCCTAAAAGTTTTTTAATCTTCTTTACTTTTCCTTTTACGGAAATATTCCTTTTGCGTACAACAATAAAGAGGTTTGCATTAACCTCTAACTGTTCACTATTGGAACGCTGATACCGTGTATGTGTTTCTGTGCGGTCCATTGTATTAATTGTACAGGATAGATGGACTGCTTTATTAAGTGGACTGCCAGAAAAGAAAGGCACATTTAAAATTATTTCAATCTTGCCTTACACTGTCTACAGAAAACACCTTCTTATAACAGTTTAATATGAAACGATTAGCAAAAATCTCAATACAACTTAAACAACGAGTGAGTGTACAGTACTCCTTATGATCACTGTCACTCTGCACCTTACCGCCGCTCTGCAGTGGTAATTAACGTCCCCTCTCCTCGTACAGCCTCACATCAAAACGATGCAGCAGCCAGTCACTCCTGCCATTTTAACACAGTGCTGTACCCAAGATCCTACAGTGAATGTCAACTGCCATTAAACCGCAGCCATCATTACACCACAGGTGCTGCTCCGTCAGTCCAAAATTATCACAAAATTTTCTCAGTCACAGCATTATCTTCACTGGCACCTCTGCAGACCTGTCGACATATATATAATGCTATATAATGTACTGCTATAAGCAGTGCGGTGCAATACAGCTGATCTGCTGAGGCTCCTGCCCTAAATGTCCAACTGTCAAAATGTTAATATCATACCTACAGACACGTGTTTAATTTAATTGGAATTTCCCACCTGATTGTATGAACAAGCAACAGCCATCGAGATCATCCTATCTTATTGAACTGTTTACAGCACAGAGACTATTAAAAAAGGAAATGGTTCTTACATGTACCTGAGTAATTGGAATGAATATTTGCCGATTTATTAAAAATGTTATAATATAGATTTCGTGAGGAAAACCCCGAAAATTCTAATTATTCTGTGCAGTAACCTGTAAGAAATTAGCAGTCACGCAACATTAATGCTACATCACCTGCTAACACGCAGCGTGTGACACACACACACTTAGTGCAGTTCAACAGGACTGCTTAACCCGAAGATGGAGGCAACACGACCCTTCGAAACATCCGGAACTGCTTCCCATCCCTCAAGAACCGAAAAATCAGCAGCACCGCTGACAGAACCTGAAATCACACAAAAGTAAATCCTGCTGTCTGTCTCAGCTTCCCAGTTCAGTTATCCCTCATCCTGCTAACCAACTGCCAGCTGTACAGCCACTTGCATGAACTGTTTCAGTTTCAGAATCTGAAACTTTTCCTCAGAAAAAGCGGCCCACCTGTTCTGTTTGTAACAAATCAACAGACTATGGCCCCAGTCACTATGCGGACAATAGCTTTCTCGTAGTTTACTATATAACAAAGCCAAACAAGACTCGGAATATACATTGGGCCTTACATTAGTGATTTTATTTTCACTAACGAATCCTCCAGCATGGCTAACATTGCGCCGCCATACCACTGAATTGGAGGAAATTAATTTCCTTCTGCTTTAAAAAAGAGGGAAGAGAGTTGTAGGTCTCTTCTGTTTGAAAGCCCTTAGGTTGCAG